>QWBZ01000653.1_pt1 | contig 11206 bp, 17 predicted proteins | sample 1972441 | NCBI WGS metagenome assembly QWBZ01 (sample SAMN09866721, study PRJNA288562) | Human oral metagenome isolate term6_saliva, whole genome shotgun sequencing... | isolation source: mouth | host: Homo sapiens | place: USA: California
GACAACCTTATCAGTAGCTCGCTTCCAACCTACAATGTCATCCTTATCAGAGCCTGCACCGCCCTTCTTGATGACTTCACCACCCATAAGAGCAGCTTTGGCAGCGTAGTCATACTGACCGATTGAGAACTGAGGGGTAATCTCTCCTTGAGTGGTGTCATAGCGGTATGCTTGACCCGTGAGTTGGTTCTTGTATGGAGTAACGGAAGCCTCGCTCTCCTCAATGTTCCATGTTTCACCATGCACGTTCATCACCTCATTCTTAGCAGTCTTGGCAGCCTTGATGATTGTACTTGCACTTGCTGCGGTAAGGTCATTCTTGATTACGGAAACGTCAGCATAAAATATCTTCTTAATGCCGACAGCTGAAATTTTTCCCATATTTACTTTACGTTTAATGCGTTAAACAATATTCTTACATTTACAAAATGGCACTTCAAAGCAGTGTCCGCTTCAATGTGGATAGTGTCTACCATGTAGTTATATCTTATCCCGTCAAACTCGCCCGTTACACTTTTAAAGAGTCCTTTTGCCTTTCGCTCCAATTCCTTTAGTCGGATTGTGTTGGCAATATTAATCCCTAAATCGGGCACGCATAGATTGATGTCACAAAAACACTTCTCCCAATACTTGCTCGGTGTCAGTCCTTTTACATGGATAGTGATACGTTCTTCTTTAAGATCGCCTGTAAGGGTCTTGCCGAAAGGAACTATCTTTATCCCAAACGCCTTGCTATCTCGATAGAGAATATCTGCTATGTCGGTAGTTACTATCATAAGTTCTATTCAGTTACAATCTCCCAATCATTTGCGAAGATGTCAAGCCAATTTGGGACGTAATTCGTAGCGACAACACCGCCATCAGCATACCTTTTCAGTTTCAAACACTGACTGCGGTAATGAATAGTTTTCGTGTCGCTTGCCAACACAAATCCCTTTGCGTCATTTGGAAGACTTTGCATCTTCGGTACAATGTCAGATTTGATGTCTGAATCTATCTGCTTGACAACACAAATGCCATCACCCCAAATGCTGCGTCTTACGACTTTCCCGCTTTGCAGGGCTGTAATAACTTCTCCAAAATTCATATCATTCAAACATTTCTTTTAGTTTCTTCTCTGCTCTCAATGCAGGGTCACTCAATACAACAAATCCTTTTGCCTCGACATAAGAAGCGTAATCAGCGGTGTTCTCTAATGTCAACCCGTCTTTGTCGACTTCGTACATATTGGAATTTTCTAAATTCCTCGTGCGGTTCTGATATGTGTGGTTTTCTTTCGCATCCTGAATAGCGGATTCTCCAACTTCCGTCATACCGCCTTGTACTTCTCTTTCTATGTCATCAAAGAACTCATCTACATCGGAGAAATCACTATCTATAACCATAATTCAGAGTTATTGAAATAGTTAGCGTTCTTTACAATGTAAACCTTACCTTCTCCTCGTACGCTTTCTCCCTCAAGACATCTAACCTCTGTACCTGCTTTAATATCGACATTCATCTCACATACTACGTGGTAGTTAGGTCTGTACACTTCACCATTAGGGGAGTTAAACTCTTTTGTTGTGTTGTCATCACAACGGCACTTACAGAGTGTCACCCACTCTTCGCCTCCCGTATTAGGGATAGGGTGTCCGTATTCGTCCTCTTGGAGTGGTGTTACCCTTTTAACCTGCAATATGTGTGGTGCGAATATCATAAGATGTGTATCTTCGGTTTATTGTCGTTGAGTTCGTCCTTTAATCCGTACTTCTTACAAAGGAGATGGTAGTAGTCCTTTACGCCTTGAGTGTTCCACGACATAGAAAAACCGCTCTCATTGATAGAAGTAGGACGAAGCAAAAGAGATGGAATGAAATGAGCAATAGCAACAGATATGGAATCTACGTTATCACTCATCACATCATCATCTATTGCTACATTCGCATTAAGAGACATATCCAACAAGTCAGCCTCCGACACTTGTATGCCGAAAGACTTAAACTTGTCTGATATGTACTTCCTTACGTTCATTTTGTCAACTTGGTAAGGTCAAATGTGGTAATAAGAGTTGGGTCTGCAATCTGTGGAATCCACTCTGCGGTGTACTCTAAGTAACGCCCGTTATGGTCACGATTAGCAGCCACAAGCATATCGCCATCACCAGTAGGAGTGTAGGTCATGCCTGGCACTGGGTCGGTCTGCTCATACGGAGTGTGGTAACGCATATAGCCAACCTTATCCTGTGGGAGAAGTGTGATATGACCATCTGCATAAACCTGCACGTTCTTGCCGTTCTGCTCCTTCACATAGTCATCCTTGATTTCGATAGCAGGGAGACCAATACCCGTAAAGAGGTCAGAAGCAAGAGCAGACGTTACAAGACCAGTAGAGAGATACATCTGATTAGAACCGAGCTGCATCTTGAACATCTCACCGAACTCAGACGAACCGATGATGTGCTTCATGAATGTGCCGCGGCTCATAATCATCTTTGAGTACTTACCGAAGTCAGGCGCAAGCTCGTTGAGTTTATTCATGAGATAAGTAACCATCTTCTTCTTTGTGCCGTCGATAACGTCACTATCCTGCAACTCGATAGCATTCATAGGAAGTTCGATGTTGAGGAACTCTGTAGCGTTCTGTTCTGATACTGCCTTGTCCTTGTTGCGGACAACAGCCTTACCAGTCATAAGGAGAGAACCGACAACCAAGTCCATACGCTTGTGGGCAGCGAGCATCGTCTGACGATAATCATCGTAGATGAAAGTGACGATGTCGTTGAGTGCCGACACTTGTCCTGCTGCGTTGGCTGCGTTGAACTTATCAATCAAATCCTGCAACTCCGAAAGGCGGTCTACGGGCATTTGATAGCGGTCGCCGAGATAGGCAACTTCACCGACTCCGCTGCCCATGTTGGCACGTTCACGGATTGGTTTCTCGCCAAATTGTGAGTTGATAGAACCTGCCATCACGCCACGAACAGAACCAATGTAGTCCTTGAAGACTCGGGTAGTAGTAAGCCTCCAATCGAGGTACTGCTTCCAATAGATAGTGTCCTTACGAGTTTGAAGAACACGATTGATAACTGCACCTACAATAGCAGGCTCGTTAAATAATGATTGAATAGTCAATGTCATAATATGTCCTTTCTTTTACTCGTTAAACTGGAAGTGGGGAAGATTAGCCTTGTCCTTATCAGAGAAAGGAGTAACCAACTTCTCGGGTTCGATTTCAAATGCACGCTGCAAGAGTGCAACGCTGTTAATGCCATCTGCAACCTTATGAGTTTCATAAAGTGCGGAGTTAGCAACATTCTTTGGCTCTTTGCCGTCTGCGGCCTTAGCTTCAAACAAAACGTCACCCGTCTTTAATGCGCCTATTGCTGCACTGATTGTGAGTTCGTCATACTCTGCCTTTGATTTGTCGATTGCGTTAACTGTTGCCCCCTTAGTGCCGTTGCCGAGGATAGTTCCCATAACAACGTATGAGCCCTTAGCAATCTTCACTTTGGTATCAGTTGCACCAACATTCTCTTTTACGAGAACATTTACCACAATCTTTGCGGTCTTTGCCTTGAGGTCGGCTGCAATAGGAGTGAATGATGGAACATAGCTACCTACTGACAAGCCTGTGACATCAAGAATGTAATTGCCACGACGACGGATACCAGTGGACACGTCATAACGCTCTTCTTGCTCTTCCTTAGGTGGCAAATTGTACTTAAATCCTGCCATAATTTTTACTTGTTATTCTGTTCTACAATCTCTTTAGTGCCTTTTTCGATTTGTGCGGCGATGGCACTTACTTCGCTTTTGTGTTCGTGGTTTCCCTCTTCGGGAGACTTTGCGAACTGGAATCCACCATTCTGCATCTCCTGCTTCACATCGGTGAAGTACTGATTAAGGTCTACATCATCAGCGATTTGCTTTCCTTTATAGACATATTCAGGGATACCGAATGACTTTGCCACTGCTGCAATCTGTTGGTTGCGTTCGTCCGCCTTTGTCTTAGCGTCCATTGCGTCCATGCGGTCGGTGAGTGGTTTCAGTGCCGTTCCCAACGCTGCTGCAATCTGTGCAGCCAAATCCTGCGGCTCATTAGGCTTTGGGTCTGTCGGTGGGTCTTGTGGCTTTGGTTCCTCGATTGGCTTTCCGTCCTTGATGTTGTGCTTCTTCTCGTAGTTGGAAACTGCGGTCTTCTGCGCACCATCAGCCCGATAGTCGCCATAACTTGTTAGTACGTCTTGAAAGGAGATACCCTCAACGATTGAGTTTACCTTGCTCTCATCCGTTACTCCTTCAGCTTTCTTGCTTGCAATACGCTGAAGGGTGGCATCCTCAACCCCTTGGAATTTGGTTTTAAGTCCTGCCAAAATTTGCTCGTAAATGTTCATACTTTATAAAGTGTTATCCTGAAACAATCTTTTGCAACAAAAATACACATTACAAAAAGGGAATTGGTGTTTTTCGGCGGTTCATAAACAACAACAATGCGGTTGTAACAAAAAGGGCATAAAAAAGGCTTCTATCCTCGCGGACAGAAGCCTAAATGTAAACAATATTCGTTCTTTGAATAGTATTATTCCTTTGGTTCGGTAGGCTCATTCTGTTGTGCCTTTTCTTTCTGTTCTTCTCTGATCTGCTGTAATTCGTCTTGCAGTTCGCCATAGTTGGAACAATAGGCAACGCCATGCTCTGTGCTCCACACACCACCACTGACGGCAGCAGCAGCTGTATCAACCTTATCTCTTTCACTATCAATCATGAAGGGAACAATCTCCGTTTCGATGTTTACCGTCTTACTTGCGGCTTCAAGCGATGAGTTAAGTGTGCCAATAGCAGACGTAAGGAAATTAACTCTTCGTTGGAAAAACTCTCCCAGTTCCTCTGCGTGGTTCTGTACTGCCATATGGGCAGCCATAAAGACATATCGGAAAGCCGTACCACTAAGGGCGTTGCCCGTGCCTTTGAGTTGGTCGAATGATATACGAGGCGTGTTCGTCAGTCCGTAAATCTGATTAAAGTAGGTTTCGATTTCCACCTTGATAGGATCAGAAGATTGATTCCATGTGAGATATTGCGCATTTGCACCATCTCCCGTTAGCTGCATCATTCTGTTACGTGCATCACCGCTCAAATTATCGGGCTGCAACTCTCCAAAGAGCATAAGGAGTGGGAAGAAATGATTATCAATACAATCAGCGTAGCCACTCAAACATTTCTCCAATCGGATGCGTAGCTGCTTAATCTTTGCGCATAACGGCTCGGGGCGAAAGGCATACATGACAGGGAGTTTCTTAAACTGATGCGCAAACGTGCGTTCTACATTCTCCGACCATGTCTTATCAAGTTCCCATTGATATATCTTGTCTTCTGTAATGGTCATGAATGCTGTATGCTCGTTGCCGTCTAAGTCTTTCTTCTTGTATTCACGGGAGAAAGCTATCATATTGCCGTTATCATCAAAGAAAGGATACAATATATCCCCACGGAATGGCGACCATATTTGCGACCTTAACTGATATTCGGGTTCTTTATTCCCAAATAGGGACGCAATTCTGCGCTTTAGCTGTGCCCAAAAGCCATCATCTTTGACTACGTACCAATACTCTGCCACTTCCTGCTCTGATAGCCACGAACGAACTAACTTGCGGTTTTGGAATTTCAGTTTATTCTTCTTGAATACATGCTTAACGGTTTCAAACACATTCTTCTCTCCATCATCCTCGGGATTGCAGTCAAGCGTGGGTTCTGTACCTACGCAAAAGGCGGTATGGATGTTTACTATATCCTGCTCAATAGGGAGTGCAATGCGATTAGGCTCTTTCATCTCATATTGTGCAGGCGTATGTATAGTCTTACCGCTTTCGGGGTCAAACTTATCCTCTGCCATCTTTACAAGGACTTTAATCTTCTTGTAAAGTTCGGGGTTCATGATGGCGTGTTTCGTCATGTCCCAATCCGCAAGGTTTGCTAATGTGTCGGGGAGAGGATTGCGCCTGCCTTTCTTGAGATAGCTAATCTTCTTATCAATGTCCTCAAGTGCGAGGATTTCGTCTAATGTCTTTATCATATTGTTATCCTTTTATCGGGCGAAAGCTGCTGCCATGTCGCCCTTTGGTTTCAAAATCTTTCCTAACAATTGCCCAAGGACATAATAACGAACCGCATCTATGCCGTGGTTATACTTGTCTATTGGTTGGTTGATATAATTGCCGTCCTTATCGGTGTCCCATACGTACTTTCTGAACTCTGTACGGAGGTTATACGACCTCTCTGTAACAAAGATATGGTCAAAGGATAGCATCTTATCTATTCCTGCTATGATAGAGTTGCCACTCTTATCCACAGGGTAAATCTTTATACCTGCGTTATGTATCTCTTGTATCAGTCGAGGATCTGCACTCTCGGAGAATACTTTTAAGCTGCCAAAGCATTTAAGTTCCTTTACAATGTCAGATGACAACATACCTGTGCGATAGAATATTTCATCAAGATACAAGTCATTATCAATGATACCGCAAAGTATTCCTGCGCTTGGGTCGTGCGTAAATCCAAAGTCATCACCGATAGCAACCTTTTTGCACCATTTAGGGAACTCCTTAACGATGCCGATATGCTTGAATACTGCACCTTCTGCAACGTCTGCCCATCTACCCATAACGGTATGAGCGTATTTCTCGGGATTGTTCTTCTTCATATCCTCAACTTCTTTTATGAACTCGTGAGAGAGGTTCTCTAAGTTATCCAAGTAGGTTGTATGAATATGTAGTACATTCGGATGTGTGCTAATCTGAATGGGAACACCATCATACATCACTTCCTTATGCGTATTCTCTATAAACCGCTTATAAACCCAATGGTTATTGTCCGTAGGGTTCATAACGATAATGATTCGGTTCTGTATTCCTTTCTGACGGATTGAGAGCATAATTGTTTCAAACTCTCTCTCTGATACCCACTCCTCTGCCTCGTCAACTACAAAGGTTGTAACGCCGTGAATAGATTTCAGCTTTGCAGTTTGGTTTCCGCTTGATGTCTTAATACCTCTAAACATCACTGCACCACCACTGCGGAGGTTCTTAACGTCTGTTTTAGTGTGTGTGTACCATTTCGAGTTCCCATCAAGTTCCACCTTCTCCATAAACTCAGGGATAACAGACATTAAAGCCGATACCATTGTATAACGGGTATATAGTATCTGATGGACTATTCTCTTTGCTGGAGATGGATGCTTGACCTCAAACAACAGACGCTCAATGAAAGTGGAAACATTGAAACTCTTTCCACTTCCTCTACCACCCGTAACAAGGATGATGAACTTATCCTTGTTATGGTACAACGGAGCATATATCTGTTGAGGGTTTATTCTATTCATTCGTGTTGTCAGTCATCCATTTATCAATGTCGATACCATTCTCGGAGTAGAGTGCATCTTCATCGTCTTGCTTCTTCTCTATCTTGCGCCATGTTGGGTCGTGGTGATAGAGTAGGGTAGCGATAGCTTGCATATTAGGAGGTAATTCCATTTCTGACTCTTGCACTACTGCTTTATCCGTCAGTGTTACCCACCCAGTACCACCGCAATAAGGACATTTCTTATCTTGTCCCATGCATTCGCACTTATCCTGCACGAATTTGACTACCTTTGACTTTGTCTTCTTTCCACCTATCGCACCTTTGATGTATGTGCCACGAAGTAAAGCTACAATTCTTGTCCGACCATGTGCTAAGACCCTATTAATTTCAGCCCCTCTGCGTTTATTTTCCTCTTCGTTCCAACATTGATAGTTCCCATTCTTCATAGAACCAAACACATCATCGGACAGGTTGAGTTCATTTGCAATCTCGCTATCCGTGTATCCATTCATTGCAAGACCTTCTATGCGCTTGTAGAAATCTTCACTATCGTAGTCGTGTTTTGGTTTTGCCATATCTTTTAACGATTATAATTTGCTTTTATCGAATATTCTCTTTATCTTTGCAGTGTAAAGTTCAGCATGGTAGAGACATGATAGCTTGGAACTGAGGAGGCGTTAGCCTTATGAGGGTGTCGATAGCCCCGCCATGCTGAGTTTTATATTCTATCAAACCTGCTCCCATCAAACCTTTCATTTTTATTCAGTTTCTGTGCCGTAATAAAGTTTACAACTTTCGTTTTCCCATTTTTTAGTTTTACCTCATAATTAGGGTGAATGATAAACTTAGACTTATTACTCACATACACAAAATTCCTTTTCTTTCGGTCTGTATTGTTGTCAAAATATAGTCGCATTCTTTTCCTTGACTTTGGAAAGTTGATTAACTCGTAATCAGCAACAGAGAGTTTCTTAGCCTGCTTGCTCAAACGTTCAGAATGGGTAAGGGATTTAACGCTCATATAAATGGACTTCGACCCAAGTATGATCCCATTCCGTTCTGCGTAATCTGACATACGCTTCTCTACTTTACCTATTGTAAATGGTTTACGTTTAGAATATCCATACACCCTAAAGTCAAGAAGTATCGCCCTGATTTTATTTCCAGAGCTTCTGTCTTTGTATATATCTATCCCCTCGCTATTCATCGGCTATTCAGTCAGAAGAGAATCTATTTTCTGCTCAAAAACTTCACCTTTGAGGAACTTCTCATCGGGGTTAAAGCCAAACTTCTCACAAAACTCTACTTTTGCATCCCAATTGTCGAATGATAGCATAAGATAAGCGTCCATGTTTGCAGCCGCCTTTGTAGCGGCTTGTTTCACTTCCTCTTTTACTTGCTTCATGTGAGCTACTTTCTCCGCTCTCTCGGCTTGCTTTTGTGCCACTTCTGCTTGACGTTCCTCCTTGACGGGTTCCATGAGTGTTTCGAGTTCATCAGCGATGTTGTTTTCTTCTTCTGTTTGAAAGTTGAAATCCACACCGATAATATCAAGGTCTTGCTCGGTCAGTCCTGCGTCTTTATAGTCGATGTCGGGGATAAGCTCACGGAGTGTGTCGTAATTCCACTCGCCCTGCGCTGATGGGTTGTTGAGCAAGATAAGAAGTTCTTTCTCTTCTTTCTCCTCAACGTCTATCAAGTCCACTCGGATAGGATAATCGTTATCCTTTGTTTCATAATTGTACTTTTGGAGTTCGTCTATGACCGAAAGGCGTTGATGTCCGCTTACAAGGGTGTATCCTGTTCGCTTGTTCACTACGATGCCTCCGACCATGCCGAACTTCTTTATACCACGTTTGAGAGCCTTGCGATTCTCTTCGGGAATAGTACGAGGGTTCTGCTCGTGAAGTTTTATTTGCGAGCGTAGAAGTTCCACGCTCTCTGATGTGAAGTATTTGTTATCCATTTGTCAATCCCTTACCCCTCCAGTCATATCCGCGTTTCTCCAGAAGCCGCCTTGCATCCCTTACAGATCCATTGTCTGAATTGCCTCTTGCCGTTCTGAAAAGACGCTCGATGTTTGTTGGAGGGGTAATTTTACCTTTGCTTACAAGTGTTCTATATTCTTGGCGGAGTTGTTCTCTCTTGGAAGAATAGGAGCGCATGTCATTAAGATATTTGTCCGTCAGTCTATTTTGCTGTCGTTGAGTTCGTTGCCTACCCTTGTGTAATGCTACGTCTCCTATACCTTGCGCCCCATATCCTTTGGTGGATAGATACTCCTCTTCTGTTATAACTTTCCTTGCCATAATGTTTAATTATCCTGATACTGTGCCTCTCGCTTTAGTACCCATATAGGTAGAACGAGAGTATTTCTTATTGTATGAGCTATCATCATTGTAATTCCATTTTCCTTGCGACTTCCTTATGTTGTCATAATAGCGGAATGAGGTGTTTCTAACCTTGTCGATTCTTGAACTATTTCCACGGATACGGCTCATGATAGAATTTGCTTGATTCATTATGTCATTTACGGATTTTCTTCTTGCCATAATTATTCATTGTTATTCTGTTTATAATTTTCTTCAAATAAAATTCTCTCGCTCATTGGAAACACTTTGTATATCTTCTCTAAGTCCTGCGGATAGTGTTCATTAAGCCACGTGAAACAGTCTTTGTTAAACCCGATGCCGTTACTTGCTTTGTTGCCGTACAACACGGACTGCGGCAAACGCTTCATACGCATATAGGCTTTAACGTCTTTCTGCGTCCACGATGCAAGCGGATAGACTAAGCCGTTATTCTCATACCCGTTGGCTTCATAGCCTTTGAGCATAAGGTTTCGGTTCATGCCGTCCGCTTTCTTCATACCTAAGAACGTGTAATACGCCCCTGTCTTCATTCTGACCGCCTTAATCACATCAGCGAGTTTCATCAGCTTTACTTTAGGATTAGGTACGCAATACAAACCACTACGAAGTATATACGTCAGATTCCAATGAGGGACTTCCATAAACTCGACCTTTGGATATTTCTTCTTTACCCACCTTATCCATCCGTTGATGTGGTCTAAATCCTTAACAAAGTACATAAACACACATACAATTCTTTTAAAATGTGGGTAAACTAAATCCAAAGTAACGAGAGAGTCTTTACCAAGTGAGCACATAACAATGCAAGATGACTGCTTTTCAGCCACCCTGCATATTACGTTATGTGCTTCTTGTAACTTGTTCATTATCCTGCGCTCACTCCAAAGCCCTTGCGAAGCTGGCTATACACGGTCTTATGACTGCCCAATTTATTACCAGCTACTAACTGATGGCGTCCACTATTGCCCAGATAAGAACCTGTTGCACCTGCAATACGACCTTTCAGTGTTTGTGCATTTCTTCTTGCCATAATCTAATACCTATTGAGATTACACTTTCTTCGACTTGTCTCTAATATTGTGTGAAAGTACCTTACCCAAATCAAACACTACTTGCTCGGCTAACCATACGAGCGGATTGCCATCTTTATCCCTACCATGCTCGTAAGTGATAGGCTCGTTATTCTCATCTACGAATATATCACAATGTGCACCCAAGACCTCTACAAGTGCACTATCTCTGTCTTTGTTGTACCCAACATAGAATTGGATAGCATCATACTTGATAGGCTGCGCATTGCCGTCTGCGTCTTCAATTTCAAAGCCTTCTTCATCAAGCTGCAATAGCTTTTTGACGGTGGTTGGACGAACCTCTCTAAATTCTTGTACCTTGCGACCTGCAAGGATAGCATCGAAATACTTTTGTTTGATGATAAGATTTAATACTTTCATACGACTTTTCTCTTTTTTAATGTATCACAAAGATACGATTTAA
>QWBZ01001749.1_pt1 | contig 11186 bp, 8 predicted proteins | sample 1972441 | NCBI WGS metagenome assembly QWBZ01 (sample SAMN09866721, study PRJNA288562) | Human oral metagenome isolate term6_saliva, whole genome shotgun sequencing... | isolation source: mouth | host: Homo sapiens | place: USA: California
TCTCCGTGGTAACAGCGCGCCCGCGTGGCGTCAGGCCCCGGCGGCTCCGGCCCGCCACGCCGATCCTCTCGGCGATCCAGTCTTGTCGGCAAAGCCGACACCCTTCACGACAGGAGATCCCATGCTTCAGGGCTTCAAGGAATTCATCACTCGCGGCAACGTCATCGAGCTGGCCGTCGGTGTCATCATCGGTGGCGCCTTCAAGGACATCGTCGACTCCCTCGTCAACAATGTCATCAACCCGCTGATCGGCATGCTCTTCGGCAAGCCGGACTTCTCCGAACTTCTCATCTTCTCTTTCAACGGCTCCTCGCTGAAGTTCGGTGCCCTGCTGACTGCCGTCATTAACTTCCTGCTCATCTCCTTCGCCCTGTACTTCTTCCTCGTTCTGCCGATGAACGCGCTGGCCAAGCGCACGAAGAGGGCCCAGGATGCGGCCCCCAAGGAGGTCTCCGACGAGGTCAAGCTCCTCACCGAGATCCGCGACGCTCTCGCCAGGGGCGACCGCGCCTGATCCTTGCCCCCTCTGGGGATAGCGGCGGGGCCGATACACATCGGCCCCGCCGCCTTTTTGTATCCACACGCCGACGTGTCGTACCCTCAACGCTGCAATGCGCCTCAGCACGCCTCAACGCAGCACACTGCCGCGCCCCCAAATCTCGCACGTAATTTGGGTACCCTTACTTTTCTGAGCACCCCAACAAACCGCATGATTCCAACGATGCGACTTCAAAATTTGAAATAGTCCGGGGGGAATTACGTGCGACATTGTTGGGGAACCATGTCAGGGTCCTACACCTCGCAGGGGTCTACACGTCGCAGGGCCCTGCACATAACCGGGGCATCGGATCAACGCCCCGGCGCGGGCGCCGAGCGTGCGGTCGCTGCCCCGGCCGCCAACGCACACGGATAGGAAATCACCATCCGGATAGGTAACGAACACGCGGATAGCCTAATAACCTATCCGCGTGCGCATAACCTATCCGCATCGCACCCAGGCGCCAGGAATGAGACGAGCGAAACGCCCCTGCAGCCACGCGCAGCATGGTTCTACGCGCGTGCCTGGGCGTGCGGGGGCACGTTGTCGAGCAGGCGCGCGTCGTTGGCTCCGTCGCCCCGGTCGGGGGCGTCGGCCATGGAGCCGGGGCGCGTGTCCTCGGGCCGTACGCGATCTTCCCAGGAGGGCGGCAGGCCCTCGGCGATGAGACGCCGGTCCACGTCGGACACGAAGCGCGCGACGCGGCGGCGCTTGCGCGGAGCGGGCTCACTCATCAGCGTAGCCCTCGTCGTCCGCGTCGGCGGCGTTGGACGCGAGCTTGGTACGGCGCACGACGTTGCCCAGGACAGCATCGGACTGGAAGCCGCGTCGGGTGATGCCCAGGGCCACGCGCAGCTCTTCGGCGGTCTCCAGGTCGGTGCGCTCCACGCCGTCGGAACGCACCCAGGTGGCCATCTCGTCGAGCTGGTCGTCGGAGTAGGCAGCCAGGGGCAGGCCCTTGGCGATCGCGGGTCGGGGCCCACGGTGCTCCTCGGAGGCGCGTTCCTTGCGCTTGATCTCCAGGAGCATGCCGGTGGTGTCCTCGTCGGCCTTCTTGCGGCGCTTGGATTCCTCGTCGAGGCCGTCGTCCAACATGGGCGGGCGCGGCTTGGCGGCGGCGGGGGCCTCGTCAGGATCGTTCGCCGAGGCCGGGGCGTCGTCCTCGGAATCGGCGCGCTCCTCGGGATCGACCGGGTCGGTACGTTCCTCAGATTCGGTACTGTCGTCAGCCTCGTCGGAGGCGGTCGGAGCGTCGGCAGGGGCCTCGTCCGCGTCGTCGTCGCTCACGCGCTCGGGCACGGCGACGGCGGGGACGTCGGCGTGAACCTGCAGCTCGTCGAGGGCGTCCAAGACTGCGTCGACGATCGCGGAGCATTCCTTTTCCGGGTCGATGAACAGGGCCATGGACAGGGCGGTGTAGACGTGCCAGCCCTGGGCTTCGAGCCAGCGGGGTCGGGCGCGGTCGCGCACGCGCTGGCTGGGTTCGGCCAGGTATTCCTCGTCGTCGGTGAGGACCGCGAGGAGAAGGCGTCCGGGTGAGGCCGGGTGTCCGATGGCCAAGGGGACGCGCATGCCGCCGGGGATGCCGACGTTGGCGACGACCTCGAGGCCTCGGGAGTACAGGTGGTCGGCGAGGTCGACGAGCAGGCGGTCGGGTTCCCCGGCCAGGACCGGCCAGGCGTCCATGCCTTCGCCCGCGTGCCCTTCGGCGATTTCGAGGAGGTCCATGAGCATCCGCGAGCCTGCGTGGTGCAGTCGGTCGCGGTCGATGTCTTCGCTGTGCAGCGAGGACACGAGCGTGAGGTCGCCGCGCACGACGCGCAGCACCTCGGCCAGGGCGTCGGCTCCCTCCTCGGTGGACAGGATGCCGAAGTCGTGGATGACGCGTCCGTGGGGGGTCTTCGCGAAGCCGACGGACAGGATCAGGGACTCGCGCGTGAGTCCGAGAGCCTCGGTGGGGCCGACAACGACGAAGGGTTCGGGGGTAGCGGGGTCGAAGAACGAGGCCAGGCCGGGCTCGTCGGAGCGCACGGCGTGCAGCGCTTCCTTGATGCGCCGCGCGTGACGGTCGGACATGGCGACGACGGCCAGGGAGCGCTCCGGGGATTCCACGGCGTGCTCGATGACGGCGTCGACGACGGCGCGCACTTCGGCCGTGGTCGATTCGATGGCGTGGGCACCGGGGGCGGGCATGCCGGTGGCCTCGACCCAGCGGGCGGACACGGGCGCGTTGGCGGCCGTCCACGGCACGGGGATGCCCGCGTGCTCGTAGCCGTAGCGAGCGAGCAGCAGCGCGACCTGGTCGTTGAGGCGGCGCGGGCCGGGCTCGACGCGCAGGGTCGGCAGGACGGAGGCCAGGGTGCGTGTCGCGCCGTGCTCGGAGGCGACCGCGAGGTCGTCGATGACGACCAGCTGGTGGCCGCGCGCGATGATGGGGGCCAGCTCCGCCAGGGGCAGCCCGTCGGCGCCGTCCAGTACGACCATGTCGAGGGTGCGGCCGGTGGGCGCCAGCATCGGCACCATCGCGGGGACCGTCATGAGGACGGGCAGCAGGTGGCGTACGAGCGGGTAGGCGATAAGTAGCTCGAGGTCGGAGGGGGCCGCCCCATCCTCGAGGAGTTCGCGCAGCTCCTCGTACTGGCTGGGGCGAGCGGCCAGGGCGTTCGTGCGAATACGGCGCACGCCCGTGATGGCCTGCGGGATGAGCGAGGCCACCTGGGCCTCGTCGAGGTCGCGTCCTTCGCGGGTCAGTTCCTCGAGGGAGGCGGGGTCGATGCCGCCTAGCGCGGGCTGGGCCGCGAGCATGGCGCGCAGCAGGGAGGCCCACCAGGCCAGGTCGAGCTCGGTGTCGATCTGGTTGTCGGCCACGGCGCGGTCGGCCAGGTCCTGGGCCAGCTTGTCGAGGCCGTGGACGGCCAGGCGCGAGCGCATCTCGAGGCGCGCGGGGATGTCGCGGGCGGCGGAGGTGTCGCCCGCCCACTTCTCGATGAGGGCCGACAGGCGCTGCAGGTGGGTGGCGACCAGGTCGGGTTCCTCGGCCACGAACACGGGAGCGATGGCGTCGAGGTCGTCGCGCACGGCGTCGGTCAGGGCCGAGATTTCTCCGATCTTGGCGGGCAGGATCGGCCAGGAGTCGTCGCCGCACACGGCGCACCAGGCGTCGCGGCGCTCCTGAACGCGGATGAGGGCGCGGTGCAGGTCGGGCACATGCACGCCGGGGCGCACGAGGTCCTGGGCCTGCTTGACCAGGCGCGTACGCTCGGCGCGGCTCATGGTAATGTCGTGGTCCTTGCGCCACTGCTTGGGGGCGGTCGCGATGACCATGTCGGCGGCGCTGCGCTCGAAGACGCGAGGCTTGAAGACGTCGAGGACGTCGGCGATGCCATCGAACATGGCGAGCTGGCGGTCCCACTGGGCCAGCGTCGCGGCGGGCTTGATCCCGGCCTCGCCAGCGACGGCGGAGATGTGGACGCGCAGCTCAGGCAGGGCCTGAGCCAGCCGGTTGACGCGCACGAGAGCGTCGGAGGCCTGCTCGTCTGAGGTCAGGATCGCCGAGGACCAGGCGGAGGATGCGCCTGCGCTCAGGCGGCCGGAGTCGAGGGCTTCGCGCAGGAGAGCACGGGCGCTCTCGCCCTGGTCCGTGGCGATGTCGAAGAGGGCCTGCTCAGACAGGCGCACGCGCGTCGTTGGCGCGTCGTCACCGCTGGTGAGGTCTGTCAGGGCACGCAGCGCGTCGGCCGCGCACACGCCGAAGCGGCCGTAGGGCTCATGCAGGGCGCGGGCGTAGGAGTCCAGGGAAGAGCGCACATGGCGCAGCCTCTGACGCATCGCGTCGACGGCCTCCTGGTCGACGACGGGCGCCATGTCGTCGATCGCTTCCTTGACGCGAGCGGCCAGGGAGCGCCTCGCGTCGGAGTATCCGTCAATGTTGGCGACGACGTCGGACAGGCCCAGGTCCGCCAGGCGCGAGTAGGCGGCGATCGAGCGCGAGGGCGCGGTGGACACATGCAGGACGGAACGCCCGGTCGCGGCGGCGTCCGCGAGGATCGCGGCCACGATGGAGGCGTCGTCGCTGTGGGCGGGAACGTCGATGAGGACGGAGCGCCCCTCGGAGGCGGCTTCGACGGCATCCTGCTGGACGGGGATCAGGTCGCCGACGCCCTTCTCGGCCCAGGGGTCACGGTCGCCGGGGTTGCGCGTCAGGGGATCGCCTGTCAGGTCGCGCAGCGCGTCCTGGTCCCCGGCGAGCGCGCGGATGACCGTGGAGTCAGCCAGGGCCTCGATGTCGGAGTCGAGGCTGGCGGACAGGGGGCCCGCGGGGTGACTGAAAAGGCCGACGACCAGCTCGTCGCGCAGTTCGAAGCGCGCCAGGACGCCGCAGGCCTGGCGCAGGGCGCTCATGGCCTGGGAGGAGGAGAATCCGTGGTGTCCGGTGGCCTGGGCGAGAATGTCGCGCCCGTCGATGTCGACGCCGGCGCCGCGCAGGGCGTTTTCGAGCTCGGGGGCCAGCAGCGCGCCGTGTCCGACGGCGATGAGCACGTCGTCGTCGCGCCGCACGAGGCGCACGGGGCGCAGGAGGGCGGGGGCGGTGATGATCTCGGTCCCGTGTCGCCACGACGCGGTTCCAATGGCCAGGTGGATGGGCCCGGTGCCGTGCGCGGCGGAGCGCTCCTCGGAGCGGGCGATGATCGCGCGGGCCCAGCCGAGCGCGCGTCCTAGGGCGATGGGTTCGCGGATGAGCAGGCTGAGGCGCACCGGGTGTTCGGTGAAGAGCTGGGCCAGGCCGCCGGGGTGGGCATCGGTCAGCGACAGCGTCGGCAGGTTCTTGCTGTCGGCGGCGATGGTCTCCTCGAGTCGTGTGCGCCACGCGGTGCGCGCCTGACCGACAAGGGTGGTCGGGTGCGTCGACGTGGACGAGGCCTCGGTGACCTCGGGCTCTGGAGCGGAACGGCGCGAAAAGATACTAGGAACCACGTTTCCACCCTACGGCAGTAGCCCCTTATTGTGTGACGCGGCGCGCCCGGATGAGGTCGACCAGGGAAATGGTCACAACAGCTCCGATGATGAGGGCCATGCCGACGATGTCGGCACCCGTGTAGGAGCTTCCCATGATGAGGGCGGAAAAGCCGGTGGCAGCGATGGGTTCGACGCATCCCACGAGCGACGCGCGCACGGGTCCGATGCGGTCCACGCCCCACAGGTAGGCGGTGAAGGCGACAGCGGTGCCCAGCACGACCGTGATTGTCATGGCGAGTACAACGTCGGGCGTCCAGGTAATCGAGTAGCGCCACACGCGCCCGCCGAGGCCCACCCCGGCTCCGGCGATGATCAGGCCGTAGCCGACGACGAGCTGTGCGCCGTAGGCTGCGATGAGGCGCGCCGGTAGGAGCGTGTAGGTCGCGAGCGTGAGGGCGGCGACGGCTCCCCAGGCGAGCGTGACGGGCGTGAGAGCGAGGGTATCCAGTGACCCGTGCGTGGAGAGCAGAAAAGTGCCGGACAGGGCCAGGACGATGGCGACAACCTCGGCGGCGCGCGGCCAGCGGCGGTGGCTCAGGCACACCCAGACGACGATGAGAATGAGGCCGAGGTATTGGAGGACGGTGCCCGTCCCGGCGTTGGAGGCGCGGATGACCTCCATGTAGCTAATTTGACAGGCGGCGAGGCCGAAGAGCGCGTAGACGACGAGGGTGCGCCAGTTGCGCGCGCTCGTGACGAGCTCACGATGGGCGGGGGTGATCCCACGCGAGCGAGCCAGGGCGGAGGCGATGGTGAGCACACCGGCAGTGAACATGCGACAGAAGCTAATGAGGGTGAGCTCAATGCCGTGGCCGGTCATCAGATAGTCGGCGGACACACCGGAGGCGCCCCAGCAGAGGGCGGCCACAATGGTCACAATGTACCCGACGGCATTGCGCATGAAAACCCCTCAACAGTGCCCCCGAGACGATTCGAACGTCCGACACCCGCTTTAGGAGAGCGGTGCTCTATCCCCTGAGCTACGAGGGCGTGACAAGTTGTCCGCGCCCACTGTCGCGTCCTCGCGCGGGACATTGCGCACATAGACGAGGCCGGGGTCCCTTCGCAGGGACGCCCCGGCCTCGTCAGTGGCACCTTAGCGGCGTTCCCACTCCGTGTGGACGGCGGTCGCTCCCTCGCCCAGGTGGGCGGAGGGCACGACCATGACGGGGCAGGTGGAGTGGTGGAGCACGGTCTGCGAGGTCGATCCGAGGAGGACCCCGGCCAGGCCGCCGCGGCCGCGCGTGCCGACGACGACCAGGTCGACGGCGGTGGAGAACTCGATGAGCAGCGACGCCGCGGAGCCGTCAAGAGCGTGACGTGAGACGTGCATGTCGTCGCCGTCCAAGACAGCGTCAATGGCGGCGTCCATGCCTTCACGGACCTGGGCGAGCAGCGCCGAGTGGTCAACGCCCGTCGGGGTCCACGCCATGACGGAAGGGCCAGCGGCGATCGGCACGGCCGAGACGGCGGTCACGCGAGCGTTCCACACGCGGGCCTCGTCGATCGCGCGCTTGAGGGCGCACGAGGGCTGGTCCGTGCCGTCGATGCCCACGACGATGCGATCGACGGGCGTGAACTTCTTGCCCGAGGTGTGGCGCGGAACCACGACGACGGGGCACTTGGCGTGCGCGGGCAGGGCCGAGGAGACGGTGCCAAGGAGACGATCGGCGAAGCCTCCCCCACCGCGCGAACCGACGACGATCATGTCGACCTCGGCGGAGAAGTCGATGAGGACGCCCGCCGGGTCGCCCGGCTCCGTCGAACCGGACACGTGCGCGGCGCCGCGCTCACGGGCCAGCGCCTTGGCTTCCTCGACGACCTGTTCGGCGCCTGCCTTGAGGGCCTCGTCGTCGAGAACGGCGTACCCGCCGTCGAGGGCGGCGGCAGAGTAGGAGGCCAGCGCGTAGGTGCACAGGCAATGGATGCGCGCACCGGTGCGCGCGCCGCGATCAGCGGCCCATGTGACGGCGGCAAGGCTCTCCTTCGAGCCATCGACACCGACCAGAATGACTTCGGTAGAACTCATCATGTCCTCCTCGTGGTGGCAGTCACTTATATTGTGCCGTATTTTGACGCTGCGCGAAAGCCCAAGAGGCCGCAGACAAGACAATCGCCGCAGCCCGAGGGCTGCGGCGATTGTCAAGAGTTAACGCTGCTCAGTAGCGCACGTAGGTGGCGCCACCGCGCACCGGCGAGATCTGAGACAGGCGGCCGGGGACCGTCGCCTCAACCATCTGGCCGTTGCCGATGTAGATGGCGACGTGACCGGGGTAGGACACGATGTCGCCGGGCTGCGGGTCGGACACGATGGTGCCGCCAGCGGTCTGAGCGGAGGAGGAGTGGGGCAGGTTGATGCCAGCGGCCGCGTAGGCGTACTTGACCAGACCCGAGCAGTCCAGGCCAGCGAGGGTCTCGCCACCGTAGACGTAGGGGATGCCGGTCAGGCCCAGGGCGACGGACACGATGTCGGAGCCAGCGGCGTTCACGGCGGCCTGGCGGGCGGAGGTGTCGGTCGAGGTGGCCTCGCCGCGGATCTCCGAGCGCGAGGCGGCACCTTCGGAGTTGTCGTTGGCGGCGGCGGGGGCCGCAGCGGCGGGGGCCGGCTCCGGCTCGGGGGCCGGGGGCGCCTCGGCGGTGACGGACGCGACGACGTCATCCTCGGCGGTCCACGCGATATCGGGAACCTCAACCGTGGTGACATCATCGACCGCAATGGTCGTGGTGTTCAGGTCCGCGCTCTGCGGCTCGGACTGGGGGGTGGCCGGGGCGGCGTTAGCGACACCGGCGGCAATCGCGGTCAGCGCAACACCGGCTGCCGACGCGAAGGCGATCGGGCGAGCGGCGTTCGTGGGGGCCACGCCCTCGACCACAGCGGCGGTCATGGGGCGGCGTGCCAGGCGGTGACGCGGAGCAGGCTTAGAAGTCTTCACTCGTTTTCTCCCTGTTTCCCTGCGAGGTTAGCTGTCGGGTTCGGGCGGGAGGCCCGGCTCGGCGTGCGAGCTTCACCCCAAGGCTACGAGGAGCCGGAAATGGGTTCCCCGCGTGAGACGCTGTTTCCACACCATCCGTTGTCTCACTTCGGGTGCCGGATGGGCGGTTGGTCTGATGACCGGTACTCACTATAGCCTGCACAGCTGGTCAATGTCACGTTCCGGTAACACGTCAATACCCCTCAATACCCCACCGTTATCATTTCGTGACATTTGAGCCCCGCGATTTCGGGGAAAACTGGACCTATCACTAACTCGTCACACTTATTCCATAATCCGAGATAGGCTCGTTTCCGCGCAAAACGAAGGCCGAGACCCGAATGGGCCCCGGCCTCGTCACACTCGCGCCTACTCGCCGCGCACGAACAGGTGAGCGGCCAGTGGCATCGCGATGGTCAGGTAACCGCGAACCTCCCCGGCCTCGTCGAGCGCGGAGACGCGCACGACGTCGCCGTGCGCCGACAAGCCCACGCGCGCGCCCGGACGCAGGCCCAGCTCATCGAAGGCGGCCAGCAACTCAGGGGCAGCCTGGATGGGTTCGCCGATGCGCGCCAGGGTCAGCGCGCCCGACTCAAGCGAGCGCACCGCGAGCTCCGCGGAGTGCAGGCGCTCAGCACTGCTCACGCCCGGCAGGGGGTTGCCGTAGGGATCGAGCGTGGGATCGTGAAGCAGCTCCGCCAGGCGCGCCTCAACAGCGTCGCTCATCACGTGCTCCCATCGGCAGGCCTCGTCGTGGACCTGTGCCCACTCCAGCCCGATGACGTCGAGCAGCAGGCGCTCGGCCAGGCGATGCTTGCGCAGCACCTCGGTCGCATGCGCGCGCCCCTCCTCGGTCAGCTCCAGACGCCGGTCCCCCATCACGTGCAGCAGCCCATCGCGCTCCATGCGCGCGACCGTCTGCGACACCGTCGGCCCGGAATGTCCCAGGCGATCCACAATGCGGGCGCGCAGGGGCGTCACCCCGTCTTCCTCGAGCTCAAGAATGGTCTTGAGATACATCTCGGTGGTGTCAATCAGGTCTGCCACGTCGTCCTCCTTCAAGGGGCACCTACGAACACCAGGATAGGGTGACCTTCCTTTTCTTGGATGGAATCGACACACTCATGCGAAAAAGTGCGCGTCGTGACGTGCGCTTTTTCACCCTAATTCGATCAATGGGCATGATGGAAATAGATCCGCGCGCAGGGTTAGGCTGTGGACATGGTGGCTTTCCCCGACATTGACCCGGTCCTCCTGCCCGCCGACGGCCGCTTCGGCTGCGGCCCTTCCGTGGTGCGCATCGACCAGCTCGAAGCCCTCTTCACTCCCCTCCTCATGGGTACCTCCCACCGCGCGGCCCCCGTGCGCAGCGTCGTCGCCTCCCTCAAGGAGGGTCTGCGCACGCTCCTGAACATTCCCGACGGCTACGAGGTCGTCCTGGGCAACGGCGGCGCCTCCGCGTTTTGGGACGCGGCCTGCGCGTGCCTCATCTCCTCGCGCGCGGCCTTCGGCTCCTGGGGCGCTTTCGGAGCGAAGTTCGCCACCTCAGCCGAGCGCGCACCACACCTGGCCGCTCCCCTCATCGACGAGGCCGTGGCGGGTTCCCTGGTCACGCTAGCACCGCGCTCGGCCGCCGAGGGCGTCGACGCGTACGCCTACCCGCACAACGAAACCTCGACGGGCGTCACCTCCCCCGTCTACCGTGTGGATGCGCCCGGCGCGCTGACCCTCGTGGATGCCACCTCCATCGCGGGTGCCGCGCCTGTGGACCTCACCCAGGTCGACGCCTACTACTTCTCGCTGCAAAAGGCCATCGGTTCAGACGGCGGCCTGTGGGTGGCCATCCTCTCCCCCGCCGCCATCGAGCGCGCCCGCGCTATCGAGGCCGCCCCGGGCGGACGCTGGATCCCCCAGTTCCTCTCCCTATCCGCCGCGATCGACAACTCGCGCAAGGACCAGACGCTCAACACCCCGGCCCTGGCGACCATCATCATGGCGCAGCGCCAGGTCGCGTGGCTCAACGAGCTCGGCGGAATGGAGGCCGTGAGCGCCCACTGCGCCCAGGCCTCGTCCCTCGTCTACGACTGGGCGATCGCACACCCGGCGCTCTACCCGTTCGTGGCCGAGGAGGCGTGGCGCTCGCCCGTCACGGCGACGATCGAGATCAACGCCGACGTCAAGGCCTGTGACCTGGCCGCGCACCTGCGTGCCCACGGCATCGTGGACATCGGCGCCTACCGCGGCGTGGGTGCCAACCAGCTGCGCATCGGCACCTGGCCCAGCGTGCAAATCGGCGACGTCGAGGCGCTCTTGGAGTGCATCGACTACTGCCTGGAACGCGTCCTCTAAGCGCCTCGCGCCGCCGCGCGGTCCCCGGCTCTCAGCTCGGGTCGACCGAGCGGCGCGGTGCGTCCACAGAGGAACCACCCTCCACGCCCACCCACGGGAAAGAGGGACGTACCACGACGCGCCCCTTCCAGTGGATCATTGCCCACGCGCCGCAGATGAGCGCGATACCCAGGGAGGCGATCCCGCCCACCAGGATCGCCCAGCGGGCCCCGAAAACCGCGCCCACACGGCCAATAATCGGCGATCCAATCGGCGTCGCGCCCAGGTACACAAGCGAGTACATCGCCATGACACGCCCACGCATCTCCTGA
>QWBZ01000657.1_pt1 | contig 11185 bp, 11 predicted proteins | sample 1972441 | NCBI WGS metagenome assembly QWBZ01 (sample SAMN09866721, study PRJNA288562) | Human oral metagenome isolate term6_saliva, whole genome shotgun sequencing... | isolation source: mouth | host: Homo sapiens | place: USA: California
TATTTGATAGAAATACATTTTACGAAATTAAGTCTAAAAATGGAAAACAGATTGAGGAACTTTCTTTATTCTCAGAAGAAAAAGAGGTGTTATTTAAGGAAGGAACAAAGTTTAAGATAAACTCTGTATACTTTGATGAGGGAATGAATAAAAATGTTATTGAAATGGAAGAAATTTAAGAAATGCCAGATTGCATTTTATCATAAAAATGGCGCTCATTCTTCAAAACTTTTTCCAAAACTTCTGGAGAAAGTTGAGAGCGTAGCTTTTCTTTTTCTTTTTTATAATAAGCCATTTTCTCACCCCAAGATACATTTTTAGGTGCTTTCTCCCTTATTTTATCTTCTGCCTTATAATACTCTTCAAGTGTCATTTTGTATAAAACTTTACGCAAATTTACAAATAAAAAACTAATAAACAATGTCATTCAATAAATTTTTACAACAAGCACTAACCGACATCAAGGTAAAATTAGATGCCGAGTTTAAGGCAAATTTCACTCGTAAAGCCTTTTTTAATGAAAAATGGAAAAATACCAAATCTCCCAACTCGCGAGGCTCCCTAATGCTCCGAACAGGCAACCTACGAAACTCTATCCGTAGTGAGCTAAGGGGCAGCAGCATCTATGGCAGCAGGTGGAAAGAAAGCAGGGCAAGGAATAAGTATAATAGGAAGTATAATAGGAAGTGGTATGGGAAGAGTTGGAAAAGATATAAAACAACAATGGGGAAGAAGTGGCATAACCCCTCCTTGGAAAAAATAGCAAGTAGATTTTAAACCGAAATTAAAAATCATAATAAAATGTTAGTTAAAAGTATAGAAGAAAAAATCAATATCAATAAGTCAGTATCTTTTGCTGTCATTATTGGTGCTGTTATTATGGTAATTAGTGTTCTCATCTTTACCTATATGAATATTAGAGAATCAAGAAAAAGTATGTATATCCTTGATAATGGAGTGCCAGTCTTTGTGAAGCAAGTAGATGAACTCCTCAATAGACCTGTGGAATATAAATCACAAGTGGAACTTTTCCACAGGCTATTTTTCACACTACCACCTGATAATGATTATATCAAAGAAAATGTAGAAAAATCATTATACCTCATTGATGATAGTGGAAAAAAAGAATATACCAACCTTAAAGAAAATGGTTTTTACAACCAAGTGGTATCTTCTAATTCTATGGTAACCATTAAAACAGACTCTATTAAAATCAATGAAGTAGAGAAAAAATTCACCTACTACGGAACTCAATTTATCAATAGAAAAACCGCACTCATTACAAGGAAATTAATTACCGAAGGGAAATTTGAAGATATAATGAGAACTAATAACAACCCTCACGGCGTAATGCTTAAAAATTGGAGAATTATTGATAATACCGAGATTTCAGAAAAAGATAAATTCTATTAAAACTGAAATAAAATGAAAGAAGAAGTAGAAAATTTAGAGAAAAAATCCTTGAAAGATAAGGTATTAGATATTAAAGAAAATATTTATCAAAACCCTAAAAAGTTTTATGTCTATTCTATGTTCGTCCTTGTGGCATTCTTTCTATTCTCTTTGTGGCGAGACTTTTACTATCCACCAAACTATTATAGTTCAAAGGAAATACCAAGTATTCAGACCAAAAGCGAACAAGAAATTGATGTCCTAAAAGAAAAGGAAAAAAACAAAGAAAACGAAAGTAAAGAAATCCTTTCCGAACTGAAAGAATTGAGAATCAAAAAAGAAAGCGGTCAAATGACAAAAGAAGACAGCGTACGAGCAGAATTTTTAATGAATAAATACAACGAACTGAACAATGGTGGATTTTAAGAAAATTAATTGGAAACAGCCGAGATATATCATTCCGCTGATTGCCTTTTTACCTACGCTATACATTGCTTATCAAGTAAATAGTTTTATGGAAGACAAACCAAAAAAGGAAACAGAAGAAGAATTATCTACTGGACTCGGAGAAACAAAAGAGCAAATTTTATCCAAAAATGAGGCGTATGATGCTTTCTATGGAAACGGCGATAAGAGAACAATGCTCGGCGGTTTAGATGAAGAAAAAGATAGTCTCAAAACTTATGATGAAACGCTATCAGCAAAAGATAAACGATATATAGACTCTATACAATGGGCAAAAGAACAGCAATTACAAAGGCAAAATAGCAGATTAGGTAGAAATAATGAGTATTTCAGACCGCCATCTAATAATAATGTTTCTTCTTCTGACAAAGATTACGAAAGGTCGGCAGAGATTATCAGAATGCTCAATAAAGAAGCCTCTGATAGTGGAGAAAGTGGAAATAAAAACTATTCTCAAAATAAAGAGGAAAAAATAAAAGATGAAGAAAATCCTATCAAAATGATGAGAGAACAAATGCTTTTATTAGACTCTTTGGAACAAAACAAAAACCCCGAATACAGGCAAAGAGCATTGGCTGAAAAAAGATTAAAGAAGAATAAAGAAAAAATGGAGGCTTTCCTAAACAGCACTCTCACCGTGAATAAGGCAAGGCTTAACAATCAATTCAATTCTATTACCAAAGAAAAAGAAGATAATTTCATTAAAGCCGTCATAGATGAAAATCTGAAAGTGTATTTAGGTAGCAGAATTAGATTTAGGCTATTGGAAGATATTTATGTAGGAAAACATAAAATTGATAAAGGGGCAATTCTCTACGGACAAATAAACGGTTTCCAAATGCAAAGAGTGAATTTGAACATTGTTTCCGTGCTGAACAATGGCAATATTCTACCAATCAATCTTACTATCTATGATGTAGATGGTATTCAAGGGCTGTATGTTCCGCACTCTGCTTTCAGAGAAATGATGAGAGAATTGGGACAAAATTCCGTGCAAGGAACGAATATGGATAGCAGTGGAGAAGGCTTCTTTACCAGTTTCTTTTCCAAAGCTTTTTCCTCTACTTCAAGGACAATTGCCAACTTAATCCGACAAAATAAAGTAAAATTGAAGTATAATTCTTATGTGTATTTAATTAATGACCAACAACTTAAAGAAAATCAATAATAAAATGAAAAACCTATTTTTAGCATTAGCGATATTCAGCCTACCACTTACCCAAATCAAGGCTCAAACGGAAACTAAAGAAATTAAATTAAGAGATTTACCGACCATCAATATGTCTGATGGGGTCAATATTCATATCATTTCGCCAGAGCCTATTCAGTTTGTGGATTTGTCCAACCAAAATCTCATCGGAGATTTACCAACAGAAAACATCGCAAGAGTGAAAATTGGAAAAAATGAAGTTTCAGACTCTAAAATTGAAAAAAAAGAACTTAAAACAGAGTTTAAAAATGGTGATGAAGTGGGAATTATTACCATTGTAGGGCAATCTTTTATGGCTCAATATAAAATCATTTGGAGAGAAAAATTCAACCCCAATGTTCAATCTAATATCCATATCCAAGCCGAAGATATGCAACCATTGGAATTTCCAAAAGTGAGATTTTCCGCCTTTGAGTTGAGAAATCTTTCCCTTAATATCATTAATCAGAAAAAATCGGACAAAAGACCTATAAGAAAATCCGAAGACCTTAAAATGCTTATGCAACTGAATAATGTCTATGTGGTTGAAGATTATATCTTTATGGATATTTCCATTGAAAACAAATCTAATTTACCTTACGATATTGACGGAATGATTTTCTCCATTGAGGATAAGAAAATATTTAAAGCAACTAATAATCAATCCATTGAAGTAAAACCGCTATTTAAACTCTATGGAACAAAGAAAATTGGAAAAACATTCAGAAATATCTATGTCTTCAAAAAATTCACTTTCCCAAATTCCAAAGTATTTAACATTAGATTTTTTGAAGAACAAATCTCTGGAAGAACTCTTGAAATGAAAATAAAATATTCTGATGTCCTCAATGCTGATACATTTTAAAATTTCCAATTATCCTATTAATAATAAAAATAAAGAATTATGCAAGAACAACAGCACCAAATAAAACTTTACGATTTTTTGCAAAAAGCCGTTTATGGAATGGTTATAATGGACTGCCTGTGTTTGTTTTATACCAATGCAGAAATTCCAGTGGTTTCCAAATTGCTGACTTCGTTTAGTAAGATGAATATTTTCTTTCCGCCAATGAATGCAAAAATTGCAACACTCATATTGGTGGCTATCGTTGCAAGTGGAACAAAGGCAAAGAAAAAAACGGATTTAAACATTACAAAACATATTATTTTACCGATTGCTATTGGGCTTTTGTTGGTGTTTTCTGCTCTATTTTTTCAGTTAAATGCACCACTTCCTGCTGGGACAAGTATTCAAAATTTTAATTTGGCTCAAATTTTTTATGTTCTTTTATCTTTTAGCGGAGTGGCAATTACTCAAACAGGGGCTGATGCTATTTCCAAATATATGCAAACCAAAATGGGAAATGATAGGTGGAATGTAGAAGAAGAGTCTTTTGACCAAAATAGAGAGTTAGTCAATACCGATACTTCTGTAAATATTCCTTATCTATTCAGATACAATAAAAAGACCAATAACGGCTGGATAAATATCGATCCATTTAGAGGAACTTTGGTTCTCGGAACACCTGGCTCTGGTAAGTCCTTTGGCGTGATAAATCCTGCTATTAGACAAATGGTAAATAAAGGTTTTTCGCTCTGTATTTATGATTTTAAATTTCCAGATTTAGGGCAAATCGCTTATTATCATTATCTTATCAAAAAGAAAAATGATAAAGATTACAAGCATAATTTTGTGGTTATCAATCTCAATGAAGTGGAAAAATCCAAAAGGGTAAATCCACTAAAAAAGGAATATATCAAGACTTTGGCAGATGCCCAAGAAATGGCGGAAAGTATGGTTTCTGCATTACAAAAAGGCGGTTCAAGTGCTGGTGGTGGTTCAGACCAGTTCTTTACCCAATCGGCTATCAACTTCCTTTCCTCTTGTATTTATTTCTTCGCTACTTATGAAAATGGGAAATTCTCTTCTTTACCGCATTTGTTGTCTTTTATGAATAGGTCTTACAAAGAAATCTTTGATACTTTGTTTGAACACGATGAGTTGGCTTCGCTTCTCTCTCCATTCAAATCTGCTTATGATAATAAGGCATTTGACCAATTGGAAGGACAAGTCGGAACACTGAAAATTTTCCTTTCAAGGTTGGCAACAAAAGAGAGTTATTGGGTTTTCAGTGGCGATGAAGTGGAACTAAAAATCTCTGATAAAGACAATCCAAGTATAATGATTTTGGCTTCTAATCCTGCTACACAAGATATTAACTCGGCTCTCTATTCAGCGGTTTTAAATAGAACTTTGAAGTTAATCAATGATAAAGGAAATCTTCCTTCTGGCATTATTGCCGATGAGTTTCCTACGATTTACATTCACAAAATAGACAATGTAATTGCTACGGCAAGGTCAAATAAAGTAGCCGTAATGCTCGGACTTCAAGAAATCCCTCAATTAAGGCAGTTTTATAAAAAAGAAGTGGGAGAAACTATCTCTTCAATTATCGGAAATATTTTAAGTGGTTCGGCAAGAGATAAAAACACTTTGGAATGGTTGGAAAAGATTTTTGGGAAAATTAAGCAAAAAAGTTATTCTCAATCCATTTCTAATCAAGGAACAACGACCAGTATCAATGAAAAAATGGAATCAATGATACCTGCTGGGAAAATCGCAGCACTCCGAACAGGGGAAATGGTCGGCATCATTGCCCAAAGTGATGTTAATCAATCCCAAGAGTTTAAAACTTCGGCAATAAGTGGGAAAATTAATCTTAATATGAAAGAAATTAAAATAGAAAGTGATAATTATAAGCGACTTCCTCATTATTATTCTTTCATAGATGACAAACAAATAGATAGAAAAAATGATGTGCTGATGACTAATTTCAGAAGAATAAACGGCGAAATAGAAACTATCGTAACTAAACATTTTAAAAATGAAACTAAATAAAATAATGATTTTGGGGGTGTTTTTGGCTTTTGGAAAAATCTCCGCTCAATTTAATACGATTATTTATACTGCTCCTAATGATTTTCAAAAAAAGGAAATTATTAATCTTCCTAAAACTGAAAAAAATGAGGAAAAATTAGAAAAGAGAAAGAAAAAAGGAATTTTCAATATTACTACAAAAAAAGAATTAAGAAAGGAAATAGATTCTCTCAAAATGCTTCTAAAAACAGAACCAACGAAGAAAGAAAATCCAATGTCAGAAACAAAAAAGATGGTGGAAGAGGCGGTGAAAGAAGTGCTTTTTAAAGATTTTACCACTCATTCGGGAACGCAATCCATGAAAAAATTCAAATATATCACTGAAAAATCAAAAGTGGCTGTTCCTAAAATAGCAATGCCAGTAGGTGGAGAACTCGTGGTAACTTCTCCTTTTGGAATGCGGTCGCATCCTATTTTTTTGGGTCAAAAAATGCACAATGGCGTAGATTTTAAGGCTCATTATGAAAATGTCTTCTCCGTCCTTGATGGCGTGATTTCAGAGGTGGGATTTGATAATAAAGGCGGTGGCTTGTTCATTAAAGTAAAACATTCCGACCGATTTGAAACCGCTTATCTGCATCTTTCCGAAATGTATTATCGGCTTGGTGAAAGCGTAAAAGCAGGTTTTATAATCGGAAAAAGTGGAAATACAGGAAACTCTACCGGTCCGCACCTGCATTTTGCAGTCAAAGAATGGGGAAAACCAATTAACCCAATCAATTTTTTAAACGATTTAATTTTTGCAAACAATATAACAATTCAATAAAATGATAAACAACAATTTACCAACAGAAGATTTAAAGAAATACGGCATCATCAACGAAGATAATTCCGTGCATAGTAAAATTTCAGAAACTGATTTCAAGAAATTTATCCAAGAGGGTCATCTCCTTATCGTGCAAGATGAAGATAAGAAAGTGAGTTTTAAACTAACTGATAATAAGTTAGATATAAAACATTATGTATTAGATAATTCCATTGAGGATATTTTAGAAAAAGTCAAAGAAAATCCAATACAATATGCTATTGAAAAACAAGTAGATAACGATACTGGTGTTCAGCAAGACCAATCGCTGAAAGTATTCATTTACAACGAAAGAAATGATAGCGTAGATGAATTAGATTGGCGAAAACATTCAAAAGAAATTACCGACTTTGTTTTAGAAAAGAAAGATATTGAGGAAAGTAAAAAATACAAAACTCAATTAGAACTGATGAAAAGTTTCTTATTGGATAAAATGGATAAATTCCCACAAGTGGCAAAATACATTGCAGAAGATATTAATATTGTAGATAAGAATATCAACAGAATTAATGATGCTACACCCAACGAGGAACAAGCACAGGAACAGAAGAACACAAGAGTTCAACTCAATGTAAATGACCCAGACCTCTATCAAGATGCTAACGAGCAAATTGAAGAAGAATGGGAAGAAGAACAAGAGAAAAAACGAGGATTTAGAAGATAAAAATATAATGGTATGGCATTAAAATTTGCGTCTGAAAGGTTACAAAAGGAAATTTTAGAAAATCAAAAACAAGAAAGCAACCCAACTCAACAGCAAGAGCCTAAAATTTCTCTTCATAGTGAATTTGAAAAGCAAATTCCTGATAAAATGAGACCAAAATATTCAGATATTCTTGAAGATGGCTCATTATATTGGATAACACAAGAAATTTTCTCTGCAAAAGATGTTATTGAGTTTCAAAAGGCATTAAAAGAGTCTCCATTGGAAAAGGCGTACGTTACAGCAAGGGATTTTAGTGACCATTATAAATTTCAAGAAGATATTCAAAAGAATATTTTTGTTGAAATCACTCCTAATCACATCAATATAGATAATTATTTATCGAATGTAGAAAATCGTAACCTCCAATCTTCTCTTGGTGCAAATATTCGTGAGCAAAGGGAAATCATTGAGAAACATAATGAAATTAATCAAAATCAAGAAAAAAACTCTATGAACGAAAAAATAGAAAGCCTTATTGGTATCGTTGCCAATAATAAAGAAGATGAAAATGTAGGGCATAAAGTCAAACTTTTCAATGATTTATCCGATACAGACAAAGTCTTTTTTAAAGAAAATGCAACCAATATCGCTATTGAAAGGATAGAAGAACTGCAAGAGGGAATTTCTAATGCAGAAAAAGAAAGTATTACTGCTAAATTCAATACTTTTTTCAAGCAAATACAAGAAACTCCAAAACTCAATAACGAACGAGAACAGGTTTTGAGTTACCTCAAAAATCAAATGATGTATCTTGGTTTTGGGCAGGATAAAAACCTTCATAATCAGTTAGAAAAAGGAATTGAAGAGACAAAAAACGGCGAAAAATTCCAAATTTCTACGCCTTATGATAAAGTGCAAGAGGGCAATACAGCAAATTTCACTATTAACTTTCATAAATCAAGTGAAAATGCGGTTTATTTAAACTCTTTTAAAGCCGTTTTAAAGGACGGAAATACAGGCGAAGAGCGAACGCATTTGTTTGGTGTGAATAATTTTACAGCAAAAGAGGCGATTAATCTTTTGGAGGGTAGAGCCGTGAAAACGCAATTTACAAACAAAGAAACTCAACAAAAAAACGATGTTTTTGTAAGGCTCAAAATGAACGAACCAAAAAATGAGTTCGGAAACTATCAAATGCAGATGTTTAGCAAGAATTATGGGATAAATACAGCCGATATTGTCAATAAATCTCAATTGGTTTTCAGTGGTGAGAATGCAGAAAAAATAAAAGATTTTGTCATCAAATCATTAGAAAAAGGTAATATCGTAAATGTGAGATTTAAAGATGATAACAACGAGGAAATGAGCGGAAAAGCTATTTTTAACCCTCAATACAAAACCATCAACCTCTATGATGAACAAATGAACCGAGTGAATACCAATAAGCCTATCAAAGGTTTAGAGGTTGATTTACGACAAGATAAAAACAATGTAAGAGAACAAAGTAGAGTTCGTAGTCATCATTAGAAATTTAGAGGCTATCCAATTTCGGACAGCCTCTTTTTTATCGCTTAAAACCTCTTGGGCGGTTTTGTTCTTCTAATTTTTCAAGGAGATTTTCATTAGAAAAATGTTGTAAAAACGCTATTTTTCTGTTGAGAACATAATCAGCATATGGTTCATAGTTACCTGTTTCATAAAAATTAACCAACGCATTACGATAATCTTTAAAGTCTTTTTCATTTGTTGAAAACACAGGGACAATATCCTCATTCATCAAAACAATACTTTCTAATAGTCTTGAAGTTCTTTTGTTACCATCAATAAAAGGCTGTAATTTAGCAATATTACAATGTAAATAGATGGCTCTCTCTAACGGATTTGAGATTTGGTCTTGCTCATATAAGATTTCAGAAAATTTCATTCTTATATCTAAATGGCTGTTCATCGGCTTGTAAGTAGTTCCAGTAATCCCTACGGCACGAGTTCTAAGAATGCCTTTTTCTTCATCAGAAATCAAATCTTGCATCAGCGTTGTATGCAATCTGAATAGTAATTTTTCATCAATTACTTCAATATTTTTTCCTTTATTAATATAATCCACCTCTGCTATAAAAGTATTATAAAGGTTTTTGAGTTCCTTTGCATCTTCATACCTACGAGGGGCGGTAATGCCATCTTTCAGTAAATTTTCTGTCTCTACAAAGGTGTAAGTATTTCCCTCTATTTTTCCAGAGTAATACGCCCAAGCAACTGCTAATTCTTTTATTTCCGAAGAGTATAATTTACTCAACGGCATTATATTGTTGTTTTCTAAAATAAAATCTGCTAATACCTTTTGTTGTTTGTTGAAAATATCCATAAGATTAAATATATGCGAAGATACAAAAATGAAAAATCTTACTATAATATATAGTAAGATTTTTAAGAATTTATCTTTTAAAGATAGAAGAAAATTCTTTTCTTTCATTCTTTGATACTTCCTCTTTCACAGAATTGAGTTTAAAGAAAGATTTATTTTCTTCTTCTCGTTCTTCTATGAAGTTCAGTGGCGATGAGTTCCTCAATTGCTCCGCTTTTTCTTCCTTATATTTTGCAATAAGGTCTTTTTGCATTTGCGGTAAATCTTCCCTTATCACTCTATCCATTTCGGCGATTTTATCTTCTGTCATTTTTTGCTGTTTCTTAAAATCGTCTACATTTACGCCTTGCTGGGCTAATTTTTCAGTGAGAATTTTTAATTTCTCTTCTGCAACTTTCAAATTCTCTTTACTAACATTCAGTCTGTTTGCCCAATAACTATCATTCTTCGACCATTCTGTATATTTATTTATTTCCGATCTGAGTTTCTCAACGGCTTTATATTCATCACTTTTTACATACTTATCAAACTTACGAGAAATGAAACCTAATTCAGAATTTTGGCGGTTCTTCTGCTCCTCTATTTTCTTTTTTACCACTTCCATTTCTATTTTCGCTCTCAATTCTGGGTCAGTAATGATTGCTGTTTTCAGTTCCTGCGTATCCACATCAGAGACATCAATCACATTTGCACCGCCTTTCATCGCTTCCATATATCGGCTTTGTTTGGCTTGTAATTTTTGCAACATAAAGACATCAATACTATCATTGGTCAGCATAAAATTAATACGAACATTCTCCCACTGATTGCCTTGTCGCCACGCTCTACCTTCGGTTTGCCTTAATGAAGTAAAATTATACGGCAAAGTCAAAAGATACATATCGGTCGTATTTTTCTGCAAATTCATTCCTTCCTGTATGGCTTCACTTCCTAAAATTACTTTGATTTTGCCTTCATTAAATTGCTCTTGTATTTCCAATCGTTTGTTTTTAGAAGTCGCTCCTGTAATCATTTCAACTTCATTTGGCTTATAGCCGACCACCGAAACAAGATAATCTTTCATTTTTGGAAATTCTGATACTGCCAACTCAGAATAAATAATTTGTCCTGCCTCTGGCTTATCCTTCTTGTTTTGAGCAATTAAATCCATTGTCGTTTTCAGTTTGGGCGAATTTTCTATAAATTCCTCCATTGTGGGCTTATCTCCATCATAAAACTTTGATAGATAAGGCGAAAAGGCTATTAATCTCGCATTGAGAATATGCGTGAGAATTGCTCCATCTTTACTTTCATTAAAACTATTATTGAGGTTTTCATATTCTCTTTCTGTCAAGGTATTTTGCTCTATTTTATATTCTTTATTAATACGATTAGGTCGTTTCAAATTA
>QWBZ01001893.1_pt1 | contig 11185 bp, 8 predicted proteins | sample 1972441 | NCBI WGS metagenome assembly QWBZ01 (sample SAMN09866721, study PRJNA288562) | Human oral metagenome isolate term6_saliva, whole genome shotgun sequencing... | isolation source: mouth | host: Homo sapiens | place: USA: California
AGGCCTCGCGCACGTCAGCGGTCAGCGGCAGCGACAGCAGATGCTGGCGGTGGGCCTGCGAACGGGCCAGGGGGAGCGCGGTCAGCGAGTCCTCCTCGTTGGCAGCCAGCTCGGCCAGCAGTCGCGCCGACGGGGTGGTGTCGGGCGATTTCAGCCGCTGACGGGCCATCTGCAGGGCCGCCGCATAGGCACCGCCGTGCTCGGGGAAGGCCTCGTCCAGGCGCTGCGCGACCGGCTGCAGGTCCTTCAGCAGCTCCTGGCCCCAGTCCTGCAGCGGACGCAGGCTGCCGTCACCCTGCTGCAGCGCCAGCCCGGGTTCGCGACCGCGCTGGGCCACGGCGTGCCGGTTGGCGGCCTGGGCGGCCGTGATCTTCGGGCTGTCGGGCGGGCTGTCGGACAGCAGGCAGTACAGCAGGAAGATGTCGAGGAAGCGGATGGTCTCGGCCGTGATGCCGATGGGGCTGAAGGGATCCAGGTCCATCAGCCGTACTTCGACGTACTCCACGCCCCGGGCTGCCAGCGCAGCCAGCGGTCGCTCTTTCGGACGGATGGGCTGCTTGGGACGGATGGTGCCGTAGAACTCGTTCTCGATCTGCAGAAGCGACGTGGACAGCTGCCGGTACTCACCTTCGTAGAGGATGCCCATCTTCTCGTAGGCGGGATACGGCTGGGTGAGCGCGTCATAGAGCGACTCGGCGTAGCTCTTGAGGCAGTTGTAGCTGGCGCCGATGCGCGACTGGGCGTCGCTCTGGTAGCCCAGCGGGCCCATGCGCAACGAGGTGGCATGCGGAAGGCCCAGGGCATCCCGGCCGAAGCGCTTGAGGATGTGCGGCATGCCCACGGCGAAGCTGCGCTGCACCAGGGGCGAGGCCCCGAAGAGCAGCAGCAGCAGCCACGAATGCTGCCGGAAGTTGCGGATGAGCCCGAAGTAGCCCTGGCTGCGGGCGCGCTTGGGGTTCTCGTCGAGCCTCAGACCGGGCATCTGCTGCAGCAGCGGCCACAGGGTCTGGGGGATGGAGAAGTTGTAGTGCAGCCCGGAGATGGTCTGCATCCGGCTGCCGTAGCGATGCTTCAGGCCGATGCGGTAGATGGTCTTGGTGCGGCCGACGAAGGAGCTGCCGTACTGCCCGATGGGAATCTGGTCGTCGGCGGGCAGCGGGCAGGGCATGCTGGTGCACCACAGCGACTCGCCGTCGATGTCGGCCAGCGTGATCTGGTGGATCTCGGTCAGCTCGGCCAGGCAGGCCTCGATGTCCTCGTGCACGCCGGTGATCAGCTCCACCTGGGATTCGCTGAAGTCGGTGGTGATGCGCGGGTGCGTCAGCGGTGCGCCCAGCGCCCGCGGGTGCGGACGCATGGACAGGTTGCCATCGGCCGTGGCACGCAGGCTTTCTTTTTCCAGGCCGCGGGAGATCCCGCGCAGGATGGCGGGTTCGATGGCGGACAGGCGGGTTCGCAGTGAATCAGTCATACGGTACAGGTAGTCGTGCCCAGCCCGCAAAGGGTAGCAGAAAGGGCACAGGTGCGGATACCGGGTCAGCCGCCGTTACGGAACACTTGCGCAGGAAGCCAGGTGCTCAGCTCGGGGAAGGCCATGACGATCCCCAGGCCGATGAGCTGCAGTGCCACGAAGGGGACTGCACCCCGATAGATCATCCCCGTGGTGACGCTGGCCGGTGCCACGCCGCGCAGGTAGATCAGCGAGAAGCCGAACGGGGGCGTCATGAAGCTGGTCTGCAGGTTGATGCCCACCAGCACGCCCAGCCAGACCGGGTCGACATCCATGCCCAGCAGCACCGGCGCGGTGATCGGGATGATGATGAAGATCACCTCGAAGGTGTCAAGCACGAAGCCCAGCAGGAACATCACCAGCATGACGCTGATGAGGGCGCCCATTGTGCCGCCCGGCAGATTGGAGAGCAGGGCGTGGACCAGATCCTCGCCGCCCAGGATGCGGAAGACGATGGAAAAGACCGCCGCGCCCAGCAGCAGGGTGAACACCATGGAGGTGATGGTGGCCGTGGACAGGCAGGCCTGCTGCAGCATGCGCAGGGTGAAGCGGCCCTTGATGGCGATGAGCAGCAGGGCGCCCACCGAACCCACGGAGGCGGCCTCGGTGGGGGTGGCGATGCCGCCCAGGATGGACCCCAGAACGGCCAGGATCAGCGCCAGGGGCGGCAGCAGGGCGGTGACGATCTCGCGGCCCAGACCGTGGCCGCCTTCTTCGCGCTGGAAGGGTGTGGCCGGGCAGGACTTGGGATCGAAGACGGCCTTGCCGGCCATGTAGAGCATGTACAGCCCCACCAGCACGGCACTGGGCAGGATGGCGCCGACGAACAGGTCACCCACCGAGACCGGGGTGGGAGCGAAGTTGCCCTTGGACATCTGCACCTGGGCGTTGATGCCCGAGAGCATGTCGCCCATGAAGATGAGGATGGTCGATGGCGGGATGATCTGGCCCAGCGTGCCCGAGGCGGCGATCACGCCGGCCCCCAGCTTGGGGTCATAGCCGGCACGCAGCATGGCGGGCAGGCTGATGAGGCCCATGGTGACGACGGTGGCACCCACCACGCCGGTGGAGGCGGCCAGCAGGGCGCCCACGATGATGACCGAGAAGCCCAGGCCGCCCCGGACGTTGCCGAAGAGCCGCCCCATGGTGGTGAGCAGCGCCTCGGCAATGCCCGATCGTTCGAGCAGCACGCCCATGAAGATGAAGAGTGGCACGGCCACCAGCACCTCGCTGGACATGAAGCCCACGTAGCGGGAGGCGAGGGCGCCGAAGTTGGAGAAGTCGAAGACTTCGAAGTACCAGCCGATGGCGGCGATCATCAGCGAGGTGCCGGCCAGCGTGTAGGCAACCGGGAAGCCCAGCGCCAGCACGAAGATGATGCCGAAGAACAGGGTGCCAGCGAGGATCTCGCCCAGCAGGATCGGATCCATTTCCATCATGCAGCCTCCTGGTGGGCGTGATCGTGGGTCTGGTAGCGCAGGTGGGCGGGCAGCAGGGTGTCACGGCCGGCCAGCGTGAGGATGCTGCGGCACAGCATGGCCAGGCCCTGCAGTGCGGTCAGCACCACGAAGACCAGGATGAAGGTCTTCAGGATGTAGAAGCCCGGCATGCCGCCGGTATTGGGCGAGCCCTCGTGCAGCCGCCAGGCGCGCTGCACATAGGGCAGGGCATAGGTCCAGACCAGCAGGCAGAAGGGCAGCAGGCAGGTCAGCACGCCAAACAGGTCGTGCCAGGCCTTCTGGCGGTTGGAGACACGGCGATAGAAGATGTCGACACGCACGTGCTCGTCACGCATCAGGGCATAGGCGCTGAGGGCCATGAACATGGCGCCGCTCAGCCAGACATACAGATCCTGCATCCAGATCTGCGAGGTGGAAAAGAGGTAGCGCTCCACCACGACGGTGAAGCAGACCAGCACGATGCCCAGGGAGAGCCAGGAGAACACCTGGCCCACCAGCCGGTTGATGGCGCTGATGAAGATCGTATAGCTTGCGAGAGCCCGCATGGGAGCTGTCCTGGAGGAAAGACGTGAAGATAGGAGGAAGAGGGCGGCAGCCCCGCCACAGGTCGGGCAGGGCGACGCGATGAGGCTGCGCCGGCCGGTCGTCAGACGACCGGGCCGGTGGAATGATACCGGTGCGGAGAGTGTCGCTGCCGGCGGGGCTGCGTGAGGGCAGCCCGGAACGCACAGGCGCCGACCGGATGGATGCCGGCCGGCGCCTCGGGGTGGGCCCGTGTCACTTCAGGCTGAAGTACTTGGTGCGGGCCTCGATGAACGGCTGATCGGTCCCCTCGGTCTTCTGGCGAAGCAGGTTGAACGAGGTGATGAAGTGCTCGGCCGTCTTCTTGGTGAGCGGGTCCTTGCTTTCACGCATTTCCAGGATCAGCTCGCGGGCATACTGGCCGCCCTTCTCGAAGATCTCGTTGGGGAAGCGCTGGACCTTGACGCCATGCTTGCCCACGAGCGTGTCGAGCGCGCGCGGGTCGTTGGCGGCATAGGTGGCGTACATGCTGTCGTACTCGGCCTGGCAGGCGGCACGGACGATCTCCTGCAGGTCCTTGGACAGGGCCTGGAACTTCTCCTTGCTCACGACCAGCTCGGGGGCCTGGGCCGGCTCGGTGAAGCTGGGGATGTAGTAGTTCTTGGTGATCTGATAGAGGCCCAGCGCCAGGTCGTTGTAGGGACCGACGAACTCGGCGGCATCCAGCGTGCCGGTCTGCATGGCCTGGAAGATGTCGCCGGCGGCCAGGTTCATCACCGACACGCCCATCTTCTGCCAGACCTGGCCACCCAGGCCAGGCGCACGCATGCGCAGGCCCTTCACGTCGGCCACGGACTTGAGTTCCTTGCGGAACCAGCCGCCGGCCTGCACGCTGGTGTTGCCGGCCAGGAAGCCCTGCACGCCGAACTGGTCATAGACTTCGTCCCACAGTGCCTGGGCGCCCATGACGTTGACCCAGGCCGACATCTCGGAGGCCGTCATGCCGTAGGGCACGCCGGTGAAGAAGGCCAGGGCCGGGCTCTTGTTCATCCAGTAATAGGCGGCGCCGTGGCTCATTTCGGCCGTGCCTTCGATGACGGCATCCAGCGCCTGCAGGGCCGGCACCATCTCGCCGGCAGCATAGACCTTGACGGTGAGCTTGCCACCGGACATCTCGGTGATGCGTCGGGCCAGGCTCTCGGCGCTGGTCCCGATGCCGGGGAAGTTCTTGGGCCAGCAGGTGACCATCCGCCATTGCTTGCGGCCTTGCGAGATGGCGGGGGCAGCCAGGGTGGCACTGCCGGCAGCGACGCCGGCGGCGACGCTGGCCTTCAGGGCGGAGCGACGATCCATTATGTAAGAGTCCTTGTTCTTTGACGGGCATTGTTGCAGGCCGGGTACCGGCCGAAACATGGAATCCGTGCCGGAGGCGCCACAATGCTGAATGTTAGCCGACGGCAGGAGGCTTTTCATCGGGGCTTTCCAGCCCCGGGGCCTGCCACTGGCGGCTCAGGCGGCGCCAGCCTTCGGGGCCCAGCGCCTGCAGGCGGGCGATGTTGTTCTCGAAGATGCGGTCGGTGTCCTCGCCCCAGGCGGCCACGGCGCGGTCGATGCTGGTCTCGCGCAGCAGGTGCAGCGTGGGCCAGGGCGACTGGTTGGTGGCGTTCTCGATGTCGTCGACGGCCGTGCCCGCAAACTGGTAGTGGGGATGGAAGCTGGCGATCTGCACCGTGCCGTTCAGGTCCAGCTCGGTCAGCAGGGCTTCGGCCATGTCCAGGAAGTCGTTGAATTCCAGGAAGTCGGCCAGCATGCGGGGACACACCAGTAGGCTGGTCTCGATCTCGGTTTCCGGGGCGTCCAGCAGGCGCTTCAGTTCAGTCCGCAGATCCTCCAGCAGTGCCAGCGGTTCGGTGGCCTCGCTGACCTGGATGTGCAGCCGCTCCTTCTTCAGCACGGCGTTGGCGAAGGGGCACAGGTTCAGGCCGACGACGGCCTTCTCCACCCAGAGGCGGGTGGCGGCGAGGACGGTCGCCGGGTCGGGAACGACGCCCGCTGCCGGCGTGCCGTTGGCAGGCCGGGGGCTGTCCGTTGCGGTCGCGCGGTTCTGGGCGGCATGGAAGGGGCAGCCGGTAGGGGGTGATGAATGGGACATGCGAAGAGGCGGCAGAGGAGCGCCGGGCGAACAGGGCAAAAGAGGGGCCCTGGCGGCGTCAGGATCCGGTCCCGTGCCCGGAGTGGGCCGGGAATGTGAGCGTGCCGGGCAGGCCATGGCCGGCACGCCACAGTCTAGCCGAAAGGCGGGCCGCCGGCCGGCTGAGGGATACCGCCGGGCGGGGGCTGTCGGCGAAAGGCGACGACAGGCCGTTAGTATGAGGAATTGACTGGAGGAGGACACCTCATGAGCGTGAGACGACTGCTCAGCAACATCAGCAGCGACAGGCTGCAGGAAAGCAGGGATTTCTATGCCGACCTGCTGGGCATGGAGGTGGCCTTCGAATCCGACTGGTACATCCGGCTCCACTCGCCCACCAATCCGGGCCTGGAGCTGGGCATCATCCAGCGCGACCATCCCCTGCTGCCGGCCGACTGGCGCGCCGTGCCGGTGGGCATGTACCTCACCTTCGTGGTGGACAACGTGGACGACATCCACGCCCGCGCCGTGGTGCGTGGCCTGCCCATCGTGCAGCCCCCGCGTGACGAGTTCTATGGTCAGCGGCGCTTCCTTACCCGTGACCCGGATGGCACGCTGGTGGACATCAGTTCGCCGTGGCGCCAGGAAGTCATGCTGGAAGAGCGTCCGCCGGTGGCGATTGCACCGCCGAGATTCACGAATGATGCCGTTGCCCGCCGGCAGCTGATGTTTCCGGACCGCACTGTCGGGAACGGGAATACTTTGTCTGCGCGCTACCCGGGATTGCGTGCGTTTCTCTGCCGGTAGGGGGATAATCGATCCAAGGCAGCACGGAACATCGACGTCGCCGCCACGCCAGCCCTCGGGCTGTGGGTGTCGTCTCCCTGTTTTTCTGCGCTGCCGGGTGGGGACAATAACGGCAGGGCTCCGGTTCAGGCCTTCGGGCACGGGCACAGCGCCATCTCCGGAGGGGTCCCCCACGGCTTCGATGAGTTTTCCCTGGCCCGGGATTCGTCGCTGGCGGGAGAACACGGTGAAGGCGTGGCTGCCCGGCAGAGCCGCCCCCTGGCAGCCGGGGTGCCTTCCGGGCACCATCTGCCTGCCACGAGGTCCGTCCGTGTCGGTGTGGTTCGGTCCGACGTCGGGTGGCTGGCGCAAGTTCGTGTCAGTGCTTCCTTGAACAACACATAGGAGGGACTCATGGACAATAACGCACGCATCGATCTGGAACGCCGGCTGCCCAAGCGCGCCATGGCGCTCATTCTTGCCGGAGGACGGGGAAGCCGCCTGAAGCAGCTCACCGATACCCGCTGCAAGCCGGCCGTCTATTTTGGCGGACACTTCCGCATCATCGACTTCGTCCTGTCGAACTGCATGAACTCGGGCCTGCGCCGCATCGGCGTACTCACGCAGTACAAGTCGCACAGCCTGCTGCGTCACCTGCAGCGTGGCTGGAACTTCCTCAAGTCCGAGATGCACGAATTCGTCGATCTCATCCCTGCGCAGCAGCGCGTCGACGAGGAGTACTGGTACCGTGGCACGGCCGATGCCGTCTATCAGAGTCTCGACATCATCAAGTCCAACAAGCCGGAATACGTGGTGATCCTGGCGGGCGACCACATCTACAAGATGGACTATGCCCGCATGCTGGCTGACCACGCCCTCTCGGGCGCCGGCGTGACGGTGGGCTGCATCGAGGTCGATCGTCAGGAGGCCAAGGCCTTCGGCGTGATGGCCATCGACGAGAACAAGAAGGTCACCTCCTTCGTGGAAAAACCGGCCGATCCGCCTGCCATGCCGGGCAAGCCGGACCGTTCGCTGGCCTCCATGGGGATCTACATCTTCACGGCCGACTACCTGTACCGGATGCTGGACGAGGACATCGCCCTGGAGGGCTCCTCGCACGACTTCGGCAAGGACATCATTCCGAAGGCCGTGGGAGAAGGCCAGGTGGTGGCCCACTTCTTCCAGGACAGCTGCGTCTACAACAGCGAGAAGGCGCCGGCCTACTGGCGCGACGTCGGGACCATCGATGCCTACTGGGAGGCCAACATCGACCTGACGGCCACGGTGCCCGAGCTGAACCTCTATGACCGTTCCTGGCCCATCTGGACCTACCAGGAACAGCTGCCGCCGGCCAAGTTCGTGCACAACGAGGCAAACCGTCGCGGCGAGGCCATCGAATCCAGCGTCTCGGCGGGCTGCATCCTGTCCGGCTCGGTGCACAACTCGCTGCTGTTCTCCAACTGCCGCGTGCATTCCTATACGCAGATCCACGGCGCGGTGCTGCTGCCCGAGGTGCAGGTGGGGCGCAATGTCCGGCTCACCAAGGTGGTGGTCGACCGGGGCTGCCGGATTCCCGATGGCCTGGTGGTCGGCGAGGATCCGGACGATGATGCACGGCGCTTCTATCGCAGCGAGGGCGGCGTGACGCTGATCACCCCCAGGATGCTGGAAAAACTGCAGGGCTGAACGCCCGGAGGATCGATGATGTTTGCAGACCGCACTTTTGCCCGACCGAATGCTGCGCGTCCCGATGATGCGCACCCTGCCCGATCGACGGGAGGCGCGGCCGTGCCGGCCGTGATCTGGCAGCAGCCCAATCGCGCGCCGGCGGGCAATGTGCGGGTCCTGCATGTCACGGCCGAGGTGTATCCGCAGGTCAAGACGGGCGGGCTGGGCGACATTGCGGCCGCCCTGCCGACGGCCCTGCTGGCCCAGGGGGTGGATGCCCGGCTGCTGGTGCCGGGCTATCCGGCCATCATCGACAACCTGGAAGAGGCCGGCCTGGTGGCCGACCTGGGTTCCCTGATGGGGGCCGCCCGCGTGCGGGTGCTGCACGGGCGGCTGAAAGAGAGCGGTCTGACGGCCTATGTCGTGGATGCGCCCTGGTACTTCCGGCGCGAAGGCAACCCCTATCTGGGTCCGGACCATCGTGACTGGTCCGACAACATCCGGCGCTTTGCGCTGCTGGGCTGGGTGGGGGCGCATCTGGCCTGGGGGGATATCGATGCCTGGTGGCAGGCTGACATCCTGCATGCGCATGACTGGCACGCGGGGCTGGCGCCAGTGTATCTGTCGCTGAACCCGGTGCGCCGGGTGAAGTCCGTGTTCAGCATCCACAACCTGATCTACCAGGGGCTCTTCCCGCTGGAGGAGGCGCCGGGGCTGGACCTGCCGCCGCACATCCTGCGGCCTGGAGTGTCCCGCAGCCTGGAATACTACGGGCAGGGCAGCTTCATGAAGGGCGGGCTGGTGTTTGCCGACTGGCTGAGCACGGTCAGCCCGCGCTATGCCTACGAGATCACCACGCCGGAGGGCGGTGCCGGCATGCAGGGCGTGCTGCTGGAGCGGCGCGAGCGCCTCTCGGGCATCCTCAACGGCATTGACGAGACGGTCTGGGATCCGCAGACCGACCCACTGATCAGTGCCAACTACGGCATCCATGACCTGGGCCGCAAGGTCGAGAACAAGACCCGCATGCAGCAGGAGCTGGGGCTCACGGTCGATCCGAACCGCATGCTGGCGGTCATGATCAGCCGGCTGACTAACCAGAAGGGGGCCGATCTTGTCCTGCAGGCGCTGCCGAAGATGCGTGAGCTGGGCATCCAGCTGGCGCTGCTGGGCAGCGGGGACGCCCACCTGCAGGAAGCCTTCCGGAAGGCGGCCGAGGAGGCCCCCGATCAGGTGGCGGTGTGCATCGGCTATGACGAGCGCCTGGCCCACCGGCTGATCGGCGCCGGTGACCTCATCCTGGTGCCGTCGCGCTTCGAGCCCTGCGGCCTGACCCAGATGTACGGGCTGCGCTATGGCACGCTGCCGCTGGTTTGCAAGGTGGGCGGCCTGGCCGACACCGTGACCGAATACCTGGATGGCCAGCCCAGCAACGGCTTCGTCTTCCAGGGCGGCCAGATTTCGGGCCTGATCGATGCGCTGGAGCGCGCTGCCGCGCTGTGGTGGCACGACCGCAGCGGCTGGGAGTGGCGGATGCGCACGGCCATGGAGGCCCGGCACGGCTGGGGGCCGTCCGCCGCCGAGTACCTGTCGCTCTACCAGCGCCTGCTGGGCGAGTGGCAGTGATCCTGTCTTCCCCCGCGACGTGTTGCGCCGGGGGTTTGCGTGACCTGTTTCTTCCACGGGCAGCCTGGCGGCTTCCTTGATGTTTTCCCGGGCTTGCGCGACCGGGTGCCGCTGATCGTAAAATCAGGCGTGTAAGCAAGATGCGGGCGGCCTGCCGCCCCGGACCGGCGCCATCCCGGAGGCCGCAGAAGGCGGCCCGGCGGGTGTCATGACGATGCCCGCGGGGTGTCACTGGGGGAGAAGGGTGGATTTCCAGAACTTCGATCTGAACCTGCTGCGGGTTTTTGATGAAGTCATGGCCGAGCGCAACATCTCGCGTGCGGCCCGCAACCTCGCAATGACCCAGCCGGCTGCCAGCAATGCCCTGCGCAGGCTGCGTGAGGCCCTGGGGGACGAACTGCTGATCCGCGCTGGCCGCGGCGTCGAGCCCACACCCTTCGCACTGGCCATCTGGCCCGACGTGCGAACGGCGCTCAACGCGCTGCGAGGCGTCATCTCGCCCAAGTCCTTTGATCCGCAGCGCACCCGCGAGACCTTCGTCATCGCCATGGCCGACGCCACGGCAGCCTTGCTGGTGCCGCCGCTGCTGGACCGGCTGCAGCGCGATGCCCCCAATGCCACGCTGCGGCTGCGTCCGCTCACCACGCGTGATCCCCTGCCGCTTCTGGAAAACGACGAGCTGCACTTGGCGGTCGGGCACTTCCCCGGCGCCGTGGCCGACGTTATCCTGCGCGAGATGCAGGAAGATCGGCCCGACACCTTCGGGCACCAGGAGATCTACGAAGGCCAGTATGTCTGCGTGATGCGTGAGGGGCACCCCCTGAGTGTCGGCCCCATCAGCCTGGACGACTACTGCAATGCCCGTCACCTGCTGGTCAGCTACTCGGGGCGGCCTTTCGGTTTCGTCGACGAGGCGCTGGCCACGCGCCAGCGTACCCGGCGCATCGTGCTCACGCTCAACCAGTTCTTCACGGCGGCCCATGTGGTGGCCCAGTCCGATCTGCTCACGGTGCTGCCTCTGGACTTCGTTCCGGCCACTGGTATCGCCGACCGTCTGGCGTGGCAGCCATTGCCGGTGACGTTGCCGGCCATGCGCATCGACATGGTGTGGCACCGGCGGCAGGAGCAGCTGCCCTCACATCGCTGGCTGCGCAAGATGATTGACGACGTCACGCTGCGCCGCGTCTGGGGCACGCGCAACGTTCCGCTCACCCGCTTTGGCGGCGAGCCCATCCCCGCCCTGATTGCCAGCGCGTTGCGCAACCCCTGGGGCGCAAGCGTCCAGGACGACTGAGTCCGGTCTGGAGCAGAAACGACAAGGGCCGGCCCCACCTGCAAAGGTGGGACTGGCCCTCAAGAGGGAAGGCGGGTCGCGAGGCCCGGTTGCGGCCGGGCCCCGGGGATCATCGGATCACTTGTCCGCTGCCTCTTCTTCCGAGCATACCCATTGGGGTTTGCTGCGGCCATGCACCTGGGTGATGG
>QWBZ01001828.1_pt1 | contig 11177 bp, 4 predicted proteins | sample 1972441 | NCBI WGS metagenome assembly QWBZ01 (sample SAMN09866721, study PRJNA288562) | Human oral metagenome isolate term6_saliva, whole genome shotgun sequencing... | isolation source: mouth | host: Homo sapiens | place: USA: California
GGTTAGTTTGCAGACTTCCGAGAAATTGACTTTGGGCAAAGAGGTGCTCATCTATACTCAGCAGATATTTCGAGAAGATGCTCATTTACTTTTCGGATTTGTAACTCGTACAGAGAAAGATATGTTTAATCTTCTCATATCTGTCAATGGAGTAGGGCCTGCTTCTGCTTTGATTATGCTTTCTTCTTTGGATAATACAGAGATTGCAAATGCCATTTTGTCTAACAACTCTGTATTGTTACAAAAAGTGAAGGGAATCGGAGCGAAAACAGCTGAGAGAATCATCATAGAACTGAGGGATAAGATGAAAAAATTTGGCGTAGTAGAGGAGGTGAATTCCAAAATACAATATAATAAAGTAAAAGAAGATTCGTTATCTGCATTAGAGGTTTTAGGTATTCCAAAACGAACCAGCGAAAAACTTGCCGACAAAATCATAAAACAAAATCCAGAAATAAAGGAGGAAGAGTTAGTAAAAACCATTTTGAAAATGCTCTAAATTGTGTAACCAGTTTTCAGTGAAGAAAAATTATTTGTATCAATCCTAATAAAATGAATCGTAGATTTTATTATATCGTATTTTTGGCTTCTCTCGTGAGTAATCCTATTGTTGCTCAGGAAGATAAGACTAATACAATAGATAGCACAAGTATTAGAAAAGAGTATATCTTGCCCGACCCAAAGCGGTATGAGGCCTATTATGATGTGCATGCAGGGCTATATTACTTGTATCCAAAGATTGGGAATACCATTGTGGGAACTCCCGTAGCAATGTCTGTAAAGGAATATCAGAAATATGTGCTATCTAACCAGTTATCTGCCTACTATAAAGAAAAATCTACGACAAATGATTTGTTGTATCGTAAGGATTCTAAAGATGCAACGAAAAAAGGACTTTTACCCTCTTTATATATTAAAAATAAAATATTTGAAACAATTTTCGGAGGGAATAAAATAGAAATTATTCCGCAAGGTTTCGCATCTTTTGATGTAGGAGGATTATATCAGAGGATAGAGAATCCGATAATTTTACCACAGAATAGACAGAATTTTTCGTTTAATATTCAGCAAAGAATGCAACTTTCTCTCTTAGGGAAGGTTGGCGAAAATCTCCGATTGAAGGCCAATTATGATACCCAATCGGGATTTGCTTTTGAAAATAGAATGAATTTGGTATGGAAACCCAAAATGGGTAATATCGAGAATGTGGATGTAAGCAAATTAAACGACTATGTGGATAAAGATGGCGAAGATGGTATTATCAGAAAAGTAGAGTTTGGGAATGTCAATATGCCTCTTTCTACTGGATTGATACGAGGTTCAGAGTCACTTTTCGGTTTGAAAACTGATTTTAAACTTGGAAAAACAACAGGTACATTAGTGTTGTCTCAACAGCAGGGAGAGGCAAGAAATGTCGTGGTGCAAGGAGGTGGAACAATGAAGAATTTTAAGATTAACGCTTCTGACTACGAGGATAATCAACACTATTTTTTGGGACATTATTTTTTGAATAATTATGATAATGCCTTAGCTCAATATCCGATGGTGAATTCCAAAATTAGTATCAATAGAATAGAGGTATGGGTTTTGGAACAAGGTTCTGGTAATCTGCAAAATCAGAAAAGTATCGTAGGTATACGAGATTTAGGGGAAGGCACAGTAGGGTATCCTCAAAATGATCAAAATAATCTTTACCAAGATATTGTAGGGATTGGAGCAGATTTGAGAGACCCTAATTCGGTATATAATGCCTTAAATGGTAGGTCTTTTCCAAATTCAAATGGAGTGAATGTTACCTATCAAGATGGTGAGGAATTCGTATTCAATCGTAGGGCAAAAAAACTTAATTCAAATGAATATACTTTTGATTCTAAGTTAGGATATATATCTCTTAATCAGAGGCTTAATGATAATCAGCTCTTGGCAGTATCATATTCTTATACGATAGCAGGAGACCCCAAGGTCTATAAAGTTGGAGAGTTTTCGGAGGAAAGCCCTGTTGTGATTACTAAGTTGTTGAAACCTAATAATGTGGTAAAGACAACTTCGCCAATGTGGGATTTGATGATGAAAAATATCTATTCCATAGATGCCAACCAAGTTTCTGCAGAGAATTTTATGTTAAATATTTATTACCGAAATCCACAAGGTGGAAAGGTAAATTATCTCCCTATACAAGGGGCGGATGACAAGACGCTGTTACAGTTGCTCGGTTGGGATAGATTGGACAAAAATAACGACCTTTATGCAAATTCATCAAAAATAGGAGATGGTCTATTTGATTTTGTACCAAAAATTACCATCAATCCTGAGAATGGAAAATTGATTTTTACTAAGGTGCAACCTTTTGGAAATCACCTTAGAGAAGTACTAGGGAGCAATGCTACTGACCAATATGTATTCTCGGATTTGTATTCCAATCTAAAATCTGTTGTGCAGACGAATTCTAATCTCGCCCAGCGATATACTATTGAGGGGCGTTATAAGGGAGGACAGGGTTCAGGGATTTCTTTGGGGGCAATCAATGTGCCACAGGGTTCTGTAAAAGTTACCGCCAATGGCGTTCAGCTGGTAGAAGGGCAGGATTACACCGCGGATTATATGCTCGGGCAAGTGAATATCATCAATGAGCAGGTGAAAAATTCTGGACAAGCCATTAACATTTCTCTTGAAAATCAATTGACTTTTAACACGCAGAGAAAACGATTTTTGGGACTTAATTTGGAAAGGAAATTTAATGATAATCTAATCATTGGAGGAACTTTGGTGAATTATTCCGAGAGACCTCTTACCCATAAAGTGAATTTTGGGCAAGAGGCAGTGAATAATACCATTACTGGATTTAACTTGATGTATAATAATGAGTTGCCAATACTTACGCGACTTACAGACAAACTTCCTTTGGTGAATACCGAGACGCCGTCTAATCTTAGTTTTAAGATGGAAACAGCCTATCTAATACCTGGTGCTAACTCAGGAATGGGCGGACAATCTTATATTGATGACTTTGAGCAGACTTCCTCAAAAATTTCACTAAAAGAACCATCTTCGTGGGTACTTGCATCCAAACCTCAGAATAATACGGAGCTTATCTATCAACAAAATAGTAATGATAATATCACTTCGGGCAATGGCAGAGGACTTTTGTCTTGGTATAATATAGACCCAAGATTCTATAATGTAGGAGGAAAATCTCCCAATGGAATTAATGCTCAATCAGTCTCTAATCATGCAAGTAGAAGAGTGAGAACTAATGAGTTACTTAATAATAAGGACTTCGTAGCGGGGGAGCAAACTTATCTTAATACCTTTGATATTACTTATTATCCAACTGAGAGAGGACCTTATAACTTCAATACAAATGAGCAGACCTCCGACAGATGGTCAGGGCTGATGCGTCCTATTTCGGTATCCAATTTTGTGAGTTCTAATATAGAATATGTAGAGTTTTGGTTGATGGATCCTTATGCTGATAATCCAAATAAGATTTTAGGAACCGCTCCAAAGTTACGATTGCAATTAGGAAATATCTCTGAGGATATCCTCCGAGATGGTAGGTTGCAGTACGAAAATGGATTACCGAGCAACTCCCAGCCAAATTCTACCTCCGAGACGAATTGGGGGAAACAACCGAACCAGCATCCCGTATTGTATGCTTTTTCTACTGAAGGAGAAGAGAGAGCCCAGCAAGATGTGGGGTTTGATGGATTAAATAATCAGCAGGAAGCCCAAAAATTCGGTACGAATTATGTAAATCCAGTTACTCAGCAGGCTGACCCAGCAGGGGATGATTTTGTATATTATCTTTCTAACCAATTCCGTGGGAACATGGCCAGTTCCATAGTGGATAGATACCGATATTTCCGAAATCCAGATGGTAACTCACAGGCGAATACTTTGGAAGTTTCGTCTCAAATACCAGATACAGAAGATGTTAATAGAGATTATAACCTTGACCAAAATGAAGCTTACAACCAATACACTATAGACCTTAGTAAGGGGGCTTTGGGACTTAACAAAAATTTCATCGTCGATGAAAAGGAGGTTGAAGTACAGTTTGAAAACGGACAAAGAAGTAAAAATAAATGGTATCTATTTCGAATTCCCGTAGGGCAGTTTGATGCAGGAATCCCAAATTCTGGAGAATCCGTATTGAATAATGTTCGTTTTGCAAGAATTTTATTGGATGGAATAGACGAGACTACTACGCTCCGTTTTGGTTCCCTTGATTTGGTTCGTTCCGATTGGCGAAAATATACTAAAAATATCTCCGCGGATTATATGAATGACTATCAAGATGAGGGGACAGGGCTTGTGGATAATGAAAATTTCTTTGTTGGAAGTATTAATTTAGAGGAGAATGGTGCAGGAACACCGCCTTATGTATTGCCACCAGGAATAGACCGACAGGTATTGAGTGGGAATGCAGGAGTGCAACGGCAGAACGAATCTTCCCTATATTTGAAGGTGAATAATTTGGCAGGAAATACGGCTAAGGCAGTTGTGAGAAATGCTAACCTCGATATGAGAAGGTATAAAAAATTGGGACTTTTCCTCCACGCAGAAGATATTAAAAATATCTCTAATGCCTCCAAAGATGCTGATGCCAAATTCTTTATCCGTTTAGGTAGTGATATTACCGACAACTATTACGAATACGAAACATCGCTGAAATATACACCTAATAACGCTCGCTCGCCATTGGAAATATGGAATGAGATAAGTCTTGATGTGGAAGAATTTGTGAAAGCAAAATCCAAGCGGGACAAATTAGGCAATAGCTTAATGCAGACACGATATCATTATGCCGATTTTGGGGATAATGATCAGAAAATCTTTGTGAAAGGTCGCCCAAGTCTTGGAAATATTACAAGTATCACCTTAGGAGTTAGAAATAAATCTGCTATTGGCAAAAGTATCGTTCTTTGGGTCAATGAAATACGCTTATCCGAAATAGATAATAAGGGTACTCAAGAAATAGAAGATCCAAAATACAACCCATTGGATAATGATGTAGAATTCATTAAAGCTCCTAACAAAGATGAACTAAAAAAAGTAGTGAGAACTTATCGACAACGCAGAAGTGTGGGAGTGGTGAATATGAGAAAAGAAAGAGTGAATGATAAAGCGCCAAAATTCTACGACTTAGAAAATATCTCCGTAACGGCTATATACGAGGATAACTATTTCCGAGATATTTATACTAAAAAAGACTATGACCAGCGACTTCGTGGGAATATAGACTATAACTATACCTTCAAGCCGATGGTAATAAAACCATTTAATAAAATAATAAGCGATACAGCAAAATCCGCTAAGTATTTTGTATGGCTTAAAGACTTTAATTTTAACCCAATACCTACACGATTCTCTTTCCGTACGGAGGTTGATAGACAATATAATGAACTACAATACAGAAATATAGATGCTATCCTAAGTGGAAATATTGCATCGGATTTAGATATTATCAAAAATAGAGCTTTCTATTTCGGATGGCAGTATAATTTGGGTTTCAATTTTACAAAATCTCTAAAAATGGAAATCAATTCTGCCACGAGAACCATCAATGACCAGCAGAATGTAGCCTCAATGGGTACGAACTCTATTTTCAGTAACCCATTCCGAGCGGGCCGCCCAGTGCTATATAACCACAGGGTACAGGTCAATTATAGAGTTCCGTTTAGCAATTTCCCATATTTAGATTTTATTACGGCAGAGGCAGGTTATGGTTTTCAATATAATTGGAATACAAGGTCATCAGCAATTAGAAATCATCAGCAGGGGAATTTGGGAAATGTAGCTCAAAATACCAATACTATTGTTGCTACGGCATCGGTGGATATTCCTAATTTGTTGGGTAAATTTAAGTATTTCACCAAGGTTAATGAGATTATCACGAAGAGAAAACAAGAAATAGACTCGCTGAATAATGCTTATGAAAAACGGTTGACAGAAAAACGTCGTACAAAGATAAAACCTTATAAATTTAAAAATAAATTAACTCCATTACAAGCCATTGCCTATGCCATTACTTCGGTTAAGCAGTTGAATGTTAATTATAATGAGACAAATGGAACAATGCTACCAGGTGTGCTTTCTGCTCCGAATTGGTTCGGATATGGACAAACAGTAGGAGGGCCTACTTATGAATTTTTACTTGGTTCGCAGGCTGATATTCGCAGGTTGGTAATAGAAAATGGTTGGGTATCTAATTCTGAGTATATGACGGAGCCATTCGTGCAAAATACCACGAAGACTTTAGATATGAATATCCAAATAACACCAATGAATGATTTAAGAATTGATTTAAATTCTACATATAGATATAATCAAAACTATACTCAATCGGGCTATAACTATGTGGATAGAAGTAGAGATTTTGTCGGCTATCGTGATGTGTTTGGTAATGAGATGATTAGCCATTCCAAATCTGTTTGGACTTTTCCAACGACTTTTAAAAATCCTAATGAGATTTATAGGACAATGTTAGAAAATGCAAGGGTATTGTCTCAACGAGTGGGAGATATTGCAACGGTCAATTCACAAGGATTTACTGAGGGATATGGTATTGCTAATGCATATATATTAGTTCCAGCCTTTCAATCAGCAATGGAAGGAAAATCCATTAAGACAATGAAAAATCCTACGAAAGTTGGTTTCTCATTACCGAATTGGAGGCTTATATACTCAGGATTGAGGAATATTCCATTGGTTAATAGTCAGTTTAGCAAGTTTGATATCTTACATTCTTATACCTCAACCTATACAAATGCAGGTATCCAAACAAGTATGGAATATTTTAATAACAGAAATACACCTTCTGCAAGGGATGTTAATGGTAATCGTTATAATCCATATACCTTTGGACAAGTGGGTTATGTAGAGGCCTTTCAGCCACTCATTGGAGCAGATATGACGATGCGGAATAATATGCAACTAAAAGCACAGATTAATAAGGATAGAACTTTTCTTCTGAGTACGATTAACAATACTCTCAATGAGGAAGATGCTAAGGAATATGTGTTTGGATTTGGGTATATATTGAAAGATTTGAAAATAAAATTTAATGTAGGAAATAAAAAACGCATTATAAAATCCGACCTAAATATTCGTGGGGATATTTCTATTCGAGATACAAAAACTACCATTAGAAATATTTTGATGAACGATTCTCAAATTACAGGAGGGCAGACACTCATAGGTGTTAAGTTTTCAGCAGATTATAATATGTCTGAAAATCTTAATATTAGATTTTTTTATGACCAATTACTTACGCGGTATAAAATTTCAACGGCATTCCCACTTTCTACCGTGAGGGCGGGTATTTCGGCGACATTTACCTTCGGAGGAAATACATCATTGTAGTGGTTTAATCAAAAAATATTACCTTTGAAAAAAATATAAAATGTTAAAAGCAGGATTAGTAGGTGCAGGACATCTCGGTAAAATACATCTTAAACTCCTAAATCAATCGGAGAAATATGAGTTAGTAGGTTTCCACGATGCAGATACCGAAAATGGAAAGAAATTAGAGGCTGAGTTTGGATATAAATTTTTTGAAAATTTTGATGATTTATTGGCAGAAATACAAGTTTTAGACATTGTAACACCCACCATTTATCATCATCAATATGCCCTGAAAGCTATTGAAAAGGGAAAACATTTTTTCATAGAAAAACCTGTTACACAGACTTTGGAACAGGCGGAGGAAATTATCCAAAAGTGCCACGAAAATGGAATAAAAGCCCAAGTAGGCCATGTGGAACGATATAATCCAGCATTTGTTGCTACTCAAAAATATATCCAAAAACCAATGTTTATTGAAATCCACCGCTTGGCAGAATTCAACCCGAGAGGGACGGATGTATCTGTAGTTTTGGATTTGATGATTCATGATTTGGATATTTTGTTGAGTATTGTGAAATCTAAGGTGAAAAATATTCACGCTTCGGGTGTGTGTGTAGTGAGTAAAACACCAGATATAGCTAATGCAAGAATAGAGTTTGAAAATGGATGTGTAGCAAATCTTACCACTTCTAGAATATCTATGAAAACGATGAGGAAATCAAGATTCTTCCAGCAAGATGCCTATATATCAGTAGATTTCTTTGAGAAAAAAGCAGAAGTTATTCGTATGAAACCTGCTCCCGAAACTCCATCAGATTTTGATATGATTATACAAAATGCTGAGGGTGAAAAGAATCAAATAATATTTGAATATCCTGATATACAGCCAAATAATGCTATCTTAGATGAGTTGGAGACATTTGCTGATGCCATAGAAAAAGAGGCTCCAATCTATGTATCTTTGGAAGATGGAACAGAAGCACTGAAAATTGCTCTTCAAATAATGAAATTAATAGATTAATAATACTTTAAATAATTGATTATTAATTTTTTTATAATATTGTGTTTATAAAAGATATTATAAAAATTTTGTAATTGGGATAAACTTTTTTATCTTTGTATAATATAATTTAAAATTGATTTAAAATGAAATTACCAAAGTTTTTATTAGCAGACAACACTGAGTTTCCAGAAGATTTATTCGTAGTGCATACAGAATATCCTCGTTTTATCCTTAATGTAGAGGAGGAAGAAGTAGAATGGTTGGATGATTTAGAAGGTGATAATGAAGAATCTATCGCTGATGAAGCTACAAAAGTAATAGAAGAAGCATTTAAATTTTGTGATGAAGAATTAGCAAAATATGACGACGAAGATGATGAATAATCATTAAGAAAAATAATAGGAGGTAAGAATTTCGGTTCTTACCTTTTTTATTAATAATCTATACTCATTCCGATATGGAAACTAAAATTACTTTTTAAATCAAGGTAGTTTTTAGTAGTATAATATTGGTTTTTAATGAAATAAGTTTGAGAAAAATTGGTAAATAATTTCCATATTTTTTTGTTTCGGATTGTGGAGAATCCAACTTGTAAGGTGGGAGAATATCTGGTAGAGGTGTCATAAATATGATCGAGAAGTGCAATATTTTTCACAAAAATATTTTCAGAGTTGCTTAGGAATGGAATATAGTTAAATATCTGATTGATGGGTATGTATAGTTTGTTTTCAATATTGAAGAACAGATAGTTTTTGTCGGACAAGAAGCTGAAGTTTTTCCCGAAAAATAGAGTCCCCTCTGCATAGCGAATAGCTTTGTCCAAAACGACGGAAGTATCTTGGGAACGAAACGAACCAATCCGAGCCTCAAATCCCAGAGTAGTGGTATTTTTTCGCAGTTTATTTATATAGAGTTTATTATTGATATATAGTTGATTTTCAGTTTGTTTATTTGATGATGAGTTTTTGTTGTAAAGAAAATTAATAATGGAAATAGAGCGATAATCCAGCAAGGTTTCCCAAGTAGTTGTAGTACCGTTTTTTCTAAAAAATAAATTAAAATTATCTTGCTGAGTTTTCACTGCGGATTCTTTTTTTTGCGAATTGAGGGAAAAATCATCGTATATTTCATTCAGCGAATAGATATTTTGATAGCTTAGTCTGATGAGTATTTTTTCCGATTGATAGGTATATTCACCTCCGAAATTGTTCCCCACATTTTTATACACATTATTGATGCCATTTTTTTGATGTGCATAGTTGTTCCCATAGCCTTCATTTTTTATTAAGAAAGTATCGGGATGTGTGATAAGGTTGTTCAGTTCGGTATTTTCGTAGTAGATATTGAGGTTTTTATGAAAATTATGATACCCGAGGTTAATCAAAAAATAATAATTATTGAAGTGATATCCTAATTTTGTATTAAATTGATAATCAATATTTTGTATTTTTGGTCGTGCATCAGTATTTCTGAAATTTTCATCATATTTTCCGTATATATTGGCTTGTAGTATGGTGTTTTTTGTGGGAGTGTATGCCACAAGACCATTCAGACTGTATTTTTGTTTGTTCCAATTGGCTTTCCTTTGCACATAATAATAGGGTAGGGGAATACTGAAATTTTCGTTGGTTCGTAGTTCTACAAGGGTGTTTCCGACTTCCTTTTCTGTGATTTTTTGGAAATTGATATTTCCTGAAATGATAAGTTTTGTACTAAATGAGAAAATTCCCTTTGAAGAAAAATCAAAAATATGAGTGTTTTCAGCTGTTTGGTTTCTTTTAAAATGGAGTTTTTCATTTGTGAAATGAATACTCGTATGAGTGGTCTGGATACTTTTTCCCAGAGTCAAATATGGATTTTGGATAAGTTCTTTATGACACAAGGTATTTTGTAAAATACTATCCAACTGAGCAAAAATAATAGTCGGTACAAGTAGGAAAATAATAGTCGGTACAAGTAGAAAAATAATATTTTTTAATTGCATTTTCTTTGAATTTGGAGAAAAAACCACAAAGATTATGTTTGGTAATCTTTGTGGTGTGAATATTAGAAACCTTTTGGATTAGCTTTTTTTACTTCAAAATCGTTCTTAGAGTTGTTGGTGTCTTGGAGGATAACTCTTCCGTTGATAGTTTTGCTTACTTTTCTATAAATAGCAAAGGACGAATAAGCTCCAAATGGATCAAAAACATACTGCGAATCCAACGAGGTGCTTAGTTGCTTAGGTCGCCCTTCGTTGAATAGATTGGTTTCTACGGCATCGGTAATGATGCTATTTGGGATTCTTAGGTATTGTCTATTCTGAGCCTTGTTGGGTAGGTACCGCTTCGCAAAACTACTAAATTGCTCGTTGGTAGCACGGAATATCACGAAGGATTCTCTACCTTGTGGGTTGAGGAGGAAATCTTTACTGCCGTCTCCCCAAAATGCTATTTCTACATCAGGGACATTTGGGTTATCAATATCTTGGATATAGACATCTTGACCGATAGATTTTCTATAATTACCGAGGTATCCTTCAAAATTTGCTTTACTCAAATCTACGGTGAGGCTTGGGTCTTCAATAGATACTGATTTTCCATTGTTATCTGTAAATGGTTCCTTGTGGTTGATGGCTGTAGCAGCGATTACGACACTTTCACCAGGTTTGATTGGATATTGAGTTCCCGAACCAGGGATACGAATGACATAGGAGGCATATACATAGTCGGTATTGGCTTTGTTGCCTATTTCGTTGCTATCGGATTTGCTCCAGTCAAATTGTCCGTTTGGTAGTGTGAAAATTGTTGTTTTAGTATTGTTATTTCCTTTTAGTTGAGCAAAATAA
>QWBZ01000658.1_pt1 | contig 11168 bp, 7 predicted proteins | sample 1972441 | NCBI WGS metagenome assembly QWBZ01 (sample SAMN09866721, study PRJNA288562) | Human oral metagenome isolate term6_saliva, whole genome shotgun sequencing... | isolation source: mouth | host: Homo sapiens | place: USA: California
AGTTCAGAGGGGTGACAGATATTCCTTTCTTTTTATATAGGCTTATGAAATTGTGTGCTTAAGAGAGTAGGCTTGCAACTGGGTTTTAGGACTGACCCGAAAGACTTCTCATTCATTCAAGGGTATTACAATCCTTACTGACCCTTCTTTTCTGCCACATCCCCTATCCTATCCATGGAACTTACACTAAGGCGAATATAATCATAATTCAATCGGACATAAATGACAAAAAGAGATTTAAGATGGGATTCTTTTTATCACTTATTTTCCAATTTCATTATATTTTATGCGCAACAAGAACCTAACGATTACCTTTCTATCGCCCTTTATAGCATTAACGAAACGAATTGCGCTTACACTGTGGATAAGCTCTTCATCAACAGACAAAATATTGGTAGACATTAACACTCGTACATCTTTTATCTTATTGTCTGAGACATCATAATCAAACTGAACAACACTCTCTCCCTGCACACCATTTTTATATACATATCCAGCTCTCCTCCATGAGAAATTATGACATATATACTTCTCTACCCTACCTCTGAGGAATACACTTGGGAAATATACTCCAGCGGTATAATCATAATGAATATCCCTATTGGAGATTATCAAAGGGGTTTCTTGTTGTAGATGACTTGTTCTACAACTGATTAAAGAGAAAATAATCAATATTGGGACTATATGTCTTAAGAACCTCATTATCTTATTCTTTACTTATCATTTTTCACAAACATGTGGGCAATTTATAAGCATCGTTTAGTGCTATACCTCATAAACTATTTACCAAAATCCTTGTGCGTAGAACCTATAATGTTGCATTACACAATAGCATCTTATCAGATGATAGATTTCTGTTTTCAACCCGTATAAAGATGTTTATACTACTAACAGTTCACTTATAACATGCCCAGTACCTTTAATGTACCATATATCAGTGACACAATAGCAGCAAGCCAGCCTCTCATATACATATACTCACCACCTCCCCCAGAATGATGAGACTTGGCACAAACCCATATCATGATAATGCCTATTACAATATAATTTATTCCTTCTAAAGGACTATAAAATAACCCAGTAATACCCAAAAGTAGAAGACATAAGAGGATACAAGCAACAGAAATGGTCGAAGACTTTTTGCTTTGTAATCGTCTTAAACAGTAGAAGAGATAGCAAACCAGACATATCGTCAAAAATCCTGATATACTATAAATGCCCATTACGTCAATCTATTTAGACTTTGATTTATCCACCTTACTGTCCTAATCTTAATTTTCAAACACCTTTAAGACCTACGCTAATGGCGCAGTACTATTCTTCCCCTGCTTACATGTGCTAATATCTTACTTCAAAGGAGACTGAAGAAAACCTTTTCCCTATACCTTTCAAAAGACAATTCAGATTGTAGCTACATCAACAATGCTGTACTTTTTCTTCATCAAACTCTTATTGTCATCTGTAAATCTCAATAGCTACAGACGCAGTGCTTTGTATTATCTTGCAAATACATTATTACTATCAAATCTCAAGATAAATTGAAGAATAATTAGTAATAAAGCAGACCACCCCCAATGACAAATACACAATTCTTTATAAACAGCGATAAGGGATATAGAAACAAAGCCACACAATGATTATTCATCAATGTAAAGTAACACTATCAGTACCTACAAACCCCTAATTTATTTTTATTTTCTGTTGCTGTCATTTTTAACATTTAGCGTAAAAGCTTCATATCCAAACATATAAACAGGAGTATATGATGACAGAAATGACAGCAACTTAAAAAAGTCTGTTTGCCTCTCTCTCGCATCTTATGAGCGTTCAACAGACTGATGCAGCTTAGAAGAAACCCCGATAGAGGTCAATAAGCGTTGACAGTTGTCGCAGTTGTGTATCAACAAGTTCTACCTGGCAATCAAGTTGGTCGCGCTCACTATCAAGAACCTCTAAGTAGGTAGCACGATTATAATTGTAGAGTTGTTGAGAGACAGAGACGGCTCTGGTCAAAGCATCATTCTGTTTCTTCTTCAACACTTGGTATTGAGCCAAGTTACGTGCACGGGCTTGCAAAGTAGACATTTCACTGTAAGCTGTGAGCAAGGTCTTGTCATAATTATATAAAGCCTCCAATTGTAATGCATTAGCTTGGTCAAAGTTTGCTTGAATAGCTTTCTTATTAATCAGCGGAGCCGTCAATCCTCCCACCACACTGAAGGCTAAAGACTTAGGCAGCTGAAGCAAGTATTTAGGATTAAAAGCGTCAAGTCCCAAAGATGCAGAGATATTGAGAGAAGGCAAGAAAGCCTTTCGTGCAGCTTCGACATCCCATTTGGCAGCTCTAAGTTGGTGCTCAGCAGCAACAATGTCAGGCCGATGTAGTAGTAGACTTGCAGGGATTGCTTGCAACGTATTAGGTAATGACTGTTCCATCAAGACATTCTTATTACGCATAATAGGAGTAGGATATCTACCTAAAAGCAAATTCAGATTGTTCTCCGTCTCAGTGATTGCCTGTCGAAGTTGATACTCTTCAGCAGAAGCCTTAGCCAGTTCAGACTCAAATTTCTCAACAGCTAACTGGGTATCAGCATCCGCCTCTTTCTGAACACGTGCTATTTGTACAGCTTTCTTCTGTAAAGCAATATACTGCTGCATAATATCCAACTTATTATCAAGTGCCAACAAAGCATAATAGTTCTCAGCCACATCAGCAACGAGTTGGCTCTTTATTGTCCTTTGTCCTTCTTCTGATGCAAGATAACGTTCAACAGCTGCACGCTTCGTACTATTAAGTTGATTCCATAAATCGACACTCCAATCTAAGTGTAGATTAGGTGCAAAATCAGGAACAACGTTTGGCACATTATGTCCTGGCGTAATCTCCGTACCCACATTACCAGCTCCTTCTGCTGTATATCGGCCCGCCTTAGATGCACCGGCAGCAACATTAGCCGTAACTGAAGGCAACATCTGCCCACGCTTCGCCAAGATATTGCTTTTAGCAATGGCCATCTCTTGAAGCGTTATTTTAAGATCTTGGTTATTTGCGAGCGCTGTATCTATCAGTGCACATAGCGTTGGATCTTTAAAGAAGTCACGCCATAGGGGTATAGCCGTCACTGTATCAGCTGTAGCAACAGGCATAGAAGCCTTTACTGTATCGTTTGGCAATGTTGCTTGTGGAGTCTTACAAGCAACCACGCCCAACAATGATATAAGTGTCATAAGACCATAGGCGAGACACTTGTTATTTCTCTTCTTCATCATCATTCGTTACTTCTTTATGATATCGTTTATCTTTCTCTTCGCTTAAAGGTTTATCCTTTTGATAATGTACAATCTTATCGGCCATTGAAGCAAAGATATAATAAAGACCAGGAATAATAACCAATCCGAACATGGTTCCTATCATCATACCACCCACAGCTGCCGTTCCAATGGTCTTATTACCAATAGCACCGGCACCAGTAGCAAAGACGAGCGGGATAAGTCCGGCTATAAACGCAATACTGGTCATAAGAATTGGACGGAAACGTGCCACAGCTCCTTCTATAGCAGCTTGTGCAATGGACTGTCCCATATTCTTTCTTTGTACGGAATATTCTACCATCAACACCGCATTCTTACCCAAGAGTCCGATAAGCATGACCAATGCTATCTGTGCATAGATATTGTTTTCTAACCCACACAGCTTCAACAATAAGAATGCTCCAAACACACCCACTGGTAAGAAGATGATAATTGGCAGTGGGAGTAAGAAATTCTCATACTGTGCTGCTAAGATTAAGTAGACAAAAACCAAGCACACAATAAAGATGATGATTGCCGTATTACCTTGATCTACCTCGTCCTTTGATATTCCTGCCCAGTCATAGTCATATCCTTTAGGAAGCGACTGTTGGGCAACCTCACTGATAGCTTTTAGTGCCTGACCACTTGAGTAACCAGGTGCCGGAGCACCTGTCACCTCTGAAGAGTTATAGAGATTATGACGTGTAATCTCACTCATACCATAGGTCTTGTTGAGTGACATAAAGTCAGAATAGGGTACCATCTCTCCCGCATCATTCTTTGTATAAAGATGAAGCAGGTCTTCTGGGAAGGCTCTATACTGAGGTGCTGCCTGAACAATAACCTTGTAAGGCTTACCAAACTTGATAAATCCCGTCTGATAATCAGAACCTACTAATATAGAAAGACTGTTGAGAGCCTTACCGGGTTCAACTCCCTTCTGTAATGCCATGGCATCATTGACATTGAGCATATACTGCGGGAAGCTTGCAGAATAGAACGTGAAGGCATTTCCTATCTCTGGACGCTTGTTCAACTGACGGACAAAGTCTTTGCTCACACGCTCCATCTCGTGATAATCATTATTACCTGTCTTATCAAGCAATCGTAGCTCAAAACCACTGGCAGCGCCATAGCCAGGAATTGAAGGCGGTTCGAAGAAATCAATATTGGCTGTCGTTATCACCTTACATTTATCTTCGAGGTCTTCGATAATCTCCTTTGCTGTACGCTTACGATGCTTCCAGTCCTTTAAGTTAATAAGACAACTACCAGAGTTCGCACTTGTTCCTTCAGAAAGAATCTCAAATCCCGCAAGTGAAGAAACACTCTCTACTCCTTCCTCTTTCTCCGCTATTGCTAACAACTGACGAGCAACCTCATTTGTTCGTTCAATCGTTGAGCCTGGTGGTGTCTCAATGACTGCGTAAATCATTCCTTGGTCTTCTTGAGGGATGAAGCCTGAAGGAAGCCCGAGATTAACCCAATAAGCAAGACCGCAGAAAACGAGAACAGCAATCATCGTGAAAGCCTTATGCTTCACAGTATGTTGTAAGACGTGTGCATACTTCTTACTACCAACATTAAACTGAGCATTGAAGCGTTGCAATAATCTACCTATAAATCCTAACTTGACATGATTCTCTTGCTCCTTTGTGAGGATGAGCGCACAGAGAGCAGGCGTCAAGGTCAGTGCCACAAAACCTGAGAAGAGAATGCTGGATGCCATCGTTATAGAGAACTGACGATAGAACATACCTTCTGGGCCTCCCATGAATGCCACTGGAATAAACACGGAAGCCATAACAAGAGAGATAGCAATAATGGCACCACTAATCTCTTTCATTGCTTTCTCCGTTGCTTCAACAGGTGTCAGTTTATTGCGCGATATCTCTACATTCACGGCTTCTATCACCACAATAGCATCATCAACGACAATACCAATCGCCATTACAAGGGCAAACAACGATATCATGTTGAGTGTGATATTGAACACAAGCATCGCAATGAAACTACCCAACAAAGACACTGGGACAGCCATAATCGGTATGACAGCCGAACGCCAATCGCCTAAGAAGACGAACACAACAAGGGCTACAAGTATGAAGGCTTCAAACAATGTATGGACCACCTTATCTATACTTGCGTCAAGGAAGCGACTTATGTCATAACTATACTCATAATGCATACCCTTTGGCATGTCTTTCTGAAGGCGAGTCATCACCTGCTTGACTTGCTTTATGACGTTGCTTGCATTACTTCCGTATGCTTGTTTCAACGTCACAGCTGCTGACGGACGACCATTGAGCGTTGAATAGATATCATAGACTTCACTGCCAAGATGTATGTCGGCAATATCTTTCAATCGAACGGCCTGACCGTTCGCATTGCTTTTGATGATGATATTCCCATACTCTTCTGCAGTGGTGTAACGACCTGGATATTTCAAGACAAACTCCTTCACCTGTGGACGTGTACCGCCACTCTCACCTAACTTTCCTGGTGAGACCTCTATGTTCTGGTCTTCCAACGCATCACTGACATCATCCGTTGACAAGCCGTAAGCTACCATCTTATCTGGATGCAACCATACACGCATAGCATAACTACGAGTACCAAGAATATCAAGGTCGCCCACTCCATCTACACGCAACAGCTCTGGAGAGATGTTGATATCAAAGTAGTTGAATAAGAAGTCTTGGTTTACACTTGGATCATCGCTATAGAGATTAATGTACATAAGGATGTTAGGTTCCTCACGTGAGATTTTAACACCCTCTCGTATGACCTCAGGCGGCAACTTATTCGTAGCTGCTGAGACACGGTTCTGTACGTTTACGGCATCTACATTAGGGTCAGTACCTAATTTGAAAACGACGTTAATCTCTGCTTCACCATCGTTTCCTGCATCGCTCTCTATATATTTCATACCAGGAACACCATTCAAGGCTTGCTCCAATGGTATAATCACTGACTTAATCAACAACTCATTGTTTGCTCCTGGATAATCAGCTACCACATTCACCTTAGGTGGTGAGATAGAAGGGAACTGCGTAATCGGGAGATTAAACAAAGACAGAACTCCAATAAAAGCAATGACCAGTGCTATCACAATAGATAGAACCGGTCGACGAATAAATATCTTGAACATTTATTGAATAGCGATTTCGTTTGACTTTATTGATTCTCGTGGTGTCACGAAGCGAGTATGCACGTGGTCACCATCATTCACTTTCTGTATACCATCAATTAGATAATGGTCTGACGCTGTAAGGCCTGATGAGATGACATAGACTCCTGTCAACTCTGCTGAAATCTGTATCTGGCGTTGATGAGCAACATTGTTCTTATCAACGACGAACACATACTTGCGGTCTTGCAACTCGTAGACAGCTTCTTGTGGGATAACGATAGCATTCTTCTTCTGTACAAGTAGCTGTACAGTTCCCGACTGTCCGTTACGTAGTAAGCCTTTGGGATTAGCAAATAGCGAACGAACAGATATCGTTCCTGTCGCATTATCGAATTGTCCGGATATGTCTTTTATGCTTCCTCTGGCTGGGAAGGTACTGCCATTGGCCAACAGCAACTTCAAAGGTAACTGCATATAAAGTTGTGGATGTTGCTGTAAGTCTAAGTAATCGCTCTCTGAGATGTTAAAATAAACCTGCATCTTAGAGTTATCTGACAGTGTCGTCAACAAATCATCTTGCTGAATGAAACTACCAACCTTCTGTGGTATCCTTCCTAAAACACCACTAAAAGGTGCTCGAATAATAGATAATCGTTTGTGTAAAACGGCGAGTTTGTAATCGGCTGTTGCTGACTGGTACTTTGCCTTGGCCATTCGACGCGCGTTGGGAGATACGATGTTGTTCTCCGTAAGCCGACTTGTGTTTTGCAAATCTATCTCAGCTTGTTCCTGCGCAGACTTTGCTTTCGCAATCTCCTCGTCTTCTCCTACTATAGCAATACGAAACAAAGGTTGTCCGGCACGTACCATCTGGCCCTCATCTACATATATCTGCTGTAGTATTCCTTCTTGCTGTGAGCGCACCTCAATGTTTCTTAATGACTGAATGTTAGCCACATAGCTTTGAGGAAGACTAATATTAGTTACCATTGGAGTTGTTGCTGTAAAGACAGCCTTCGTATTCTCTTCTGTTTTTTTAGAATGACAACTCCACAAAAGGATAGAAAGTAAAGAAAGAAAACAAATTCTCCGTACCATAATCTATTATTTATTATCCCGTTTTAACTAATCTGCAAAAGTACAATAAAATATTTATTCACGCAATAATAATTTGTGATAAAAGTATTCTCCATAGATAAAAATATTCTTTCCAACGACCTTCTCACAACTTCGGAAATATCTTTCTTACGGGAGGTCAATACCTTTATTAATCTCACTCACGAATTAGAAGAACAAAAGTCTTACCTTGAAAAAACAGTATATGCCATACCTTCTGCCCTTCTCGGTATCTTCATCGGAATTTATCGCTTGCTTCTCCACTTTTCGAAAGAGCCTATATAATCGTAAAATATCTTTACATAATATTGAGGTAAATACGCTTAATGTAGGGGTGTATCACCTCTTAAACGCAAGACTATAACATGCAATAAATCAACCTATTACAAACATAGTTATAAAAGACGCCCCTCTTGCTTCAAGAAGAGCGTCTTCTGCACCCAAGAAGGGCATGTTCTCGAACAAAGAAGGGCCTCTTCTTTTATCATCCTTGGCCTCTTCTCAAATGGAGAGAGAAATGATTATCAATAATTATTTACAATATCTTCTTACACGTTTAGCCTCTCTTCGTCCTTTATCAGTAATCTTATAGGGATGTCTCGGTCATTTTTCTCACAGAACGACACAGACTTGTGCCTCACAGGTTAAGCCACACAGAGGTCTGTTCAAGTATGAGATAGCACAGAGATTACAGTCAACATTAGTGAAAGTGTCCTGCCCTCTCTGTATGTCTATCGCCCTTCTTGAGTTCTCCCCATGTACAAAAAGAGACTAAAATCGCTGTGTACTCTATGAGAAACGAAACAACCAAGTGCTTTTGCGAGTAGCCCTATAAGGGTTAGCTCACTCGTCACACTCCTCTCTGTGGGTGAGGAGAGAAACATGATTGAGGTATTTACCGTCTAATCTTCCATTGGAATGTACTACATGGTAAACCAACTTCATTCACAAGGTTGGCACGTGTGAAAGGTTGCCAACCATACCGAACTGAGACAGGGCGAGATACAGAAGAGGACTTAACAAGAACTGTGTTAGCCGACGTTATCTGGGCTTCTGCAGGATAGTAGACGCCATCTGCTCCTGCTACTTCAAACCCAATAAGATGGTTACCATGAGCTGACAACGACCGTGCATGCGTAAATTGCAGTTCAAGACCATCGTCTTTTACGGATACAGAATGGCAGACAGGCCCCTCAGACTCTATCTTGTAAGCATAACTATGGTTCAATGCCTGTAGGGCAAGACGCTCACCTACAGGCTGCTTATTTGTGTAATGAACATCTAAAGAATCGCCTAAGTCGGTTGTCACCACCATCCACGTGTTACGCAACTTTGATGCCATACGTCGTTGAGAGTCACGGAAACGAGGCCAAGAAGAACGATTCAGACTTGAAAGCTGAACGAAATAGAATGGTAGTTCTGGGTTATGGAAGAAACTACGCCAACTCTTCTCCAACAATGGGAAGAGACGTTCGTGTAACTCCATATTATGGGCATTCGACTCACCTTGGTACCATATAACACCATTGACACCATAACCTTTCAAAGGGAGTAGTCCTGTCTCGAACATATAGGCAGGTGAATAGGGGTGACGCTGCAGCGGGTTCTTACTCAACTTGACATTCTGCAAGGCACGTTCACGTGCCCATTTCATACCGAAATCGCTGTGATACCAATCATGAAGGATGGAAGGCACATGCTGTTCTAATGTATGGCGATCAATCCATGACTCCGTAGTCGTACCCCCAACAGCATTACAAATAATGCCAACAGGCACTTGTAGACTATCAGCCAACTTCTTACCGAAATGATAAGCCACAGCAGAGAAGCCACTCAAAGACGCTCGTGTACAATTACTCCAAGGGCCGACACGTAGATACTGATGCCGATTGACAGAGTCGCAAGCACCTACCGACCATGAAACAGAGGTTGTTGGATAGATAGCAGACATATTAAACAGATGTAAACGTGTCTGTTTCTCTGCTTCGTTGAGGTCTTGTTCTCTACTCTGTACAGCACTCACTGGCAACTCCATATTCGACTGTCCTGAACAAAGCCATACCTCTCCTACATAGATGTCTTTAATCGTCAGCTTCTGTTTCTTTGTACTTATCACAGCCTTATAAGGGCCGCCAGCCTCTTGTTTAGGGAATGAAACCTTCCACTTCCCTGCCCCATCAGCCAAAGCCGAGAGCGTATGACCATTGAAAGCGACCTTGACTGTTTCGCCTGTGTTAGCTATTCCACGGAAAACAATAGGTTTGTTGCGCTGAACAACCATACCATCCGTGTACAATGGTGAGACAGCAAGACCACCATAGTTGCCTGTCAGTGCACCATAGACAGCCTCAGCAATAATCTTCGCACCCTCTGCATTAGGATGAATAGCATCTGCAAGAAGGTCAGGACGACTATATAAAGGTGTGTTTAAGTCGATGAGTGGGAGTCCTGTGGCCTTAGCCACCTGCCGAATATGGCGCTGTATCTGGTCGTACCAATCACGCGTACTACTCTCAAAACGTGGATGTCGGTCAAAGATAGGCGTCATCTGACAAAGCCAAATCTTCGCTTTCGGATTAGCCTGACGGAAGCTATCAATCAAACGGATATAGTCTGCATTGAACTCCTCGCTATATTCTGGCCAATTTCGTGGGTCTGTATCATTGAGCCCAAGATGGATAACAACCAAGTCAGCCTTAAAGTCCAAAGCCTCTTGATACTCTTTTTGGTCAATATATGGACGATGTCCGTGACTCAACAACGTTGCGCCAGAGTGCCCAAAGTTCTTGACTTCATACTGGTTTCCCAACATCTGCTGTAGCTGAGAGGGGTAACAATTCTTCTCCCTATCGGCAATCGTTAAGCCCCAAGTAACACTGTTGCCTACACATGCCACCTTAATTCTTCCTCCTGCAACGGCGGTTAAGACAGTTAAGAACAAACCTAATACTAAGAGAATCCTTTGTTTCATCATCATGTATATTTGTAGTAATGATAGATTTTGATTTTTACTTTAAAGTAAAGACGAAAGTATGTCTTTGCAAAGTTAACGATAAATTATGAATAAAAGGGATACTATAATTAATAAAAAGAGCCATCACGAGTATTTTATCACACAAAGAAGAAAGCTATACGAAAGAATTATTAAGTCAGTTTCTTACCCAAATAACGCAAAAAACCTTTATCATTCTAACTTTGAATGACGTATATCCACATCGTTACTAAACACTAAAGAAAACCCTTAAAAACAAGAAAACAGACGCTTTGAAGCCTTTGGAAAGAAATTAAAAGAACATGTGTTCGCACACATCTAATTGATGAAAAAATAATCTACTAAAAGTTTGCAGAAGCCGTAAAATTACTATATCTTTGTGACTGTTATCCTGAAAACAATCTTTTACCTTTAAAGACTAATACCTATTGAGTAATAAAGCGATTTCCTGTGAAGGCCATCGCTTTTCTTTTTTTATATACCTTATTATATAGTAGTAGATATCTTTACAATACCCATCTACCGTAATACAGGGTCAGTCCTAAAACCCAGTTGCAAGTCTATCCTCTTAAGCACATAATTTCATAAGTATTTATTACCTTTGCATCATGAAGAATCACCAATTATTAC
>QWBZ01000660.1_pt1 | contig 11137 bp, 7 predicted proteins | sample 1972441 | NCBI WGS metagenome assembly QWBZ01 (sample SAMN09866721, study PRJNA288562) | Human oral metagenome isolate term6_saliva, whole genome shotgun sequencing... | isolation source: mouth | host: Homo sapiens | place: USA: California
CGCGAAACGCCTCGCGCCGAAGCACTGCTCCAACAGCGCCGCCTGCGTCTTAGACGGCGTAAACGGGATACGCTGCGCCACCTTACGAACCACCATGACAACTCACCCCCTTCAAATGCCGACCACTGATACCACACGTCTATTACCGGCGCAAACCGCGACGAACCGGCGCTACGCCAGTGGGAGTCCCACCGCCGCCGCCACCATCATGCGAGGCGGAAGCGCCAGGCGCGCCGCCGCCACGACGAGACCGACATGAATCCTCCACCACGACGCCCGGCGAAGAAGCTGACGGCACACCGGGCAAACCGCCAACCGGCACGCCCGGAAGCGCAGAAGCAGGCGCGCCACCCCGAGAACCAGCCGGGCGCGTACCAGGAAGCCCGCCGCCGGGCGCGTAAGACCCAGGCGCGCCGCCAGCAGGCGCAGAAGAGCCGCCAGCTCCAGCCGCCACCACCGGCGCGCCACCAGAAGCGGGAGCGCCGCCGCCAGCCGCCTGCGCGCTGCTGGGAGACTGGACGCCGCCGTGCGAGCGACCGCCGCGCTTACCACGACGCTTACGGCCAGACGAACCGCCCTTCCCGCCGCCCGCAGGCGTATCCAACACGACCCCAACAATAGGAGACGAAGCCGGGCCGCCGACAGCGGCGCGAACCTCCTCAAAGCGCGCCCTATTAGCCTCCAACGCCCGATCAGCGTCCGCCGTATTGTACGCGTCAGCCAACACCTGATCCGGCGGAATCAAGCGCACCTTACGCACCCACACGCCGCCAGTAGAACCAGCCTCACGCCTGCGCCTGCGACGCTCCCGCCAGCTAGCACCCTCCGGAGCGCCCCCCTTCACCAGGTACACGGCCTCACTCCTAAACCCATTCTCCGGCTTCGGAGACACCAGACGCGTAAACAACTCAGGAGGAGTAAACCAGTCCTCCGCCGCGTCCTCCGTCACATTCTGATTCTTCCGGTTCAGGAAGTTCAGCGAAAACATGTGCGTCTGGTTATCGTTCGACCGCCTCCACGCCGCCCGCTTACCCTTACCGGCAATACCAGCCACACGCTCCGCACTATCGCCGCCAGCGCCAGAACACACCAGGAACGACCCAATCGTGTCACACACCGTCGTCAAATACGCCTCACCGTTACCAGGAGCAGCCGTCACAATATGCGAAAACGACTGAGCCGCCAACGTGGTGCGCAAACCCGCGCTACGCCCCTTCTCCAACAAGGGCGTCACGAACGTAATCGGAATCTCCTGGAACTCGTCACAATACAAGCTCAACGGCGACTTCTCACCATGACGCTGCCTGTGGTCCATCACGCGCGCCATATCACTGAAAAACAGTGCGCCCAGCGTACGCGCCGTCTCCTTATCCGCGCCAGACGGCACCGTAAACAAGATCACGCACGGCGGCGCATCGTCAGCCGTATCGCGCGCAATATCAATCATGTGATAGTCATACGGGTTAGCGCTCAAATGCGGACCAAACGCGCTCATCGACAAGGCGCGCATCTTACCGGCAACAGCGCTCGCCTGAGCCGCCAAATCAGCGCCCCTCGACAACTTCCGGTACACGCTCACGCCCGCCTCATACGCGTCCGTGCCCTTCGCCGCATCCACAAGCTGACGGAACGCGTCAATACTGCACGCGTCCTCCACCGCCTGCACCATGCCGCGATCCCACCGCACGAGCGGCACATTCTTCGGGTCCACCACATCAAACAACGTGAACAGGGCGTTCAAAAACTCCTGCATGTCGCTACGATACTTGTCGGACTCCTCAGTCCACACGCGCAGATTCAACACGGTGCCCGCGCGCTGCACGCCGCCGGTCGCCAACGGGTCGTACGAGCACATACCATCCGACAACGGAATGTCATACTCGTTCAACCGGCCCTGGCTCACATGATAGAACCGGTAGCCGTTATCATGGCACATGCGCGCAATGTCAGCGGCCAGCGCCTTATCACCCTTCAAGTCCACGTACGCGATATGCTTCACACTGCCCGTTGACACTTCCGCGTGCACCATGCTTTTCAGCACAGTGGTCTTTCCCGCGCCGGTGCCGCCAGTCATCACCATACCCAGGTTCGCCTCAGTGGGCGTACGAGACACAACCGCGTCAATACTCGACAACGGATTATCACTCAACGGCTCCTCGACACCCAACGGGACGCTACCGTTCTCTGCGGCCTCCCCGGCTTTCAGCGCTTTCACGCGGGCGCGCAGGTTCATCGCTTCCCACGGGGCGCGCCTATACGAAAAACGGCTCCTCCAATCCACCGCGCCGCCCTTCAACTCGCGGATATGCGGACTCACCCACAACTGGTAATGCAACATCGGATAAGGGACCATGCCAGCCCACACGCCCACCAGGCCGCCAGCCAGCACATACACCCACAGCAGCCCCCACCAGAAGGAGCCACTATCGTACGCGAACCCCGCGCCCTGCAACCCGGCAACGACGCCACGCAACCCAAACAAGAAACCAACAGACAAGAGCACGGCGACCATGACGGCGACCGTCCACTTCTGACGCAGCCACCGCATCACAACGAAATGAAAACCAACCGCCGCAATCGTCGCGGGAAAAAACAGCAGGCACGCGACCGCAATCTGACCTGCGCGCGACAAGAACGCGCGCTCAACCGCCTCATTCTCGTTCTCTACACCATCATGCGCGTAGCCCTCGTCAACGTTCTCGCTCACCAAATAATCTCCTCGCAAACCGCCCCGCCCCCACGCCGCGCGCAGGAGACACACCAACTTTTGACCACAATAACAGAACACCAATAGATGATCGCCGCGCCGCCGCCAAAACCCGGAGCAAACAAGCGACCCAAACGTTCACGCTCGCGCGCCAGCCGACGCGTCCAACAGCCGGAAATACTCACGCAACGCCACCACGCTCACCCGCACATAATCAGCGTCCGTCAACTCGCCCACGCCAGGAGCCGGAAACTCACACAACCCCAACACGACACCCATCACGCCCATACACTCCCCAAAATCATCCAACAAGACACGCTCGCGCCCCCACAACGCGCGAAAACCGCCAAGCAATCGCACAAACGGGGCGGGCGTAGACGACTCGCCAGCAAGGCGACGCAACAACTCCACGCGCTCACCCACAAGCGCCACGGTGGCCGCGTCCCCCTCCTCACCGTAATCAGCCCTGGACGGCGGAGCATAAAACAAGCCAGCGAACGCCTGGACAAGCAACTGCACGCCCACGCTCACGCCATGCCAATGCCGCAGCCACTCACAATCCGCGCCCACACCATCATCAATCCGCTCGCTCGCGCGCGGCACCGGCGTACTATCAACAACAGAACCCCCAACAAGACCGTCAACAAGCGACACCTTCTCCCGCGCAAGCTCACGCATCGACTCCTCGCTCACCCCAACGAGAGACGCCACGTCGGCGGCGAGCACGTCACGCGCAACCCCGGGGCACTGCGCCAACACGGACGCGGCAACGCGAGCCGCCCGCATACGCTGCCCCGCGTCCGACAAGTCAAACCCCTTGATCTTCTCGGACGCAACAAACACCGCCAACGGCACGCTCTTGCCCACATTAAACAGGCTACGCACAGCCTCCACGCCGCCACTGGCGAGCACGTCACACGGGTCCACCCCGTCAGGGCACACGATCACGCGGCCATCGCCGCGCACCTGCTCCACGCGCTCAAACGCCTTCACAGCCGCGCTACGGCCCGCGTCGTCCCCATCAAACACGAACACCGTCTGGCACGCGTCACCGGCCGCCCGCCGCACAAGCATCGCATGGTCGCCCGTAAACGCCGTCCCAAGCGACGCGACAACATTGGTGACGCCAGCCTCCACGGCCGCCGACACGTCAAACTGGCCCTCGCACACGAACACGTGACCCGCCTTCGACGCTTCACGCAGGCCGCGCGCCGACCAATACAGCTCATGGCGCTTAGAAAACAGCCTCGTCTCACGCGTGTTCACATACTTGCCCATCTTGTCCGAATCGGACAACTTACGGGCGCTAAAAGCCAACGGATGACCATGAACGTCAGCAATAGTGAACACGAGCCGGTCGCGGAACATATCAAAATGCGCGTCCCTATCCCCGGGGTCCGCGCCCTTACGGCACGACACCACGCCAGCGTCACGCAACTCAGCCAGCGTGAACTCGGGAGCATCCTTCCACGGGCGCGCCTTCAACAGGTACGACATGAGACGATTACCGCCCGGCGCATACCCGTACACAACACCGTCAGCGGACGACGAGAAATCAGGATACCAAGAGCCGCCCTCACGGGTTTCGCCCGGGCACGCGTCCGACAGGCCGCGCCCGGTAACGGCCAGGCGCACCGGGTGATCTTCCGGCAGCTCATGGTATCGCTGCGCGTAAAAGCTGGCGGCGACGCGCATCAGAGCACGCAGGCGAGCGCCAGGGGAATCATCGTGGCCGCCCGACAGCTCGACACCGGCTTCACGGGCGAGGTCACGCAGCGCCTCAGAAAAGTCCACGTCGCGCTGGACCTGCACGAGCGTGAGGAGGTCACCGGAAAACCCGCACGACCAGCAATGGAACCTGTTCTCTAGCTCGGACACGTCCATCGACGGATTACGGTCGTCGTGCGCGGGATTCTGACAGTTAATGCGCAGGCCGCGACTAGTCTCCTCAATGCGCGTTCCCGGCTTCAAATCAGCCGCGTGCGCGCGCACATAGTCCACCAGCGGCAACGCCAGCTTGATCCTCTGAGCAGTATTATGTTCCACGCTTTAGCCTCTCCGCCTTCTCCTGCCCCACCCTGTTCGCAGCGCGGACGGGTGAGCCTTTCCTAGCTTCTCAGATGATAGTAAGGCGGCGCTCGCCGGGTGTCAAAACCTCAGCGAACGCCGCCTTCTGACTGTGCCCCGCTTTTGTTGCGGGGTGGCGCGTGTTTACTTGTTGTTGTCGAGTGCGGCCGCCGCCGCGCGCTTGATTCGGTCGGGGCGGAAGCCAGACCAGTGCTCCACAATATTATCGCCCCTCCCGTCCTCGCCGGTGTCGGCGTGGCGGTCGCGGACAACGACGACTGGAACCTGCTGGTAGCCCATGCTCTTCACGAAACTATGGGCGACATCATCCTCGGTCACGTCCGCCTTCGCGTACGGTGCGCTCATCTTGTTCAGGAGGCGCTTGGTCGCGTCGCACTGCGGGCACCTCGGCTTCGAGTAGACGGTGATCTCGTACCTGCTCGTAGCGTTTTCTTCCAACTTCTCTTCCTCTTCGTCTCTCGCGGGGCGGGCACTGGGCCGCCCCACCACATTATTGTTAAAATGTTAAGCTAAATATCGTTGCCACACGCCACGCAACACAAGCGCGCTGGTCGGCGCTGCGGGGGCGCGAGGCGCACGACGAACAATCATAGCACGTCACCGGCGGTGACGCTTCTTCCACAAATACACCGGAACCGACATGGCCGGGTGCCGTTACAACCTAGCTTACTCTAGGCCGCATGGCCTCGTTGCCAAGGCCAGCTCCAAGTCTCACGCCACCAGCGAGCGACTGCTTGGTTCGCGCTTCACCGAGGTCAGCGTTACCGGACACTAGGCCGGAACGTCTTACGTCCTCTCCACGCGCGTTTAACGTCTCCGGGGCACTCCCGGCGACCCTAATATTAACAGACGCGTTCAGATCGCGGTCCATAGACGCGCCGCACGTGTCGCAGTTAAACGTTCGCTCAGACAGGGATAGCTTGGCTTTCACTACCCCACACTTTGAGCATGTTTTACTGGACGGGTACCACCTGTCAACCACGCGCAGCGCGGCACCTGAACGCGCAGTCTTGTATTCGAGCTGGCGGCGAAACTCGCCCAAAGCAGCGTCCGACGCACTACGGGCAAGATGATGGTTTTTCACCATACCCGCAACGTTCAAGTCCTCAATACACACGGTACTATAGTTCCGAGCAATCATGGACGTAGCCTTACGGATGGCATCTGCTCGCACGTCCGCCATCCGGGCGTGCAACCGAGCAACCCGCCCCTTAGCCTTCTCGCGACGAGCACTCCCCGCGACTTTACGACTCAACGCTTGCTGGGCCTTCCGCAACGCTCTCAGATGCGTGTTTAGGGCGCGCGGATTAGGGATAACAGTCCCATCCGAGAGCGCGGCAAGGTTTTTCGCCCCGAGATCAACGCCGACTGTACCTAGTTTTGGAGCTGAGACGGGCGCAGCGGACTCGCGCTCCACCGTCAAACTCGCATACCAGTGTCCCGCATGGTGAGACACACTTATGCGGATAAGACGTGCCCCATTCATGCGCCGGTACACATTCTCCATGCAATGCACACGGCCAATGCGAGGTAGTTTCAACCCGTAAGGGTCACCAGCCGTAGGTGCAGTGAACCCCGTTGAATACGCGAACCGCATGGTGGCGTTCTTCGACTTAAAACGAGGGAACCCGACGCGGCGGCCCTTACGCTTCCCTTTACGGGACTTAGACCAGTTCGAGAAACCCTGCGCCAAGCTACGCAGTCCCATACTATAGGCTTCTTTACTGTTCTGGTTCCACCACACCTCACCAGTGGTAGAATTAACGGCAAGCTCATCCTTATTCGCGTTCCACCATTTGCGCAAAGAGTAGTGCGACCAGTCGGCAGACTCACCGTTGTCCAGCATGTCTTTCACGTGGGCGAGACCGGCGTTATACGCGAAACGAGCGGCACCGGCATGACTCACCATCAGACGCCCCTGCCTCGGCGTAGGATCGAGCCGAACCTTCACGGCCTCGTAAGAACCCATCTGGCAAAATCACCTCCAAAGCCTTCCCGTCACATTACTAGCGTAGCGATTATCTTAGCACGTCACCGGCGGTGACGCTTCTTCCACAAATACACCGGAACCGACATGGCAGGGTGCCGTGCCCCGCGCGCCGTCAACCGGCCCTCATCCAACGACTGCGAATACAACCCAACACCGTCAGCGCGGCCCACGCCGCCGCCGCGCAGCTCCGGGCCGTCCACAAGAACAAGCACATCCTCATCCACCGGGATGGCCTTACCCGACCCGGTAGACCCGGCAATCAAACACATCGGCGCAGCGTTCGCCGCATACTCGCTGATCTGCACGCCCTGCGCCATCTTCTCTTTCGCGCCCGAATCATGCCACGAATACCCGATCACATGCTCCTCCTCGCCCGTCTGAGGGTTATGAGTCGTCACACCGCCCTCCACGCCCAACCCCAGCGGGATGAACGTCCACGGAATATCGTCGCCCAAAATATGGTCCACACGCAACGGTGCCATCATCGGAAGCGGCGGCAGGCTCGTAATCGTCACCGTCCCCTCATCAGGATTCCACCCCAACGGCCGCTTCGTGTCATCGTCCAAACCAGGCTTCTCCACCCACGCCAGTTCGCGCCCGAAAGCCCCATTGAACGTGCGCAGAAAATCCTCCTCCGCATACAGGTCGAACGAGTACGCGGGCGGCAACTGAATCTTAATCTCTTTCGGCCTTAGCGGGTCACGCCACGCCAACACCTCAATACACTCGCCGTAATTCTTAAAGCCGCCGCTCTTCAGCCCGAGGCGAGTGGATGACACCTCGAACATGCGCACCAGCAGCCGCTCGCGACCATCCACAATAGCCTTCACGCTCGACACCATCAAACGATGCAACAGCGGCCCGCCAACGAGCGTGAGCGCAGCAACAGGCAGCCACATGTACAGTGCGCCAAAAACCGCGCCCAACACGGCGAAACCAGCCTGAACGAGCGGCCACAAACGCCTATACTCAATATCCAACGTTACCGGGTCTCGCGCCTCACGGCCCTTCTTCTCATCCGCCGCCCGCGCCTTCCGCACAACAACCTGACGCGTATCCTCGCTGCGCGCGAACCGAATGTACGGCTTCCACACGTCACTCTTTTTCGGCGGCGGCACCTCGCCCTTCGTTGGCTTGGTTTTTTCGATCTTACGCTTCACAAACAGCCGATAATGAGCAGCAGACCACAAGGTGGGCACACACGACACCGCAAACCCACACAAAAGAGCGCACAACACGCCCACAACAATACGCGTCACCACAAGCAAAACCCCTTCAACAAGTCCACAGGAAACAGCGCGGCACTACTGCCACGACAACTCCGACAACACCGACTCCACAGCCCGCCCATCCGCGCCGGACACGACAACCATCATCCCATCAGACAATAGACCAACACCCACATGCAACACGCCACCATCATCGGCGCCGCCAGGAACATCCAGCAAGAACACGTCCAACACGCGAGCGTCAGCAAACGAAGACGAAACGACGCCCACACGCGTGTTCTGGGCGGCAACAAACAAGTCACCCTCCAAACCGCCGCGCACCACACTCACCGTCACAGAGCCATCAGCACTCACAGCCACGGGACACAGAGTGCTCGCACCGTCAGCCAGCGCGCACTCCTGCACGCTACGCCAACCAGACCCCGGCAACACAAGCCAACGCGGCCACCCATCCACGCCCACACGCACGCCGTCACCGTCCAGCCACGCGCGCACACTGCGCCCATCCATGCGCGTGTCGCGCTCCCACACGCCTTGACTCTCATGGTCCACGCCATTGTCCCCGGACGGCGTGTCGCCCGGCTGCGGATGCCGGTCACGCACCAGCCCATAAAACCCCAACAAGCCGCCATCATTTGCCGCCACCCGATTACCGCCACTGGCGGCAATCGACTGCCCCGACTGCGCCTCCTGCACGCTAGGACGCCCACCCCACAAGACGAACGCGAACGCTGTCGCGACAGCAACCACCGCCACCGGGGCGGCGAGAAACAGCCACGCCGGAACCCCGCGACCACCACCGCGCTCACGCTCAGAACCGCCCGTGGGCGTGCGCGAAACACTCCCGCTCTCAGACTTGTCGCCGCGAACAGGCTTCCACTTCACTCGATTAGACACAATGAAACCCTCTCTACAAGCTCTATCATCGGGGCTGCGGCCATGACAACGGGACAGTTACGCCGTCGGGGACAGCGGGCGCGGACGGCTCCACGCCAACATCCGTCGTCAACTCCGCAGGCTTCGCTATCTCACGTTCACACTGCGCCCTCGTCTTCGCCACGCGCGCGGGCGACGGGGATGGGGAAGGAGCGGGGCGAGCAGAACCAGACGGTGACGGGGAAGGAGACGCGGGCGGAGCGCTGCCAGCCGCGCACGCAGACACGGCGGCCTCCCACCTCGCTGACGCCGCCTCACGCGCAGCCGCCCTGTCACGCCACGCATCATGCACCGACACGTACGACACCCACACAGGATAAAACGCGGCGCGCCCATCAGCGAGCGCACGCCTGGCCGCATCCGCCTCGCTAACACGCTTATTGTACTCGCCCGCGCCAGCCACAGCCTGAGCGGACGACACCATACGCCAACGTGCGGCACTACGATCACGATACAAAGCAGACGCGGCCACGTCAGCCTCGCCCTGAGCCGAAGACACAAGACGGGAGCGCTCGCCCGCCAACGCGTCAGCATCCACGTCGGGCGCGGCCTGACCAAACCACCGCCACCCACACCCCGGGCCGTCCTCGTCCGGCACCCGGTAAGACACCGTGCGCCACGCCGACGAGAAATCAACCAGGCCAGCCTCATCAGACACCACTACTTGCGGGCGCTGCGGAAGCTGCGGGAACCCAGCAGGAAGCGGCCCCTCCGGTTCACCAACAGACGCAGACGCGAGCGCGGGCACAGTCAGCCGCACGCTACTAGAACCAGGGTCCACGACAGATGGGCCAACGCTCTGGGACTCTATAAGCCCCGTGAACCCATCCTTATCGTAATACGGCGAGCGCGCCGCGTCAGAAGCCGACTCCGACAAAGACACGCAACCGCCAGCCACAAGCGCAGACTCCGCCCGGGCGCGCACGCTACGCCAATCCGTAGCGCCAGAGGCGCCCACAACCACGCTACCAGACTGGAACAGGGCGTACTGGCCACCAGACCATGCGCTCGACGCGCCCGCGCCAGACTCGCCCCCGCCCAGGCACGAAGAAACAGCGTCGGAAAGCGCGTCGAAAGCAGACGCGGCGTAGCCGGGAGGAAAAACGAACGCACTCACATACGCTGAGCCGCTACGCGAGGACGCGTACAACATGGGGCGCACACTAAGCTTACCCACGGTCGGGGCGCACGACACACCATCCAACACGGGTGGGTAGCCGCCCGCGTCACCGACTTGCCAGTCATCAGCCCCGTCAGGGGACGCGGCGAAACCTGTCAGCCAATCGCTCGCAGCAGAGCTTCCTTGCACGCTCTCGTACGGGGATTCGGACTGCGCTTCCCCTCCCGACGCGTCCTCGCCGAAATGGCTCAGCGTGCGAACGCTCGCCGAGGTTTGCCACGCGAGCAGCGAGGCCATGAGCAGCCCCAACATGGCGGCCGCCGTTTTCGCCGCGCGAGACACGCTGCCTTGTCGCCCATCAGCCGACGCCATGTAACCAACCCCTCCTACAGCGGCGTCACCCGCGAAAACCCGCGCGACACCAACGTGTAGCTAGAAAACTCTTCTTCAATACTCACATGATAAACGCCGCCCACCCCGCGTGTCCAGGCGACTGTATCACCCAGTTCATTGACACCGCGCACATTCTTCGATATTGGTAGCGTTATCGCATTTATAGTAGCATCAGAACATCAGAAAGGCAAGAGGAGGGCGCATTGGCGAAAAATAAGACCTATAGGGCGTTTGTCGCGCGCCCCTCCCATGTTCTGAACATGGACGGCGAGCTGTTGGATAGCGAGTCTATACTGGGTCATCTTGCTTCTGAGGTTCGTGACATCTCATCCTACGCTACCTACGTGGTTCGCAACGATGAGGCTCTAGGCGACGAGCTGGCGCGTGCTACTGCTATCTCCCCTGCTGACGCTGGCCGACAGACTGGCGTAACCATGCCTGATTTCCTAGTGTCGGGTAAGTCTGGTAGGTCGCGTAAAGCGAAATTGGTCCAGTACAACGTCGTTGCAGCTTACCGCTCTTACGAGGAGCGCGTCAAGGCCGCGAACGGGGAGAGTTCTAAGTATGTTTCGCAGGGCTGGAAGCGCACTGTAGATGCTTCCCCGCCGTCGTATGGTGAGGACTACGTGAACCTCGGCGCTGTGGATCGTGCTTATGCCGTCATCGAGAATGAC
>QWBZ01000661.1_pt1 | contig 11134 bp, 9 predicted proteins | sample 1972441 | NCBI WGS metagenome assembly QWBZ01 (sample SAMN09866721, study PRJNA288562) | Human oral metagenome isolate term6_saliva, whole genome shotgun sequencing... | isolation source: mouth | host: Homo sapiens | place: USA: California
GAGACCTCGAGATCTCGAGATCTCGAGAAATTAATTAATCGAGATATCGATGTCTTGAGCTTAAGATTGCTCGAGCGCTAAAGGAACAGAGTGATCGGTAGAGGCGATGAAGCATTCCTTCTTGATACTGGCAAGGTGTGTCTTTGTCCCACAAATTGCCATTTGTACCACAAAGACCCTTGCCCCAAAAGGGGTATCAATCACTCCAAAGTCGTGATAATGCAACCTAGGAAAAGATGAAACAGAACAAGCCTGACGGAAGATGTGCCACCTGCCCTCGATGGGACACAGATGGCACATCAGGATACCCAGCCCCAAAGACCAGCAGAAGATCCTCGAGCTATACCGAAGGTCGGGGGCAAAGACAAAATCAGACTTCCTCCGAGCTCGCCTATTGGATGAAAGCTTTAAGGTCATCATCGAGGATAGATCAGTAGAGCCGTACCTAAGAGAGTTGGGTAGCATCCTTACTTAATTGAGAATTATCGGGATTCGTTACAACTAAGCCGTTAAGACGTTCAATAGCTATCATACGGTCGCTACAGCCCAGGGAATGATCCACTAGCTTAAAATCTATTCTGGGGCTATTCTCAAGCTACAGGTGCAAGCGATACAGCTGACAATGACACTCAATAATCGAGAGAAGAAATAGGGAGAAGGTTTTAAGTAGGGCTACAAGACTTATAATACCATAGTTATCTGTTCAAGGTCTCACGATTTTGTCGCTCACTAGTTGTAGTAGCCAATAGGCTCTCTAATGTACAAAGGGATATATCAATGCCAACATCGCAATAGTTATAACAACTCCATTGAAGATACGAATACCATCGCGACCCAACAATCCTTTGAACACATGAAAATCAGCTATTTACCCACCAAACAACCTAAATCTCAATCACAGATTGTTCCCCAAAGAATAGTACCCAAGAATACCAGATACCCCCCACCAATCCTTCCATTCGCCATATACTCGTTGAGTGGCAAAAGGCTTACCATCTCGAAAAATGATGGTCGCAACTACCTTTACAATCTTACTTGGCATATTATTAATTCGGCATAATGTAACCTTTATCTTCTGCCTTTGCTATAATCTTCAGCAATCGCTTGCATTGTGAGGAAGACGGAAGATTTCTGAGTTTAATGTAATCAGCAATTCCCTTGATAAAACTGCAATCACCATAAGACAATACGTTTTCCTTGACAAGGTCATTATAAACTCTCATCCAATACTGGGCACCAAGTTTAAATACTTCTACAGAAGCATCAACGTCTGAATTGAACTTGTGTGCCCTCTTTGCTGATTGTGCAATAGCCTTATTCTCTGCCATTGATGCGAGTGTCCCAATAAATTTGTCGCTGAGCTTGTACTTGTAATCTTGGAAATTCTTCCAAACAGTCTGGGTACGTGAGATCGTACGCACAATACCACCATTAGCTTGGTCCATGAGAAAGTTGTGGGTAACATACGCAAGTTTTAGCAGCTCTTCTGCAAGTTCTGGATAGAGAGACTGCTTCTGCCAGATGTAATGCCAATCAAGATCACGATCCTTTGGAATAAGAGTCATCAACTTTGAAATTGTATAAGGTACAATCTGTGCCTTGTTACCACCCTTTGGGTACCAAGAAGCCTTCCCGACTAAGCTATCGAGTGAATCAAATAGAATAACAGAGCTAACACACTTCTTAAAGAAATCTTCGTTAATACTATCACGTTGCTCTTCATAAATCTTTTCAATAACCGAAGCAAAACGATTGAAGTTAATAGCAGAACTCTGGCACACCTGATTAGGATTCATCAAGATGGCATTGTAGCACTTTGCCAGTTTCTCCTTCTTAATAACCTGATTTTTGGGATGCATTTCGCAGAATTTCTTCTTCTGTGCCACTGTCAGTTTCATCTGTTCTTGTTCCCATTTGCCTCGTGAGCGCTCATAGAACCAAATTGTTTGGAATGGGCTACCATCAACAGGGGGAGCCATCACCTTACGTGACAACGTCTCCATCATAACATGGAATGGATGGTTAGAGAAGAAGTCTGCATCAGAAACTGCATTCTGACTATTGGCACATTGTGAAATCGTCTTTGTAATGGTATTGTACTGCTCAATTTGCTCTTCGCTCATGTCATTTTCCACATTGAGTACAGTGAGCTTCATAGGAACAAATAGCGTATCCATACCATAGCGAGCCTCCTTCTTGATAATTGCATTGGCAAGTGAAGCCGTTGTCTGACCGCCATTGATAATCTGAGGATCCTTGAAGTGAACAATACGACTACCATCTGGCGAAAATGTTACGGAACGAGCAACAATAGCAATACCATTGTTGAAGGTAAAGAAATTCTCGGGATGATTTATAATGGTATCACGAATACCCTTGTTTACCTTTCCTCGTACACTAAGGAATGCACGAACGTTACCTTGCAGCAGCTTACTACCATATTTCAGATAAATATTTGCGAGAAATTTACCTGGGACAATCCCTAGATAAGCGTCATACTCAGAACCTTGTCCAAGGTCTGCCTTCAGACATTGAATACCCAGACAGTCAAAATCGGCAGTATCTATCTCTATAATCTCGCTGGAGTTTGATGCAAACGTCTGGTAGAAACGTTCAAGCGTCCATACATTCAGTTCTACAGGACGTTCTAGTAAATCCGGTTTGCTGAGATTCTTTACCTGCTTACTCAATGTTGCATTGGAAATAATGAAGAACTTGAAACGGAGGATTTCCGTTGAGAGCATACCCGTTCCTATTTTCTTTCTAAATTCGTTGGCTATCAAAAGAATAGGATCAGAGTCATCACAATACTTGCTAATGTTATCTTGTACGCTTTCTTCTACGAAGTTCAACATACGACCGTACAACTCCTCAATACGAGTATTGGTTAGCGTGGGAGCGACATTACGCTGATTAGTGAAGTCACTTGCAATAAGCACTAATGCACCATCGGCCTCATCGTAAGCATATGCATCAAATGCCAAAATACGATTTCTTGAACCTCGCATTTCCACAGACATTGGAATTGGATCGGTGAGTTCACCAATCTCTTCCAAGTCATTAAGGGCTTTCTCTATAAACTGAGTTTCGGGTTCTGTACCTTCATGTTCCGCATTGAATCTCAATTCATCAATGAATTGTTGTCTGTATTCTTCTATTTCCATTGTGCCAACGTATTTATAGATTATGGTACTTTGAACTTTTCTATTTCTGAGAGTATAATGTCGTATTGTACTTTTATAATTGAGGTAGGAAGCAAACCTCTAGTTACCCTTGGGAAATCGGCATTATCTACTCTATATGACGCTACGGATTTAAGATCGTAAACGAGATTATCATTCTCTGGCGAGAAATCAAATCCGTATAAACTCAGCTTTGCAAGAAACGTTTCTTTGTGGTGAGAAGGTTTTATCACAGCAATTAACTCGTTCACCAAAGCATTCAACTTGATTCCATTGAATGAAGGGCTCATGCGTTCCAAGGAGTACACAATCAGATATCCTTCTTTTCTACCATCAAGTTGTTCAATAGATGAAATATGAACCGACTCTTTGCCAAAATTGATGGTCTTTACCTCGTACCAGTCATTATCGTATGAGAAATCTTTGTGAGTTTTCTCTGGTCCCATCCAGCTTTCAAGAGCTGCATCAAGTCCCTTTGTAGGAATCATTTCGTCTCTAAGGAAGAGCAACTCACCAATAAGCCCCATCACCTCAATCTCCGTAAGATTACCATGATTTGGTTTAAAGAGTTGCTTCCAAGAGAAATAACGAGCTCTAAGCGTTTGATAAGCAGTTTCGTCATCGCTTATTACTTGCGTAGAGGTAATCAGGTCTTCACAGAAGGTGCAGAAGTATTCGAGCAACGCAGGATTCTCTAACGAGAAACGTATAAAGTTCTCATCCCCACTATTGATGTGAGTAACAGAGATTACCTCTGAGCTCTTAGTACGAGCAACCTTGAATCGACCTCTGAAATCAAAAGCATAACGCCCCATTTCATCTTTACCCACATACAAACTAACGTTGTGGTTCTCACCAATCCTAATGAAATGGCTTGCCTTGAAATCCCCAGATAGAAGTGTGTAAATCTTAATCTGCATCATCAACCTCCTCTTCTTCTGCGTCTTCCACATTAAGACGTTGGTACACCTTATTTATTTTATAATGAACAGCATTTTCTATTCCCTTCACTCCTGGTAAACCTATTGCAAAGGCAATAATATGATCATTACCCAACTCTTCTCTGAACTTGGTTAGTTTCTGATTCTCTTCTTTTCCTTCACCTGGTTCTGCTGGTACAGGATGAATGGGCATAATGATGAAGATTGGTTTACGTGTTGGCAAGAATTCAAAGTATGCCTTCAACGGAGTATTCTCACCTCCGCTACCTTTTCTATATTCATCTTCTGCGCACTTTATCTGTTCTTTCGTGAGTGCGTATTTTCCTTCTGCACTACCACTAAGTGCTCTTCGGCGTGAGCTTATCTGAACAACATTACGAGTACCATAATAGATGGAACGCTTAACACATCTGATATTCTGCAATTTGTCAAACTGGACATATTCTTTGCTTTCGCCACCTTCAATTACAACATCCCAATTCTCTATACCAGGATTCTCAGCCCCTTTTAGAAACTCAAGAATGTTTGGCACATTGAAATTTCCATTTGCCATTGAACACTTTATCTTTTCAATAAATGCAATGATGGTTTCCATTGGAACATTCTCGAAGAAGCGTGAGCTACTATCTGAAGTGTCATTCACATCCTTGGTAGCCTTTCCTACGAGATCTGTATAACGCAATGTATAACCACCCTTAAACAACGTATCAATAAGAATTGCGGTTTCCCTCAAATTGTTACGATTGTGCTCAATGTTAAAGCTTACGTAGGGGGTATCATAAATGTTGCCGTAGAATGAATAGCGCAAATCCAACCCGCTTGCTGCTCTCATCTTGTTTGAAGCCGTAATTTGCAATTCACTACAGTTATCACGAACCTTTATACCAAAGTCTTTTGGCGTAAGACGTTGGTCATACATGTTCTTAATATTATCTTTTAGCTCCTGCGATGAGCCTGCAATTTCAGCGTACCATTCTGCGCTTATTTGGCTTGTCCATATCTGGAAAATATCGTCATAGCCGTTACGATAGCCAAACCATCGCCCCATCTGCATAAGCACATCAAAGGTAGAGGTGTTCCTGTAGAAATAGCTTACAAGAAGGCCTTCGAGAGTCAAACCACGAGAAAGTGCCAAGCCACCAACGGCAATTACCCGAAGTGATTTATTGGTTCGATAATCAAGACTATTGCTTTGCTTCGAGCCATTGACTACCATCACCTTAATCTTCTCAATCGCATCCTTGATGGTTTGTTTCTGGATAACTCTATCAAAGGTAATATCTGTTACATGCGAGAAATGCTTCTTCCAGAGCTTCTCGAATATTTGATAGAGAGGCAACTTCCTGTTGTCTGTATTACTATCGGTAAAGTTGAAGCGAATGTCATCAAAGACCTTTTCGTGAATACGCTCTACGTGCTCAGTTATTACACGTTGCACCTTGATGAAACGGCTCATATTTATAAGCATACTTCTAGGTGCTGAATGTTGCCCTCTAAGGTCGCGAATGGCATTTGCCAGATAGAAGCAATAGATGGCATCCGTCAATGAAGCAGGCAATTCGCCATCCCATTCTTTCTTATGGCGATAATAGAAACCTCCTGAATTTAGGGATTCAATGTCATTATCAACCTGGTCAAGGTATTCTTCCGAGGTATAATCCGGCTCTTCGATATCGGTAATGTAGCGCAAGTTGCGGTAGTACTGACCTTCGGGGTAGAAAATCTTTTGAGCACCCACGTAATTAGAAGGTGCCTCCAAGGCATAAATGAAGTGTTCTGGAAACAAGTCTGCCTTCTTCATGCTGTCCACAGAGTCTGGATCAATGAACACATTCGCAAATGGTGTAGCAGTAAATCCCACATACGTTGTGTCCTTAAAGAGAGTACAGATCTGACGTATCAGCTGATTTGTCTTTGTCGGGTCTGTTTCGTCCTTCTTTGTGTTGACAGACGCATTATCTGCTTCATCGTCAATCAACAACATCGGAATATCTATATAATCCTTCACTGGGTCTAGATTTTGGTCTTGAAGCCACTTGTGAAGCTTCTGCAAAACGGAAACATTCTTCTTAATGACAAATACAACCAACGAATTCTGTGAGTTCAACGACATTGCAATTTTATCATGATTGCCAACGAAATCATTAACACAGGATGTAAATGAAGTCGCTCTAAGTTCCTGGTTATCCTTGCCAACACCAACACGTTGAAGAGGCAAAACCGTACGACCGTGCTTCTTGTAGGTAATGCCAATAATACTTTCATCAATACGCTCTTGTGTTTGCTGACGAAGGCTTTCTGTAATACCAGCAAGCAGTATGACTACTTTGTAGCCAGCATCGGCAGCCTTACAAATCAAACCTGAGTATGTTGCCGTTTTCCCAGACTGTACGTCACCAATGATAAGACCTCTACGGAATCTTTGACCTTCAAACTTGTCATTGGGATTGCCAAGACAGTTCATTATGTTGGGCAGAGTGTCCTCATCTAGAAGATTTATACTCTTTATACTGAAGGATGGATTAGCAAGAAGCAATGCTTTGTATTTATTCCAGAAATAAGGATTCTCAATGCGCTCATTGGAATACCACTCTTGTCTGCTGTCATAATCATCAAAGATTACATTTCCCTTGGCATGAGTGATTTTGAACCGATACTCCACATCCGTGAAAAGACGTTTTCTTGTCTCTTCATCACAAGTGATTTTGAGCGACATGGTCGCTCTATCAATATAGGAGTTGATGTTTTCAAATTTCACTTCATTACCTACTGCTTTATCAGCATCGATGAGGCAAAATGTTATTTGCCTCAATGAAAGGTATAGATTATCAGTCATTGGTTTCTTTGAAATTATCGGTTAGTTTATCCTTCAACTTTTGATACTTGCAGAATGGCTCAGATTTCATCAGGTCGTTAATGATGCTCTCTGTAGGACTATTCATTACGCTCTTTAATGTACTTACTATTGTTACGGCATTTTGGAAGACATCATCAAAACGACTATCTGTTTCTTCTACTGCAATTACTTCATTTGATTTGTCAATGTACATTTGTTGAATCGGAATGTTGTTCTCAATCTCTGTTACCAGCATTTCAAGATAGTTGTAATCCTCTTCAGACATTTTATCCTTGACAAACTGAAATAGTTTGCTTTCTCTGTTTATCTGGTAATAGAACATTTGGTTACGACCTTCTTTTCTACCCCATATATAATCTATGTCATCGTCAATCTTTGCAGTTCTTCCTCTGTATGTTTGCTGATTAGTGGATGCTTCGAGTGTATCAAGTACCGTTTTGCGTAACTGATTAAGAATACGCTTAGGGATAGAAGCATTTTGCTTCTTAATGTCAATACCCCATATGTCATCCAGCGTATTAGGAATGTCAACACGTATTCGAGCATTCTTTGTCAACTCAGCACGTTGCTTCATGCCAAACCAAGTACCCCAGATAATGAGACGATTATTTCGGTAAACGTAGAATCCTTGCTTTGCTCGTAGGTTTTCTATACCTCCAATCAGCTTCTTGTCGTTATCTGAAAGGTCGGTAGCAAAAGGAAGAACAAATGGTTTTACATGAATCAAGCGCTCAACTCCTTCACTATCGTTGATTGCTATGGTTCGTTCCTTCTTGCTTGAAGTTTTTGGATGACATTCGAGGAATGGATCAAGTGGTTTTACGCCCTGATTATTTATCTGGATTTTGAGTTTAGCACTACCTGTGGCAGAAAGGAATCTGTGGAAAATAAGTGCAAGAGCTTTGTCGAGTGATGTCATTAGATCAACAAGGGTTTCGTAAACCTGACCATCACTTGATTTAGACAAAACATCAAAGTCTCTCCAGATAACAAGTGTACCTTTTGCTTGCTTCGTAATCTGGCTAACGTATGGAAGTCTGTCTATTTCCTGTGACGTAAGCTCTTGGATTATCCATTTCTGTTTTTTCTGAATGTAATCGTAATCCCAAGTATAGGCACTTCGTTTTCCTTTGCTATAACTTACAACCGTCAAATTTCTACATTGGGAGAGGGAAGCGGCCTTCATGCCCATGCCGAAACGACCAAGGTCATCTTCGTCACGTTCTGCTTCTGATGCCATGCTACCATAACGCATCGCCTCAAACAGTTTTTCATCACTCATTCCTTCTCCATCATCCAAAATGCCTACAGCTGTCGGTTCAAATGGATTGGTGGGAAAGAGTACTTTTACGAATGTAGCATGCGCGCTGATACTATTATCAATAACATCTGCTACCGCAGATTCAAAGGAATACCCCATTGATCTGAGAGAGCCCATTAAGGTTGATGCTACTGGTATATTTTCTCTATCCTTGGCCATCGTGACGAGACATTTTTATAATCTGGTCAAATACTGCCTTTGCAAGTAGTGGTGGTACGGCATTACCTATCTGTTGCTGGATGTGCGAGATAGGTCCTTCAAAATAGAAGTTATCTGGGAAACTCTGCAAACGTGCTGCTTCACGTACAGACAAACCTCTGTCTTGATAAGGGTGAATGAGCATACTCTTTCTGTAGTTAGAGATTACCACAGAAGGTTGGTCGGCAATAAGACGTTTGTAAATACCACTATGAGTGCGTCCTTTGTCTGCATAGTTCTGCATCAATTCATCTGGGATCGCACGCCAGTTCTGTCCTTGCTTTATGTGTCTATAGCGCTGAATTACAAGGTCATTATTACGTGAAACAAAATTCTGAGTTGGATAATGAGAATGTTCTCGCATAAGCTGAGCGTACTCACTTGCGTCTGAACGAGGGACTTTATATTTGCCCTTTTCGAGCATCTCGCCATTCTCCAAATCAGGCAAATCTCCAATAGCTTCTTTGACCGTAATTTTCTTCTCAAATGGTTCTGGAAATTCAAACTTTATTCCAAGACGATTGCCCACCATAAAGAAACGGTTTCTATTTTGAGGGACACCATAATCAGAAGCCCACAGCACCTGAGAATTTACCTCGTAACCTAAAGCTTCGAAACAATCCTCAATCATATTCTTGGTTTTACCCTCTTCCATATTGGTTAATCCCCACACATTTTCAAGAACGAACCAAGTTGGCTTCAACTCCTGAACAAAACGCACGAACTCCAAGAACAAGAAGTTCTTTTCATTCTGCATATTTCGTGTACGAGTATTCGAGAGCGAAAATCCTTGGCAAGGAGGTCCTCCCATAATGATGAATACTGGTTCATTGCCTTCTTTGAGTTTTGATGGGTCAATATCTTTGATGTCTCCTTGAAGAACTTTTGCCCCTTTATGATTTCGGGTAAATGATTTAGCTGCACTTGGATTTATTTCAATTCCATAGCTGATTTGTATTCCAGCCATTTCTGCACCAAGGCTCAAACCACCTGCACCTGAGAAAATATCTATTCCGTATAACATTGTGTCCTTGGTCTAAAAACCAATTAAGTATACTACTCCAAAAAATCGACAACTAGTTTAGGGGTTGTTTAATTTGCTTAAGCTGTTTGTTATCCAATGTTTTTGTAAAGCTACTTATTTTTCTTTCACTACTGGGCTTATCCCATTCATGTCAAGCCTACGCGACTACACCTCTTCATCCCCAGAGTTGTAAGCCTCTGTAGGCGTGCTGAGCAGGTCTGTTACGATGCTGTACGCCTTTCCATCAGTGTAAGTGAGTTTCGCCCTCTCCTCTATGCCATTTTCCATAGCCCCCGCCTCAACAGCATGGAGCGAAGTCACCATAAGGCAAAACCACATGACAAGAAGACAGAACAACATACTATATTTCAATAATTATACGGCAAAGGTACTGCATCTAGCTTATAAAGTTCACAAACGGAAAATTTAGAGAATCGTTTTACTGATGCTACGTTTTCTTTAATCTCAGTTATTTTTCATCAGATAATCAGCACCTTTGCCGCATCAAAATAAGTACTCATTGAGGTATTGCAAAAGAAAGAAGGAGAAAGAAGCTCGCTCGTTGATAAGCCGCCCTACTTCCCCCTCAAGAAAACTTATTATTTTGATCTTCTGACAGATATACCCTTCTGTATATCTTCTACCAGCATTGACTGCAACGTTGCTAATTAGATATTCACAAATAAAGCCTAATACATCATAGTCTTGTCTACCATCGGTAGGAATATCACCTACCAAAACCAAGAGCTCACGCACGTACTTGCACTGCTCAGCCTCGGGTGCTCCAAACTTACTCAAGCCTGTATGTAGGGCATCGAAAATTCCACAGATATACAGAGATAGATAATCTCTCCATCTTCTCAGAGGCTCCAACTCCAAATGCTTTTGCCACTCTACGAAAGCAAAGCTACTTCCCATCCCCAGTGAGCCTTCGTGATGTATGAGACTATCTGTAGTTCGATATCCTCCCCCAATGCTTTTATTTATACGATAGAGTGCGCCCCCCTCCCAATAGCTCTCTGTACCCTCTGGACGGGAGATCCGGTTGTGTATACTTTTCGTACATAACTAATCTATAATTGATTGAACTTACTCATGGCATTAGCCTTGATATCGTCCGCAATGTCGATGTAGGGCTTCATAGCCTTGTAGTCACTGTGCCCCGTCCATTTCATCACGACTTGGGGAGGAATGCCAAGGGCAAGCGCATTACAGATAAAGGTACGACGACCAGCATGCGTACCAAGCAGAGCATATTTAGGTGTCACTTCATCGATACGCTCATTCCCCTTGTAGTAGGTCTGGCGGATAGGTTCGTTGATACCAGCAAGTTCAGCAAGCTCCTTGAGGTACTCATTCATCTTCTGGTTAGTGATCACGGGTAGTGCCTTATCGTGCTCAAATACCACATCCTGGTACTTCTCCAAGATAGCTTTGCTGTGCTTGTTGAGCTCGATGACCAGACTGTCAGAAGTCTTGATCGTAGTGACTTCGATATGATCTTCCTTGATGTCGCTTCTTCTGAGATTGTAGACATCCGAGTATCGCAGTCCTGTGAAGCACTGGAAGAGGAAGACGTCCCGCACACGATCAAGTGACTGCTTCGCTGGA
>QWBZ01001356.1_pt1 | contig 11130 bp, 10 predicted proteins | sample 1972441 | NCBI WGS metagenome assembly QWBZ01 (sample SAMN09866721, study PRJNA288562) | Human oral metagenome isolate term6_saliva, whole genome shotgun sequencing... | isolation source: mouth | host: Homo sapiens | place: USA: California
GGGGTTAATCCAGAACTGCAGCAGACCGGTTGCTGGGTAGATATCATTTTCGGGCAGGTCGGCACAGTTAATCTGCGCGATCATGCCCAGCGGCTCACCTTTCTCATTGGTCGGCGCAGACTCCCCGGCGGGCAGGTAGGGGCGGCCACCAAACTTGGAAGCAGTCTGCGGCAGCGGTGCATCGGGGCGGGTCACCTTCAGGCGGATTGCCTGCTTGCGGGCGCCACGCTCGTTGAGTGCGTCGATGACGCGGCGTACCTGCGCCAGGGTCTCTTCGGAGGGCTTATTCTTCGGCATTACGTGCTCATTTCGTCGGTGAATTAATCGGTGTGGAAGGTTCGGTGTGTCAGGCGCGGGCAACGGTACCGCTACGCCTTCTACCCCCATTAGACCCTATTTCGGGCGGACGCGCACCGAATCCGGTCACAAGTGCATCCGGCGGGCAAAAAACAGGTGCACAGCGTGCAGAAAGCCCCGCTTCCTCACCCTCATGCACGGGCATGAGAGGCAAGAATGCGGGGCTTCAGTGATTCTTGGTGGAACTCAGTGATTCTCTACAAATCTCTACGAGAGGCTAGAGCCTTTAGAGCGCCTTCTCAATGGTCTCCAGAACGCCAAGCGCGGCAGCCGGGCCAGCGTTCAGGAAGAACATATCAGAATCCACGCTGTGCGCGCGCTTCTCGGTAACAGCCTTGAGGGTGCTCCACAGCGCCTCACCGGTCAGCTTAGACTCGTCACCGCCCTGCACACCGTAGAACAGGTAATCGCCGTCAGCCTGGTCAAGCTGCTCGGAGCTCAGGTCGATGGAAGTCTTCTCAACCTGCGCAGCTGCGGGGCGTGCCAGGGACGCATCCTGGCAGATGGAGCCCACGAACGAGGACTTCGCGAAGATGCGGGTGCGGTCAGCGGAAGCGTACAGGAAGGAGAAGGTCTTCTCGGTGCCGGCCTTCTGACCGACCGACTTCGCCTTGGTGGTGTACTCCTCCATAAGCTTCTCAGCCTTCTCGGTGGTACCCAGCGCGGCGGCAATCAGCAGGAAGTCCTGCTTCCAGTTAATGCCGGTACCCTCGGTGACCACGGTCGGCGCGATCTTGGCGAGGGACTCGTACAGCTCGTCCTTCTTGTTGGTGTTGTTGATGAGGATCAGGTCGGGCTTGAGGTTTGCGATGGCCTCAACGTCCGGGTCGGTGCGCTTGCCGACCTTGGCAATCTTGTCGAGCTCTGCGGACTTATCGCTTATCGGAGAACTTGGTCTTCAGGTAGGAGGGGACCAGGTCGGCGTCGCCTGCAGTTGCGGCGCCGACGGGCACAATGCCCAGGGAGAGCACGCCGTCGAGCTGACCGGTGGAGAGAATCACGACCTTGGAGGGTGCGGATTTGATGGTGGTTTCGCCACGGAAGTGCTTGACGGTGCGGGGGAATTCGCCGTCAACGGTGGTGGTGCCCATGCCGGAGGGCAACGCGGAGGGTGCCACCTTCTTACCGGTCGCAGCAGCAGACGCGGAAGCAGAGGAAGAAGAGCCAGAAGTGTTGGAGGAGCCGCATGCCGCCAGGGCGAGGGCGCCGAAGGAACCGAGTGCGAGTGCGCCGAAGGAGCGGCGGGTGATCTTGTTCGTCATATTTGCCATGCATATTAGGATAGCCTCATCTAAACCTGTAGGATACTAAAGGGCTCAGATTTTATTGCATATCTCACGTTTAGGACTGCCTGAACATCGCAATAATTCACCCTCACTTCCTGTACGGTAACCGCACGACAACCCACAAGCAGCCACGATGACACCACAGAACACCGCAGCCACCCCGGCAAGCGCCCCCGCGCGCACCACGGCCTACCGCGCCGCCCCCAGCAAGGAATCCATCGCGGCGGTTCGGGCGCTCTCCGGCTCCTCCGACCAGCTCGGCGGCAAGAACGGTAAGGGGCCGTCTATCTCGCGCGTCACCATCGCGCTCATCCTCGGATGCCTGCTGCTCGTGTTCCTCTGCGCTCTCTCCTTCGCGGTGGGTTCGCGCATGTTCGCCCTGGATAGGTCCGTCGATGGCTTCCTGAACCCGGACGCGAACACCATCGAGTCCAAGCTCATCTGGGCCAAACGCGCACCGCGCACCGCCGCGGCGCTGCTGGTGGGTGCGGCCCTGGCGGTATCGGGCGTGCTCATGCAGGCGCTGAGCCGCAACCCGCTGGCCGAGCCGGGCCTGCTGGGCGTGAACTCGGGTGCGGCCGCCTCCGTGGTCGTGGGCGTGGGTGTCTTCGGAGTGTCCTCCCCATTCGTGCAGCTGTGGCTGGCCTTGCTGGGTTCCGGCGTGGCCGCAACCCTCGTCTTCATGATGGGCCTGGTCGACTCCAAACCCAACCTGGACTCGACGGCCCGTCTCGTGCTGACCGGCGTGGCGGTCAACGCCTGCCTGGGAACCATTACCGGCGTCATCACGATGTTTAACTCCAAGGCCTTCGACTCGCACCGCTTCTGGGTGGTCGGCTCCCTGGAAAACCGCACCTTCGAGCAGGTGCTCTCGGCCCTGCCGTTCGTGGCGGTGGGCCTGGTGCTTTCCTTCATGCTGATCGGCCCGCTGCGCGCGCTGGCTCTCGGTGAGGATGCGGCCGCCGGCCTGGGCGTGCCCGTCACCCTGGTGCGCGCCGCGACCATCGTGGCCATCATGGCGCTCTGCGGCGCCTCGACCGCAATCGCCGGCCCCATCGGCTTCGTGGGTCTGGTCGTTCCCCACGTCATTCGCCTGCTGGCCGGCGCCGATATCGGGCGGGTGCTGCCGCTCTCGCTCGTGTACGGCCCGGCGCTCGTGCTCGCCGCCGATATTCTGGGCCGCGTGCTGGTTGTGCCCAGCGAGCTTGAGGTGGGCATCGTGACCGCGTTCATCGGCGCACCCGTGCTCATGCTCCTGGTGATGCATCTGAGCACCGGTCCGAGGGGCGCGAAGAAGAGCCGCATGGGCGCGAAGGCGCAGGCCCACGACGAGGCGGGCCCCGCCCACTCCCCCGAGCACGGCCACAGCCCCGTATTCTAGACTCCCGTTCGGCGCAACGATTTAGCGTGGTGAAAGACGTATGAGCACTGTTTCAATGTCCTCCCGCACTGCGGGCGGGCGCATCCGCATCCCGGGACGCTACCGCACCCCGATTCCCCGCACCCTGCTGGTGGTGGCACTCATTCTGGTGGTGGCCGCCGCATCCCTGATCTATGGGAGCTACGAGATGACCCCCGAGCAGGTTTTCCGCCTGATATTCCAGGGCGAGGGAACCGAGATTGAGCGTCAGCTGGTGCTCAATCAGCGACTGCCCCGCATGCTCGCGGCCATTGTCGTGGGTGCGGCCCTGGGCCTGTCGGGCGCGATTTTCCAGTCGGTGTCGCGCAACGCTCTGGGTTCGCCGGATATTATCGGCTTCACGGTGGGTTCGGCGACCGGCGCCCTGTCGGTGGTGCTCATCGGCCCGCTGGCCGCAACCGGCGTGGGCATGGGCATGGGCGCCATCCTGGGTGGTTTCGTGACGGCGGCCGTGGTGATGCTATTGGCCGGCCTGGGCGGCGGCGCCACGATGGGTCAGAAGATGGTGCTCATCGGTATCGCGGTGAGCGCGATGCTCAGCTCCGTGAACGACTACCTGATTACGCGCGGCGACCTGGAGAAGGCCGAAGCCGCGAAGACCTGGCAGCACGGTTCGCTCAATGCCATCTCGTGGGGGCAGATGGAGGTGCAGTCCATCATCCTGGTGATTGCGATTCCCCTGATTTTGATGCTGACGCGCCGCCTGCGCACCCTGGAGCTCGGCGACGACCTGGCGGCGGGTTTGGGCCTGCCGGTCAGGAGGAGCGTGAACCTGCTGGTGGCCGCCGCCGTGTTGCTGGTGGCTATTGCGATTTCCGTCGCGGGCCCGATTGGCTTCCTGGCGCTGATTGCCCCGCAGCTGGCGCGCCGCTTCTGGCGTACGCCGGGCACGGCCATGTGGCATTCGGCCCTGATGGGTGCGGCAATCCTGGTGCTGGCCGATTTTGTGGCGGCCCGCGCGCTGGCGCCCTTCCAGATTCCAGTGGGCCTGGTGACGGGTGCAATCGGTGGCCTGTATATGCTGTGGTTGCTGAACCGTCAGCGCCACTAGCCTTCGCCGCAAACCACGAACCTGTAACGCGCCGCCGGGTGCCTCTCAGCGAGGTGCCCGGAGGCGCGTTAAATATTTTCTAGATTTACCCGGGGGTAAAACAAAGAACGCTTATCGTGTCAGGGGTCGCTCATAGAGTGTAGGTGTTGGAAGGGACGATCCTTCCGGCCGGGCACACCGCCTCCCGCGGTGTTGCCAGCGGATTGATTCAGCATCTACGGAAGGAACGGTCATGGAAAACACCACTCGCGAGGGCCAGTACGCACAGGCGCAGATTTCTTGCACTGCCGATGAGCAGCTTCGTCGTGATGAAGAGTTCAACTGGCTGATGCAGTGCGGTACCGTGGTGCGTATGGAACGCTTCGAGGTGGAGGAGTTCCGCACCGTTCTGGAGCAGCTGGTTGCCGAAGGCTCGTGCTTCCGTACCGCGCCGGTATCTTCCACTATGGGCCGCGTGATGCGCCACCTGACTCAGGGTGCTTCCGGTTACGAGGCGAACCTGCGCGAGCTTCGTGCGGCAGCGCAGAACGCTCTGCTGTTCATGTTCCCCCTGGAGAAGGACCTGGAGATGTGCCTGCGCTTTGAGCGCGTGCAGGGTACCGGTCTGGCGCTGACCGGCATGGGCGTGAGCCCGGTCAATGGTGACCTGTGGGTCAAGCACTGGGCCATGCGTTCTCTGGAGTGCACCGGCGCGGTATTCGCGGTGGAATCCGCTCCGGGTGCCTGCAATTTTGAGCTGCGCCGCAAGACGTTCTACGCAATGCTCACGATGGTTGAGCTGTCGACCTTGGGGCTGGCGGCTGAGCCGAAGGACTTCTCCATGTTCGACGATCCGAAGGCTATGTGCACGAAGTTCAAGCGTGAGCGCCGCGATTGCCGCCGCGCGATGCGTGCCCAGTACGACCGCGCCGCGTAAGGCATGTGTGTATGCCCTACGCGGCATACGCGTTTAAAGGCCTAGCCAGTGGCGTTTTGTGGACTGTTAGAGCCACTTATTCTTCTTGAAGAACCAGTAGAGGAGCAGACAGGAGACCAGCATCAGCAGCAGGGCCGCCGGGTAGCCGAACTCCCACTTGAGCTCGGGCATAACCTCAAAGTTCATACCGTACACCGAGCCGACGATAGTGGGCACCATGAGGAGTGCCGCGTAGGCGGAGATTTTCTTGGTGTCGTCGTTCTGTTGCTGGCCGAGCAGGGTGTCGTGCACGCGCAGGGCGTTTTCGAGGGAGCTGCGAAGGTCTTCGAGGCGTTCTTTTGTTTGGGTTACGTGGTCGAGCACATTACGGAACTGGCGGGCAAGTTCCACAACTTCGTCTTCGACTTCGCCTTGGCTTGCACCCGGGTAGGGTGAGGGGTCGAGCGCGCCGGTGCGCATCCCTTCGATGATGCGGCCAATCATGGATTCGAGGGGTCGGCAGGCTCGCTGGAAGTCAATCACCTGGTTGAGTAGCTCATAGATGCGCTGCGCCAGGGGGTTGGCGTCTTGGCGGTCGTGGGCGGAGAACAGGATGTCTTCAATCTCGTCGTTGTCGTTTTCGAGTCCGTCAAGTACGGGGGCGTACCCGTCGACGGTGCTGTCGAGGATGCGGTGTAGCAGGCGGGCCGGTGAGGCGTCCGGGGTGCCGAAGAGCAGGTTGTATTGCTCGCCGATTTTGCGGTCGCTACGCTGGGCGTCTTTGACGAGCACGAGGATGTAGCGGGGGCCAACGAAGAGGTGCAGCTCGCTCAGGTGCACTTCCTCTTCCTTGTCCAGGTAGACGGCGGGGCGGATGACCGCGAAGAGGGAGTCTCCGTAGCGTTCGAGCTTGGCGCGCTGGTGGCCGCGGGTGGCGTCTTCCACGGCGAGTTCGTGCAGGTTGAAGGTGTGCTGCAGTTCGTGTAGTTCGTGCACGCTCGGGTTGGCGTAGGTGAGGACGACCGCGGCGTGCTTGTCCGCGTAGGCACGGAGGGTTTCTTCCTCGGTGGCACCCAGCTGAGGGCGGTCCGAGCTCGGGTAGATAGCTCCGGTGATATAGGACATCGCTTTTCTCCTCTGAACGCACTAGCACCACTTTTGTGGCTCTTACCCAGCATACGGGATACAACTCACTCGGTCATGCGGTGACTCAGGGTGGCGGGGTGGGCGTGGCGGGGTGAGTCGTGGATTTTCTTTTTAAGATATCCGGGGGTTACAGAGTTTCAACCTTCCCTTGAGGGCTAAGAAAGAATAGACTTCTAGTTGATAGGACTGAGATTGTCTTAGAACCAACCACTATTTTCTTTTGAGGAGTCAACGATGCTGTTGAAACCGTTTGCGAGGGGTGCGGCGTGCACTTTTGCCGCCGCTTCTCTTCTGTTGTCCGCGATGGTGCCTGCTTCCGCGGCGCAATTGCGCCCGAAGACTTTTTCTCCTTTTCCGGGCGATGAACTGGAGACCACCTGCATTAACGAGTCTGAGTACAATACCCCGGGTGATTATCAGGATAAGGTGATTGCTTGGGCGGAATGTACCGGACTTATTACCCACGGCCGCCGTCTTTATCTTCAAAAGAATAAGAATGTTCCCCAGCCTGCGATGACTCGTGGGCAGCTTCTTGAGTTTCTATACCACTTGAAGGGCCGTCCCGAAGTAAAGGATCTTCCTGCTACTTCGCCGTACAGCGATATTTCAGTAAATGATCCGCACTACCCTATCGCCGTTTGGGCTACCCGTGAGGGCATCACTACCGGGTGGGGGGACGGAAAGTTCCACTACAACGAGGTAGCTTATGAGGCGACTGAGGCTCTCTTCCTTTACCGGATGTACGGCAAGCCTCACGTGGACCTTACCCCCGTCCCCGAGGATTTCAAGCATTGCGTAAAAGAGGGCGGAGATATACATAAAGCATATAGCTGGCTGGGCTGGACACCTCAATGCGGATATGACCGTGATGTTGAGTTCATGACATTTCTATCTGTTTTGCGAGATCTTGACCAGCGCGGAATTTTATAAATTATAAGGAAATAAAGATAGGCTCTGAATATTAATAATTTCAGAGCCTATCTTTTATATATTAAAATTCAACTTTTGTACCCGGATATTCATTCAGCTCATATTTTTGCCCATATATTTCTTCGGATTATTTTCAATATCGTACATTCCTTACCGAGCGACGAATCCATGAGGTGATATCCATGTATCCTGCACGCCACGGACCAAAGTGAACTTTGTAATTCTCAGGATGCGCCTTACGATACTCATCTAAACATCACCACAGACTACACAAAGCCCCCGGCCGGTACCGTGCAGGCACCTTCCGGGGGCTTTCGCGTATTTAGCTTTTGAGCTTAGTCCTCGTTGATGAGGTCGCGCACCACGATGGTCTGGTCGCGGTCCGGGCCCACACCAATGGCGGAAATACGGCAACCGGAGAGCTCCTCCAGCTTCAGCACGTACTTGCGAGCGTTCTCTGGCAGCTCGTCCAGGCTCTTCGCGTCCGAAATGTTTTCGGTCCAGCCGTCGAAGTACTCGTAAATCGGCTTGGCGTGGTGGAAATCGGTCTGGGTCATCGGCATCTCGTCGTGACGCACGCCGTCCACATCGTAGGCCACGCAGACCGGAATCTTCTCCAGGCCGGTCAGCACGTCCAGCTTGGTGATGAACAGGTCAGTGAAGCCGTTGATGCGCACGGCCTGGCGTGCCAGCACGGAATCGTACCAGCCGCAGCGGCGGGGGCGGCCGGTGTTCACACCGAACTCGCCGCCGGTGGTGCGCAGGTAGTCGCCCATCTCGTCGAACAGCTCGGTCGGGAAGGGGCCGGCACCCACGCGGGTGGTGTACGCCTTCTGAATACCAATCACGCGGGTGATGCGGGTCGGGCCCACACCCGAACCCACGCAGGCGCCACCGGCGGTCGGGTTCGAGGAGGTCACGAACGGGTAGGTGCCGTGGTCCACGTCCAGGAAGGTGGCCTGGCCGCCCTCCATCAGCAGGGTCTTGCCCTCGTCCAGCGCCTTGTTCAGCAGCTGGGTGGTGTCCACGATCATGGGCTTCAGACGCTCGGCGTAGGACATGAAGTACTCGACGATTTCCTCAACCTCAACGTGGCGGCGGTTGTAGACCTTCACCAGCAGCTGGTTCTTCTGGCGCAGCGCGCCCTCAACCTTCTGGCGCAGGATGGATTCGTCGAGGATGTCCTGCACGCGCACGCCCAGGCGGCCAACCTTGTCCATGTAGGCGGGGCCGATACCGCGGCCGGTGGTGCCGATGGCGCGCTTACCGAGGAAGCGCTCGGTCACCTTATCCATGGTCTGGTGGTAGGGTGCCACCAGGTGCGCGTTAGCGGAAATCTTCAGGCGGGAGGTGTCAGCGCCGCGGGCCTCGAGGCCTTCAATCTCTGCGAAGAGAGCCTCGGGGTTCACGACCACGCCGTTACCAATCACGGGGACGGCGTTGTCGCTCAGAATACCGGCGGGCAGCAGCTTCAGCTCAAACTTCTGGCCGTTCACCACCACGGTGTGACCGGCGTTGTTACCGCCGTTGGGCTTGACCACGTAGTCTACGCGGGGGGGAGTGAATAGGCACACCTCTTCCCATGATACCGTGCCGCTCCCTTTAAGTCCCGTGTGAACGGTCAACAGGCGTGCCATACCCGGGCACAGCACCGCCCCCATCCGATATTCGGACGGGGGCGCTACCGGTATAAGCTGTGAAAGACTACTTGATGATCTTGATGAAGGTCATCGGGTACTCGTACAGGTCGCAGCGAGCGGCTGCGACAGCGGCCAGCGAGTGGAAGACGACCATCAGGATGGTCACCACCGTGGGTACCACCCACAGGATGAGGCCGAGGATGCCGAAGGTCAGCATAATCGCCAGCCAGGAAGCGGCGCTAATGACCCACAGGGAGAAGTTGAAGTTGAACGCGCGGCGGGCGGATTCCTTCGTGAAGTTGTAGCCGGGCTTGTCCTTGTAGATGAACCACATCACGAGCGGAGCAAGCACGCTCAGGGTAGAGAAGGACAGCAGCGAAAGAATGGCCGAGGCCAGGTGGGCCAGAATCGCCATGTTCTTATCGTCCGCCGAGGAGGGGGCGAGAGTGTAGGAACCCTGCGGGTAATAGTTCTGCTGGTAACCGGCCTGGTAGTTCGGCGCCTGCTGGCCATAGGGAGGCTGCTGGGGTTGGTTGTACTGGTCGTCGGGATACTGCGACATTGTCTTCGTTCTTTCTTTAATCAACGAGCGAATACGGCTGGGGAGAGCGCCCATTCGGCGCCCTCGGAGCCCTTATGATGCCTCCACCCTATCAGCGCAAGGTAAATAGAGCGTTAACCTCGGGGGGATGGCGGATAAAAACTTCACGGCTCGCCGGGTTTACGGTCTGCGGGGTCAGCCGATGTACACGGGGTAGTACCAGAACGCGGGAGCCTTCTCGACGTTCCAGCGCTGTTCCCTCGCCTCGGAGTATTTCTTGTGCACCTTGCTGATGGCCATAATCAAGAAGACGAACCAGAGAATCACCGGAATACCAGCGGTGCTCATCGCCAGGATAACCCCAAGAAAGGCGAGTGACACGGCCCCCTGATTATCAAAGGGATAGATGAGCAAAGCGTCAATCAGCGGGTTGCAGAAGACTACAACGGCCAAAAAGATCCATGCGCCGCGGGTTATTTCCCAGGTAGTGGGGGCACCGTCGGGATACAGCGCATCCACCTCGCGAATATAGCCGACCGTTCCTTCCGGTAACCGCTGGTTGGTGGCGGCGCCGGGGCCCTCCATGGCGCTCTCGGGGGCGGGGCGGGCGCCCGGAATATCCTGAACGTGCATCCGCTGGAGGGAGGGGTCGGGCGTGCCAAAGATTGGCGTGGGCGTCACCTTGAGGGTGGGGGTGTGAGAGTAGACTCCCGACTCCCACTCCACCGCACTTTTAGCGGCCGGTGACGCGGTGTTCTCCGAGGCTTGCTGCGGGGAGGCTTCGGCCGGGGCCTCGCTGTTCCCCAGGGAGATGTTCATGTAGCTCGGAACGGGCAGGGAGTCATCCCACAGGGGCTGGTAGGGCTCCTGCTCTTTTCGAGGCTGCTGCGAATCGTGCTCGGTCATCGCAATCTCCTTCGGCGGTGGTCGTAACTTAATCCTATCCCTGCCGCGCGTTTGCGCAGGTGGAACACTTTTTAATGCGCGTATATTACGCGGATCCATCGGATCCAGAACGCGAACACCGGAGGCGGGCTCCCCGCCCGGCCCCGGCTCCCTTCGACACCGACGGTTCTTCTTTCACCATCCCACACGGACCTGGAAGAACTCTTAGTGTCCACAATGTGTCATGAGAGCCTATTTTGTGGCGCAAACAACCGAAAATCCCCTTATCAACCCCTTAAAGGTGTATTGTGGTTCACATCTGAGGGTTCATTCTCAGGTATAACCTGCGGGACTGCCCGCACCATATTCACAAACGCCTCCCAGAAACACCACGGGAGCCAAGCAAAGGAGCACCGTGACCACCACCGACTCCCCCAACCCCCGCGGCCGGTCGCATCGACGCCGAATCGGCAGCGGGCTACTCACCCTCAGCATGGCGCTGAGCCCCCTGGCCGCACTCGGCGGCACCGCCCAGGCCGCCGAAGACCCCGACGCAATCAAGCAGCAGGTCATCAGTGACAGCATGAAGAACGCCAGCGGCACCGTGACCGCCTTCGTCCGCTTCAAGGGTAAGGGCGCCTTTGAACAGACCCAGCCCGCAGATGTACGCGCCGGCACGCAGGCACCCGTCAACACCAGCTCGCAGGTGCAGGCCATCGCCTCCCAGGTGCAGAGCCAGGCACAGCAGGTCAGCAGCCAGTCCGGCGCGCAGGTCCTCTACACCACCCACAACGCAGTACGCGGCGTGGCAGTGCGCGGTGACGCCGAGTCCATTAGGGCACTCGCCAGCCGCTCCGATGTGGAGAAAATCTCGCCCATTCTGCCCAAGTACCGCCAGAACGCGGGCGCCGCCATTGACGCAGGCTCCCTCGCCACCTGGACCGGCACCACCAACCCCGCTGGCGCGGGCGGATACACC
>QWBZ01001134.1_pt1 | contig 11096 bp, 16 predicted proteins | sample 1972441 | NCBI WGS metagenome assembly QWBZ01 (sample SAMN09866721, study PRJNA288562) | Human oral metagenome isolate term6_saliva, whole genome shotgun sequencing... | isolation source: mouth | host: Homo sapiens | place: USA: California
CAAAATTCACTCCCAATCGTTTATAAGTTTGGTTAAAACCATCATAAACCCACTCATTCATTGTTTTCCAGAGGGTTCTCACTTTTGGATCTTCCTTTTCCCAATCGAGGAGCATTTTTTGTGCTTCTATGATACTTGGTGCGTGTTTTTTAGCTGTTTCTTCATCTTCGCCTTGTTCTTTCAGAGCGAATATTTCATTTTTATAATGTTTATCAAACTCCACATAATAGTTTCCTACCAACTTATCTCCCTTAGTTGCGGTACTTTCTGGAGTTGCTCCATTGCCATATTTTTCCCAAGCCAGCATAGATTTACAGATATGAATTCCTCTATCATTAATTATCTGAGTTTTAATAACTTCATATCCATCTTCTTCTAAAATATTTGCCACGGAAAACCCTAAAAGATTATTTCGAATATGCCCCAAATGTAGCGGTTTGTTCGTATTTGGCGAAGAGTATTCCACCATTATTGTTTCATTTCTAGGTGAAATATTGTGGAGGTTTATTTTTATATTCTCAAAATTTTCAATAAAAATTTTATCTGATAATTTTAGATTCAAGAAGCCCTTTACAATGTTATAATTTTCAATAAAATCTACCTCGGCAACGAGCTTTTCGCCAATTTCGGTAGCTATAATTTCTGGACTTTTTTTCAGAATCTTCACCAGAGGAAAAGTTACCAAAGTAAAATCTCCCTCAAAATCTGCCTTTGTTTTTTGGAGTTCTACCTCCATATTTTCTATTTGGAAAAATTTCTCTAAAACCTTCTGTATGTGTTGTTGTAAAATATCTTTTATATTCATTTTAATTATTTTTTATAGCATTAAAAAAATCTTTTTCATTTCTTACTACATATATTTTCCCTTCTAATGGTTTAACATAATAATATGGGAATTTTTTTTAAGTTTATAAAATATTCATCATCATATTGCGGAATTTCCTTTACATCTTTATCGATAAAAACTCTTGGGCCCGAGTACCCCCCCTATTAATATACCGAAAAACAGATACTTTATATAAACACGATATCCCCAAATAGGCGAACAATTCATTCTCTACATACAACATCAATGTTTTGTACACCAAATAAACGAATATTATAACAAAAATATAAGCAAGATAATAATAGTAGTCTGAGTAATGCATAAGCTCCACTGAAATCCCCATTGGAATTGCAGATAACGGTCTTGTCGTAAAATTAGAATGATTAATAGTCTCAGAAAACGAAACTCCACGCCAAGTCAAATAATCCGCTAAAAATACACTATTAACAACCATACTTTCCAATAAATAGAAAAGTAATAGACTTATAACGATGGTTATATTTCTTTTATTTAACATATTTGTTTTTTACTTTCTAATTATCGTTTTCCATACTCTTTACTCCATTCTTCTGCTGCTTCAGATAGCGTTTCATAAAATTCCTCTCCGTATTTTCTTATCAAAGGTGTTTTAAGGAATTTATAGACTGGCACCTGCAACTCCATACCCAAGGCACAAGCATCGGAGCAAATAGGCCACTCGTGATAGTTGAGAGCAGAAAATTCAGAATATTCCGTAATACGAATCGGATACAAATGGCACGAAATAGGCTTTTGCCAATCTACCTTACCCTCTTCATATGCCTTTTCAATAGCACATTTCGTAATTCCTCTTTCGTCAAAAGTTACATAAGCACACTCCCTACCATTCACCAAAGGCGTTACATAATCTCCATCGTAAGGGTCTATCGCCCAAGTCCCCTGCTCCTCAATTGCTTTTATGCCTTCCTCGGTGAGATATGGCTTCACCTTTATAAATATCCTCTAATATTTTTGTTTCGCTTTTATCCAACGGAGCCCCTGCATCACCCTCCACACAGCACTCACCCTTGCATTTGGACAAATTACACACAAACTCCTCGGAAAACAACTCCTCTGATATAAGTTTATCGTCTATCTGTATCATTTTTCTTAATTGAGAAGCAAAATTATAATATTTTACATCGTTAAACAAAGTTTAACGAAATTTAAATTCATTTTTAATACCTCCTATAAAAAAAAACAAAACCTCTCAGATATTTGAGAGGTGTCTATAAAAGTTATTTTATATTAAATCTCGCTATCGCTGTTAATGGTAAAACGAGATTTGAAATTTTTATCATGTTTTTCAGAAATCACATCTTCTCCCTTTTCATTGATAATAAACTCAGCAGACTCTTGGAACAAATCCATAAAAGCCCTAAAATCCTCTTTATAAAGGTAGATTTTATGCTTCTCAAAATTCGCCTCACCATTATCACTAAAATGTTTTTTACTCTCCGTAATAGTCAAATAATAATCTCCCGCTTTCGTCTCTCTTACATCAAAAAAATATGTTCTCCTCCCAGCTTTCAATACTTTCGTGAAAATTTCATTTTCGTTGCGTTCCTTATAATCACTCATTGTAAATAATTTTTTAAATATCTTCAATCACAAATATAAGAAAAATTTATTAATCCACAATATTTTTTCTTAAATTATCTGTAAAACTATAATTATCAATGATTAACAAATTAATTTATATTAAAAAATATTAAAAATATTCTTCCAAAAAATGTAAATTTCGCATACAATAATTGACTAATCTATAAATAATTACCATTACAAAACAATATTTTATTTTTATTTCCCTACTTTTGTAGCGAAGTTTTCTTATTAACTTTATGCAACCTATGCTTCAAGATTTAAGACACAGATTTGAGAGAGAATGGTTCGGAGTACTCGCTCGTTTAGGGACAAGGTTAGGTATCCCCATTAGTAAGTTAAGAGTTTTTTTCATATACTCTACTTTCGCCACGGCAGGATTTTTCTTCTTAATTTACCTATTCCTAGCTTTTTGCTTATGGGTGAAAGACATATTCATTATTCGTCGGCCAAATGTTTTTGACTTATGATTTTTAATATTGTCAGCCACAATAATCGCCCACTTATTGAAAAAATATTCCAATCATACGCCTCAACTTTCCCAGAAAACGAAAGGAGAGATTGGGCAAATTTCAACGACTTATTCAACAACAAACAAGCCTCTATTCTAGAAATCATTGAAAACAAGCAGAGCATTGGATATATCGTTATTTGGAAAATTTTAGATTTTACTTTTGTAGAGCATTTTGAAGTGTTTGAACAGTTTAGAAATAAAAACTTTGGGACAAGTATACTAACTCAACTAAAAGAAACCTATAAATATATCATCTTAGAAATTGAACCTCCATCACTCAACGATATAGCTCTCCGACGGCTGAACTTTTACCTCAGAAATAAATTCTATATAATTGATAACAATTATATCCAACCAAGCTACGGAGAAGGAAAAGAGCCTATTCCACTCTGTCTAATGGCAAATTTCACCCCTATCAATATATACGAAATAAGATCTCACATCTATTCCATTGTGTATAAAAATAAATTTTCCTTATGATATCTACCATCATAAGGAAAGAGTTTTTGTGTTCTTGGAATCTTAACGAATATTCTTTTTCATTTTTTCAATAACATTAAATTCAACAATCGTGCCAAACTTATAAAAAACGCCCAGCACAATGCTTTTTTTTATCAAATTCATTGTTTTTTCATAAAAAACACTATTTTTGCAGGCAATTAAAATAAACATAAAATGAGTTTGATTAGAGAATTTAAAGATTTTGCATTCAAGGGAAATGTCCTTGATTTGGCCGTGGGGGTAATCATTGGTGCTGCTTTTGGAAAAATAGTATCATCACTAGTAGAAGATGTTATCACTCCTCTATTACTTAATCCTGTATTAAAAGCCACAAATACCGAAAATATTTCAAAACTTTCTTGGAATAGCGTTGCTTACGGAAATTTTCTTTCCTCAATTATTAATTTCTTGTGTATAGCTTTCGTTCTTTTCCTTATCATTAAAGGAGCAAATTCTATAAAGAAAAAAGAAGAGGCACCAAAAACTGAACCAACTCCTACAAAAGAAGAAATCCTACTCACCGAAATCCGTGATTTATTAAAAAACAAATAGCCTTTTGCCTACAAATTAGGATTTTTTCTGCACATCAAATTATTTTGAAAATTCAAGAAATAAAATGAATGTGATTGATAAATAATTCATATATTTGTCTTAATAATAAAAAAATATTATGCCGAAAATATCCAAACGAGCAGAAAATATGCCTGCTTCACCCGTAAGAAAATTAGTCCCATATGCTATACAAGCTAAACAAAAAGGAATCAAAGTTTATCATCTTAATATTGGGCAACCTGATATAGAAACTCCAGATGTAGTATTGAATACTATCAAAAATCAATCACTACGAGTTCTTGAATATGCACTTTCTGAGGGAAACATAGAGTATAGGACTGCATTAAAAAATTATTATCATTCATTAGAATTTAATGATTTGAATGAAAATAACTTTATCGTAACAAATGGTGGCTCTGAGGCTCTTAGTTTTGCACTTGCCTCCATATGTGATGATGGCGATGAAGTGATTATTCCTGAGCCTTACTATGCCAATTACAATGGCTTTACAGGTTGTTTCAATATCAATGTAGTGGCTATCCCTTCTGATATAGAATCAGGGTTTGCACTACCGAAAATAGAAGATTTTGAAAAAAAAATTACCGATAAAACTAAGGCTATACTTATATGCAATCCTGGTAATCCTACAGGATATTTATATACTAAAGAAGAATTACAAAAACTATCAGAAATTGCATTAAAGTATGATATCACTATCATCTCCGATGAAGTATACCGCGAATATGTTTATGATGGAGAGAATCAAATTTCCATGCTATCATTTCAAGAAGCATCTGATAATGTGGTAGTCATAGACTCTGAATCCAAACGATATTCAATGTGCGGAGCAAGAATAGGTTGTATAGTTTCTCGCTCTCAAAAGATACTAAATGCCTGCTTATTATTTGCTCAAGCAAGGCTAAGCCCTGTTTTATTGGGACAAATTGCAGCAACAGCTGCTCACAATAGTAATCTGGACCATTATATCTCTTCGGTAAGAGAAAAATACACAAAAAGAAGAAATATTTTAGTAAAATTACTCAATGAAATAGATGGCGTATTTTGCCCAACACCCAAAGGTGCCTTTTATTGTGCGGTAGAATTACCAGTTGATGATAGCGAAAAATTTGCTCAATGGCTATTAGAAAGTTACTCTAACAACAATGAGACCGTTATGGTTGCTCCTATGGGAGGATTCTATTCAAATCCAGAATTGGGAAAAAAACAAGTGAGAATAGCCTATGTATTGAAAGAAGAAGACCTACAACGCTCGGCAGAAATCCTAAAAGACGCTTTGGAAAAATACAAGCAACAATTTGGTTTATAAAAAACGAAACATTCCACAAAATAGTGGAATGTTTTTTTATATACCTATAATTTCTCTCGTTCGACCTACATCATGGACTCTCAAGATATCCGCTCCCTTATTCAATATCTGTTTATGTAGAGTCTGAGTTTCATCTTCTATTTCCAATGGCGACTTTCCTAATGGTTTATAAATAAACGACTTACGAGAAATACCTACTAACATTGGTAATCCTTGGTTGTCAATATATTCCAACTCAGCAATCATTTGTTCCTGCTGTTCAATAGTCTTACCAAAACCAAAACCAGGGTCAAGAATAATATCTTTAATCCCTAAATCCAATAATTGCTTAATTTTTTTACTAAAAAAATAATTAATCTCTAATATTATATCATTTTCAATATTTTTTTTATGCATTGAATGATAATTTGGATTTATATGCATCAAGACATATGGTAAGCCTACTTTTGCTACCATTGGCAACATTTCACTATCAAACTGACCTGCCGAAATATCGTTGACTATATCTATCCCTTCATTATATCCAAACGATACAACTTCTCCATAAAAAGTATCCAACGACACCAATACCTCAGGAAAATGCTTTTTAATCGTAGAAATAAGATTTCCTATCCGTTTCATCTCCTCTCCAGCCGAAATTTTATCTGCATTTGATCGCGTAGATTGAGCTCCGATATCAATAATATCCCCCCCCTCGTCAATCATTTCCTCTACCCTTCGAAGTGCCCGAATCTCAGAATTGTATTTTCCTCCATCAGAAAAAGAATCAGGGGTAATATTTAGAATTCCCATTATTTTAGGACGATTAAAATCTACTAATTTTCCTATGCAATTGATTGTTTTATACTTCTTATGCACCATTTCCGACACTTTTGATAGCAAAATTAAAAATTTATTTCCTCAAAAAACAAATATTTATGTATCTTTGGAAAAACAAATTAACTTTTTTATGCATAAAACGACAGAGGAATTCCAACAGATTATACAAATATGCAGAAGCCTATTCCTTAAAAAACTCACTGACTACGGAACCGCTTGGCGAATCCTAAGACCAACTTCAGTAACCGACCAGCTTTATATAAAAATAAAAAGGCTCATAACCTTACAAAATTCTGATATTCAAATGATTGAAGATGAATCAGAGGAGGATAGTTTTATCGGTATTATTAATTATGCTATCATTGGCCTTATTCAATTAGAGATTGGCCCATCTGAAAATCTAATTGAAAATACAGACAAAACAATGGGGTTTTATGATAGATTTTCTCACGAAGCTCAACTATTAATGGAGAAAAAAAATCACGATTATGGCGAGGCTTGGAGAGAGATGAGGATTTCCTCCATCACAGACTTAATTTATCAAAAAATACTGAGAACCAAACAAATAGAAGACAACAATGGAAAAACCATCATTTCAGAAGGTATATCTGCTAATTATTTTGATATGCTTAATTACGCTGTTTTCTGTATGATTAAACTCAAAAATTCTTAAAAATTATCAATGAAAACAATTTTAAGAATCCTCATTTCTACAATATTCATTATCTCTGGACTCGTAAAAGCAATTGATGTAAAGGGATTTTCGTTCAAAATGGAAGAATATTTTTCAGCCTCCGTTTTTAATCTCCCTTTTCTTGAAAAATATGCCTTATATTTTGCTCTTTTCGTTGTCATATTAGAGCTGATTTTAGGTATAATGCTTCTTCTTAGCATCAGAGCAAAGAAGACAACATTGCTTTTAATTTATCTATGTATATTTTTTGCATTCCTTACTTTTTATTCTGCTTACTTTAATAAAGTAACGGACTGCGGGTGCTTTGGAGATGCTATAAAATTCACACCTTGGCAAAGCTTTTGGAAAGATATTATCTTACTCATCGGACTAATTATCCTATATTTTACACAAAGAAATAATACAATGGGGCCTATAAACCCCATACAAAAAATGGCACTATCCATATCTGTTATCATCTTTGGGTATATTATTTTTATAGGAATTGATAGCGAACCAATTATTGATTTCCGAGATTATAAAATCGGTACGGATTTAAGAAAGGAAAAGAAAAAAATAGATAAAAATCCTGCCATATACAAAACCTTTTATATCTTAAAAAATAATAAAACCGGAGAAGAAAGGGAAGTAAATCAAGATGATTATATCAATATTGAAGAATATTGGGCAGAAAACTCTCCTTGGAAAATTTTGGAAGAAAAAACCACATCTAAAATGGTAAAAGAAGGTTATAAATCCGAAATTGCTAAATTTCATCTCGATAATGAGCAAGGAAACGATGAGACAAGCAATATTCTTAATGAAGAAAAAGTGATTTTAATATTTTCATACAAACCAAAAGATATAAATATTAACTTATCATCAGAAATAAATAAATTAAAACATAAATACCGCAATATTAATATTTTGGGAGTATCTCCTACACCAAATACATTTAGTAGCATACCAAACCTATCAATGGATGCAACAGCAATAAAGACCATTGCGAGAAGTAATCCCTTTGTACTAATATTGAAAAATGGAAAAATTGAAACGAAAAAACCCTTAAAGGAATTTAACTAAACTTCATAATATGCAAAAATCCAATAAACCCATTGCAGGATATCATTTATTAATGATTTTATCCTCCGTAGATCACCGATTCTCACCCGAAGAGGGTTTAAAAATATCTGAATATTTATTTGAAGAGTTTCCCTTCCGTATGAATTTGGATAACGAATTAGAGGCAATTGCTAAACTTCGTCCTGAAGATTGGAAAGACCATTTTGAATTCCACGCGAGATGCTTTTATGAAGATTCCACCGAAGAAGAAAGAATAAAGTTTATAACATTTGCAAAATCGCTCATTAAGGCAGATAACCTAGTTACCAACGATGAACATAGATTTTATAAATTATTAAAAAATCTATGGAAATTATCCTAACAAAAAACCGCTCTGATAGCAGCAGAATCAGCAGCTGGAGCAGCAGCGTCAGCAGCTGGAGCAGCAGAATCAGCAGCTGGAGCTTCAGTAGCAGCAGAATCAGTGTTTTCTGCAGCGTTTTCTGCAGGTTTGTTACAAGCAACAAGAGCCAAAGCAGCAACAGCTGCTACAAATAATGATTTTTTCATGATAATAAAAATTTAAATTTGTTAATAATAAATTATGTTTATGTCCTTTTATCTGTTCTATGGTTTACATAGATACTATGCCCACCCATTTTGAACGAGGCAAATGTATAACGAATAAAAAAATTTGCATAAGAAAAACTATTGTATTAACTTTGTAAAATCATTATTACAAATAAGCATATCTAGTAATCAGTAAGTTAAATAAAATTCAAATATTCGTGGATTTAGAAATATTATATTTTGAGCAACTAAAAAATCATATCCAAGCTCAATATTTGAAGAATCACACCCCCACTTTTGATGAAATTTCAAAGTGGAAAGGGATTGATATTATCTATTTCCAAGAGGATTTAAGAAAAGTAGCGAAAGGGAATATCAGTGAAAAGTCGTTTTATACCTATTTTAAGACCTCTCCAATAAAGAAACTGCCAAGAATTGATATACTAAATATTCTCTGTATCTATATCGGATACGAATCGTGGGCTGATTTCAAGAAATACAACAAAATTTCATCTTCAACAGAGGAAAAACACTCTATTGTCCAAGAACAAGAGCAAGAAGAAGCAAAATCTCTCACCCCAACAAATATTATAAATGATAAAAAAGAGAATAACAAAAGTATAGAAAACAGCAATAAAAAAACTATTTTACAAAAAACAAATACTGATAATCAATCAATTACCAAAAACATATCTTTTTTTAAATATAGTAAATTTCTTTGGATTTCGTTTATTCTACTAATTTTAAGCGTTTTTTTTGCTATTTTCAAAAATCGTATTTTTGGGAAGACCTACACTTATTGCTTTTCTGATGCCGATAGGAGTGCTGGAATAAAAACTCATATTGAAATAAAAGTATTTAAGGAAAATGAATCTCCCTTAATTTATAAAATACCTGCAGGGCAATGCTTTGAATATCATACCAAAGATAAGTTTCTAAAAATGGAAATTTCATCTCCTTTCTATGAAAACATTACCATAAATAGAAGTTTAGAAAATGCTCCAGAGAAGGAATTAATTGAATTAAAACCAGATGATTACAAATTTGCCTTCTATTATTTCTCATTAAAAGATACAGAAAACTCTAAGGAAATTATAAACCAAAAACGAAAGGAGTTAGAGAAACGAATCAGCGATAATGCAGTGATTAAACAAATCTACGACAATGATATTTATGGTGTAGAAACAATTAGTAAAGAAAAATATATTACATTAGTAACGACTCCTACAACTTCACTTAAAAACCTCAATCTCATTGAGATGAAAAGAGATGAAAATGGCAAAATTATTTCAATAAAATTTAAAATTACTAACAATGAAAATCAATAATATTATATCAATTTTATGCTTTTTGTTAATCTTTTCTTGCAATAAAAAGACTGAAAATAAAAACGAATTAGACATCCTAAGAACTAGTACAAATATCAAAACCTATCCTGTAGGGAAAATGGATAGTATTCAAGCAATTAAATCTATTACTCAGCAAAAAGTACAAGAATTATTAGACCTATCTGCTCTCTACATCAATGGAAATCAAAATACTCAGATTGATTCAGCAATGCTCAAACAGATGCAAGGATATTTTTATAAACCAGACTCCTTGACATTCAAAACTATTTTTGATGATTTGAAAACAAATAATGTTAAATATATAAAGGTCAATCAATTAGAAGTTTCAAAAATTATTAAAGAAAAAGATACCATTGATTTGGCAAAATTCAATGTAGAGTATTTTAACAAGAATAATAAATCAATCGGCAATTTCTCCAAAAATGCTGAATATATCTTAGTTACCCCCAATAAAATGAGTAAAGAGTTTAAGTTTTACTTCCTAAATTTCTATCATAATAACAGTGGAGAGGAAAAAGATAGTACTTCGGTAGGTAATACCAAATAATGTAGAGGCATATCATCAGCCCAAAGGTCTATGATTCTTTCGTTCGGTGGAAAGAAATTAAAGCCTACTCGCTTTGATTTTGTATCAATCTGTCTAAAAAAAGCATCATAGAAGCCTTTGCCATAGCCTACTCTATTCCCCTTGTCATCAGAATATAGCAATGGAGTAATAACATAATCAAAATATTTCTCATCACTGAAAATATCATTTTTAGGCTCTAGTATTCCCCATTTATGAGAAATGAACTCTGTAGAACGAGTGATTTCAATGGATTTCATTTCATTACCAAAAACTTTTGGTACGAACACTCTAATATTATTCTGGAAACAATATTCTATCAACAAAAATGTATCTACCTCGTTATGTTTTGAAATAGGCAAAAAACAATGAATTAGTTGGTTTTCAGATATATTAAATTGTAAAATGAAATTTTCTATTATTTTTTCAGATAACGTTTTTATCTCATATTGGGATAGATTTTTCCTTTTGGAGATATATATTTTCCTTAATTCAGATTTTAGCATATCTATTAAGTTTCCTTAACACTAATAATTTTTACTGGACATGCATTCGCAGCCTTTTCACAAGAATCAAAGGCATCAGAGAAAGGTGTTTTCAATGTGTGAAACCCTTTTTTATCAGTAGATTTCAATAGAACAGACTTTCCATCTTTCTTAGACATACGAAAATATTCGGGTGCAAACTCTGCACAATAGTTACAGCCTATACATTTATC
>QWBZ01001860.1_pt1 | contig 11095 bp, 9 predicted proteins | sample 1972441 | NCBI WGS metagenome assembly QWBZ01 (sample SAMN09866721, study PRJNA288562) | Human oral metagenome isolate term6_saliva, whole genome shotgun sequencing... | isolation source: mouth | host: Homo sapiens | place: USA: California
GTAGAGATAGCATCTCTAAAATCTCCCTTGCTCCAAACAAATCGACAACATCTTCTCTCTTGATCTGCCCAGACTCAATTCGCCCACTCATTCCCTCCTGAAATTCCTTCTCGACAACTTCTGCCTTTTCTTTCACACGCATAGGTTCATCGACAAAAATCAATGTCTTTTCCTTGCAAAAATAGCACAAAAAGGATTCTTCTACTGCTGTCTCTCTTTCCTTCGCTGGATAAATATTCAATTCTTCTACTGCATCCTGTGAGCGCTGGGACTCAGGATCAAAAGTTTTCATTGCGTCAATATCTTCATCCCAAAGCTCTATGCGCACAGGCACATCCCAAGTCATCGAATAAATATCAACAATGCCTCCTCGAATGCCAAATTGTCCCGGTGCTTCTACTTGGGTCACACGCTCATAGCCAAGATCGACCAATTTTTTGCTCAATTGTTCCACATCAATTTTGTCATCACTGTGAATGGTGAGTACCTCTTCCCTAAATGTTTGATACCCTTCTAACTTGTCCATCAATCCATCCACCGTGGTCACCACAATGCCACTCTCATCTGTCAAGAGATGCTGCCACACACTCACTCTTTCTCTTGTGATGAGATTGCCCTGAATATCTGCCGAAAAAAAGAGGAGATCCTTTGCAGGATAGAGCCACACATTCTTGCCAAAGACGAGTAAATCCTCATAAATCTCTCTCGCTCTTGTCTCGTCATAAGTCACCACCAAACGCCATGGCTTTTCTTCCTTTAAAAGTTCAGCCACTAGATGAGCCTTTGGCGTATCCGCCATATCACTAATTTGTATGGGACCTTCCTTCTTCTTTATGGATGCTACAATATCTTGATAATCAATAAATTCCCCAAGGGGACTTTTAAATATACTCATCAAACCTCCTTCTTCTTATTGTATCTATTCATTGCTGCTTCAACCTCGCCCTCCATCATCATTTTTGCTGCCTCAGCAGCCTCCTTCAACGCCCCATTCAGGAATATGGCCTCATCTTCCCCCACTCTTCCCAAAACATAGTCAGCTAAATCCCATCCCTTTGGTTTTTCACCCACTCCAATTTTAATTCTTGGGAAATCCTGACTACCCGTCTGTGCAATAATGGACTTAATTCCATTATGTCCACCTGCACTGCCCTTTTTTCTAATGCGAATATTTCCTAAGGCTAGACTGACATCATCAAAAATCACCACTACATCTTCAATACCAACCTTGTAGTAGTCCATGGCCTGGCGGACACTCTCACCACTCAAATTCATATAGGTCTGTGGCTTCAATAAAATTACCTTTTCACCACCATACATTCCCTTGGCCATAAACGCCTTGAACTTTTTCTCTGTCACATCCACATTCATCAAAGAGGCAATGACATCGATTGCTTCAAATCCTACATTATGTCTTGTATGTTCGTACTCTCTTCCTGGATTTCCCAGTCCTACAATTATTTTCATCTTTTCTTTCTCCATTCCAAAATCTCTTCCCACTATATCAAAATAAAGGCATCTTCTCAAGCAAAAAGAGAGCCTGTGGACTTCCACAGACTCCCTCTATTTTATCTCTATGCCTCTAAATTTGTTTTTACTTTCTGATAGTTATAGGCATTTGAGAGGATAACAACCACAACATCTGGATGATTTGCAGCCTTAATCTTTTCCTTTGAGAACTTAAGAATTGGCTGACCAGCCTTTACCTTGTCTCCAGTCTCCACAAGGGCATCAAAGCCATCACCATTCATTGCAACCGTATCTACACCGACATGCAAAAATGCCTCCATACCACCATCGCTCTGTAATCCAATGGCGTGCTTTGTATCAGCCACGAGACTGATCACTCCATCAAATGGTGCATATAAAACGCCTTCGTCTGGCCAGATACCTACAGTCTCTCCCAAAACTCCAGCTGCAAATGTATCATCTGGAATCTCTGTCTTTGCGACAACCTTACCCTTTACAGGTGCAAGAATCTCTCCACCTTCGCAGCTAATTACAGGAGAACCCACATAGTTTTCAAGTTTCTCTTCCTTTTGTTCTGCATCTTTTTTTGCTGTTCCCTCATCTTCCTTCCAGAAAATCCAAGTGCCAACAAAAGCGATACCACCTGAGATCGCAAGAATAATCGTATATACAGCTGGATTATTGATGGTCAAATATCCTGGTAGACCAGTAACACCATAGGCTGTCGCACCAATCTTTGAAATTGCAGCGAAGAACGCACCAATGGCACCACCGACCATACCACAAATAAATGGCTTAAGGAAACGCATATTGACACCAAAGATAGCTGGCTCTGTAATACCAAGTGCTGCTGACATAGAAGATGGTACAGCAACAACCTTTGTCTTTTGCTTTGCAGCCTTTAAACCAACTGCAAGGCAGGCACCAAACTGTGCAAAGTTTGCTGCAGAAGCCACTGGCATCCAAGTGTTTAATTGTCCAGGCACTGCAAGCATACCTGCCTCAATAACATTGTACATATGATGGAGACCCATAACTACCGTTACTGGATAGAGTGCACCCATGGCCATCGCACCAATTGGATTTCTTACCAAAATCTTTGCCGCTGCAAGGATGTAAGTTTCTGCTGTTGAAAAAATTGGTCCAACAACAGTAAATGTAATCAGTGTAGTTACTAATACTGTACAAAGTGGTGTAATAAAGAGGTCAAACATCTCTGGCACACGCTTATGCAAGAATTTCTCAATCTGACACATACACCAAACAGAAATAATAACGGGAATAACATGGCCTTGATAACCCAATTGGTTAATCTGACCTAAGGTATAAGTTGATGTAATCTTGATATGTCCAAACAAGTACCAAACCTTATATCCATCTGCTGCATTCCAACCATTGGTCAAGTTCGTATGAATCATACAAAGACCAATAACGGCACCAAGGAATACATTTCCACCAAATACTCTCGCTGCTGAAATTGCTACAACTACTGGCAAATATGCAAATGCGGTGTTAGAAACCATATCAAGGAACTGGTACCAATCTGTATTTGCAAATCCAAGACCTGGAATCTTTCCCAGAGCTTCGACCAGACCCATCATCAAACCAGAAGCCACGATAGCTGGCAAAATTGGAACAAATACATCGCCCAATGCCTTAATCAGTCTTCGCCACAACGGTGCACTTGCCGCTGCCGCCGCCTTTACATCATCTTTTGTTGCTGCTGTCATGCCTGTCACAGCCAAGAATTCGTCATATACTTTGTTGACTGTACCTGTACCAATAATCAACTGTAGCTGACCATTGGACTCAAAAATTCCCTGCACCCCTTCCACTTCATCGAGTGCTTCCTTGTTGACTTTGCTGTTATCTTTAATAACGAGTCGAAGTCTCGTTGCACAATGTGCTGCCTGTGCGACATTGTCTCGTCCACCAATAAGAGCAACAATTTCTTCCGCACACTTTCTGTAATTCAGTGCCATTGTTCTACCCCTTCTAAAATTTTTTTATTAATATAACTTTCTATACCTTGAAAGTAATATCTTAAATTAAACCAAATTTTTCAAATGCTTTGTAGATTCCATCGTCGGTCACTGACGGACAAATATAGTCGGCATAGGTCTTCAATGTCTCAGAGCCATTCTCCATACACACTGCTGTTCCCACAGTTTCAAGCATCTCTACATCATTCATTCCATCACCAAACCCAAAGGTATCAGAAAGTGGAACATTCAAATACTCTGCAATCTTTTGAATGCCTCTTCCCTTATCAAATTGGCGATTGACTAATTCGCCATTGACACAACCATGGGCTTGCCAAGATTTTCAGAGAGTGCTTTTCTCCAGCGCTCAATCTCCGAATTTCCGCCCTCTGTGCCGTCCAAAAGTTCTTTCAAATCCTCATCGCCGAAAGAGCCATCCTTACCTTCAATCGTACAAAACACACCTTTTTTATGAAGAAGCTCAAGTGCTGTATCTAGCTGCTCCTTCCTCATTGGAATATCAACAATGACCTTGTCCTTATAAGTGACATAACCACCAGAACTGCCTACAACACCATCAAATCCATAGACAAGAAGTGGCTTTAGCATATCTAAATTTCTTCCTGTGCAAAGAAATACCTTATGACCATTTTTTTGTGCCCTGCGAATGGCCTCCAGTGCACTGTCTGGCGGGACATTGGTTCCTGCCGGTGTCAAGGTTCCATCAATATCTAAAAAGATTAACTTTTCCATCATTCCCCCTATTTAAACTTTGTCACTAACCAAACAAAGTCATGATTTGGAATTTCAACTGCCTTAGCTTCTCTCTTTTTATTGGTCAACATATCCTTATAGTCTTCTGGTTCATCAATCCAAGCAGTTTGATAAAATGGACTAAAGTTAAAGAGTGCAATCAACTTCTCACCCTTATAATATCTTCCAATGCCAAGTACTGCGTCATTATAGGTTTCCACAATCCAAGTATCCGCTGCTCCATCAAATACACTGTGCTTACTTCTTAACTTCTCCAGCTTTTGAATGGCCTTAAAAATTCTTCCTTTTCTGCTCTTTGTCTGCTTTCTCTTCTTTGCCTCATCCCAACGGAAATCTCCTCTGTGCAAATATCGAGAATCATCCCATTTCAGTGGATTCTCGTGATAGCTATAATCATTGAGCTGACCAATTTCATCTCCCGAATAGAGCACTGGAATGCCCGATTGTGTGAGCAAGAAGGCATGTAACATAATATCTAGACGAATGGCACGGTCTAATTTTTCTTCATCCCTTTCATACTCTGCTGCCTCAATTCCACAAAGAGATGCCGTTGTTCCACAAAGTCTTGCATCGCCGAGTCGAGGGTCATCATTATATAGCTCTCCTCTCGCATCGGAATAATCAGTATATCCTCTAAAGTAAGCATTTAAAAATCTCTTGTGCTCCACCTCATCTACACCAAATTGCTTGAGGAAATTGTAATCGAGTCCCCAACCAATATCGTCGTGGCAACGCAAATAATTTAAGAAGACATACTGCTTTGGAAGTGAAAACACCTGTCCGAGCTGATGCTTCATCAATCGCACATCATGTGTGGCCAATGTATGCCATGTCGTTGCCATTGTCGTTACATTATAAAGCATATTACATTCTGGCTTTTCTACGGTTCCAAAATATGGAACAACCTTACTTGGTCCCATAACCACTTCACCGAGAAGGAGAGTTCCTGGACAAACAATCTCTGTTGCAATTCTCATAATGCGAACAAGGGTATGAACCTGTGGAAGATTTCTACATGAAGTTCCCAATGTCTTCCAAATATATGGAACTGCATCCAATCGAATAATATCCACACCATGATTGCACAAATTGAGCATATTGGCCATCATATCATTAAATACAACTGGATTGGCGTAATTTAAATCCCATTGATATGGATAAAATGTTGTCATCACAACCTTTCCAACCTCTGGGCACCAACTAAAGTTTCCTGGTGCTGTCTGTGGAAATACTTGTGGAACGGTTTCCTCAAAGGCATTTGGAATATTCCAATTGTCAAAAAAGAAGTATCTCTTTTGATACTCATAATCCCCTGCTTTTGCCTTTCTCGCCCACTCGTGATCTTCTGATGTGTGATTCATTACAAAGTCAAGGCAAAGGCTTACATTATTGGCATGACATTCCCTAGCTAAGTCAGCCAAATCCTCCATTGTACCCAACTTTGGATCAACTTTTCTAAAATCCGATACCGCATAGCCACCATCTGATCTTCCCTCTGGACTCTCCAAAAGTGGCATCAAATGAAGATAATTTACACCTGATTCCTTGATATATCCCAAATTTTCCTTGACACCCTTTAAATTCTTAGCAAAGCAATTCGTATACATGAGCATTCCGAGCATATCATTGCCCTTAAACCAGTCCGGTGAAGCCTCTCGGATTAAATCCAACTCCTTCAATGCATCTTCTCTCTCTGTATAATAATCCTTCAATACTTTCATAAAATAGTCAAAGGCCTGTGTATCATTATTATAGAGCTCGCAATAGAGCCACTTTAATTCATCATAGTATCTCGCCAAGCGCTGATCAAAAACTTCTTCTCTCATGTTGTCTCCTTTATATATGGCATCGGTTCCAGTATTTTATATAAACAATTCTTGTTAATTATAAGCCAATTCCTTTATTTGTGCAATCAATTGCACTTTCAAACTAATTGCAATACTATACAAATTTTTTTTCTTAAATTGTGCAGTTTGCCAGCCTTCCACACAATTTAAAATTCCCAGATAGACAATTCTATCTGGGAATTTCATCACCCCTATGAGCTAAGCTCCAACTCTCTATGCGTCTGCCTTCCGACAACTTTACAACTCATCTTAATTTCTCGCACTACCATTTCTTCTCCAGAAATCATATTGAGCAAGAGTTTCGCCGCCTCCATGCCACCAGTCTTGTAGTAATAGTGTATTGAAGTTAACTCTGGTGTACTCATCATTCCCATATGGCTATCGCCCATGCCCGCAATCTGAATATCTTGAGGGATATTCATGCCAAGCTCTCTAATTCTTTTAATTGCCCCAAGAGCAATATTATCTGTTGCACAGACAATGGTATCCACATCTGGAACTTCCTGTAAAATTTTCCCTGCCTGCTCGTATCCAGCCTCTAGACTGTAATCTGCTTCCTTTGTAATAATCCGATTTGTATCGATGTTGTTCTCTCTTGATGCGGTCATAAACCCATCATAGCGATTTTTTCCCGTTGCACGATCCTTATTGCTCACTCCAATATAAGCAATTTTTCTTGCTGTCTTTACCATTAAATCCGTCAGTGATTTTGCCGCATCAAAATCATCATAATATACACATGGAGAACCTTCTAGTTGCTGTGCTAATACCACCACGGGCACCTCAGATTCTTCAATGGTGATTCTATGCTGCTTTGACAACACCGTACCAAGCAAAATAATTCCGTCCACATTGTACTCTTTCAATGCATTCAAATAAGTCAACTCTTCTTTAGAATTGTTCGCAGTGTCAGCAAGCAGTAGTTTAAATCCTTTTTTCTTTAAAATACTGCCAATACCCTCGACCATTCTGCTGACAGATTCAGAACTGATTTTCGGAATAATTACCCCAATCATTCCTGTTCGCTTTGTTCTGAGTGTCCTAGCCTGACTCGATGGCTTATAGCCTGTTTCCTCAATAATTCTCTTAATGTTTTCTCTCTTATATGAGCTAACATATCCATCGTTTAAGTATCTGGATACCGTTGCCTTTGATACACCCGCTAAACGGGCAATGTCACTGATGTTCATATTCTGTCTTCCTCTTTAGCCTACCTCATTGCTACCACTCAGTGTCTCTCGTCCAAAAGATCCTCCTCATATTTTTCTAATACAATCTTTTGAATTTTTTCCCTTGTTTCTGTATTAATTGGATGAGCAATATCTCGATACTCCCCATCTGATGCAAGTCGACTTGGCATGGCAATAAATAGCCCCTTTTCACCCTCAATAATCTTGATGTCATGTACAACAAATTCTCCCTCGATGGTAATAGAAACGACGGCTCTCATCTTTCCTTCCTTGTCAATTCTGCGGATTCTGACATCAGTAATTTCCAATACTCTTCCTCCTCCCTATATTCAATCCTATATTGATTCTGGATAGCGCAAACTCTTTTCCACCACTACCCTAACCTTACCTGGTTCACCAATATACGAAGAATCTCTACCAATTGTATCTCGGCTCTCCACGATACAATTCTCAATGACACAATTTTCTCCAATGATGACATCATTTAAAATGATAGAATTTCGAATGACACATCCCTTTCCAATATTAACTTTTTGGAAAACAATAGAATTTTCTACTGTTCCTTCAATAATGCATCCGCTCGAAATTAAGGAATTTTTTACAACTGCTCCTGGATTGTACTTTGCTGGTGGCAAATCGCCTGACTTTGAAAAGATTGGTGGTGCACTCTTAAGGAAATAGTCTCTCACATCCTTCTTTAAAAAATCCATATTAACTTCATAGTAGGATTGATTGGTTGCAATATTTTTCCAATATCCTTCAAGCATATAGGACTGAATCTTTTTGACCTCCATATATCTCATCACAATGTCAGCCACAAAATCCCTTCGTCCTTCCATCACGCTCTTTTTTAGCAAATCAATCAATAATCTTCTTCGAATAACATAGATGCCACAGGAAACAATATTGGACTTTGGCTTAATTGGCTTTTCTTGGAAACCAACAATTCTTCCCGTCTCATCTATATTGACCAGACCAAATCGCTGGAGCTCTTCTTCGCTTACATCCATTCTCTTGCATACAACGGTGACATCCGCCATCTCATCAATGTGATAGCTAACCACTTTTTCGTAGTCTAATTTATATACGCCATCACCAGCTGCAATCACCACATAGGCCTCGTGGGAGCGCTCTAAGTAGGTGATGTTTTGATACAATGCGTCAATGGTTCCCTTATACCAGTCGGCATTCGATGGTGTAATGGTTGGAGTAAAGACAAATAGTCCTCCTTGCTTTCGTCCAAAATCCCACCACTTTGAAGAATTCAGATGCTCATTGAGCGATCTTGAATTATACTGTGTAAACACTGCAACCTTTTGAATTCTTGAATTACTCATATTACTCAAGGCAAAATCAATACTTCGATAACTTCCTGCAATCGGCATTGCAGAGATTGCTCGCTTATCAGACAAAACCTCCATTCTCCTTGAGTTTCCACCAGCCAAGATAATTCCAATTGTTCTTCTCACCATTACTCCTCACCTGCCTTTACCACAAAACCACCGCTCTCTAGATAGCCATTTGGATAATCCTTCTCATCTGTCACACCCATAATCGCTACATTTCTTCCAATGCTCACACCGCTTGGAATCACACTCTTTTCTCCAATCACAGTCAATTCTGTGTTGTAGACCTTTTTGTCATATTTACTCTCTGCAAACTCACCTACACCGATATTGGTTCTCTCTCCAATATGGCATTTCTCAGCAACAATGCAGTGATCAAGTACAGCACCCGGTCCAATCACAACATCATTCATAATGATAGAGTCACGCACGACAGCACCCTCTTCAACCACTACACCTACACCAATGACTGAATTCTCTATCCTGCCGTAGATTTCTGCTCCCTCACTGATAATACTTCTCTCAACTTGTGCATTTTCTCCAATGTATTGTGGGCGAATCGTTTCACTAGAAGTATATACTGGCCAAAAAGTTTCATAGAGATTAAATGCTGGAACAAGACTAATCAGTTCCATATTCGCTTCCCAATAAGACTGCAATGTTCCCACATCCTTCCAATAGTCATGGAAGGAATAGGCAACCACCTTTTCTCCCTTGCCAAAGATATAAGGAATCACATGCATACCAAAATCACATCCTGGTTCATCCTTTAAATCAATTAGAGCCTGGCGAAGCACTGGCCAACTAAAAATATAAATGCCCATGGATGCCAAATTGCTCTTTGGATTTTCAGGCTTCTCCTCAAACTCCATAATGCGATGTTCCTCATCCGTCACCACAATACCAAATCGCTTCGCCTCCTCCCAAGGAACAGGCATCACAGCAATAGTTATAGCGGCATCATGAGCCTTATGAAAATCAAGGACAACTTCATAGTCCATCTTATAAATGTGATCACCTGAAAGAATCAACACATAGTCTGGATTATATGCCTCAATATATTCCAGATTTTGATAGATTGCATTGGCTGTTCCTGAAAACCAAGATCCACCTCTTTTATCCTCATAAGGAGAAAGAATACTTACACCTCCAATATTTCGATCCAAGTCCCAAGGAATTCCAATGCCAATATGTGAATTTAACCTCAACGGTTGGTACTGTGTTAATACGCCCACTGTATCTATGGCAGAATTAATACAATTTGTCAGTGGAAAATCAATAATACTGTACTTTCCACCAAAGGAGACTGCTGGCTCACAATATCATGTTATTGTTAACAATTTTTTATTGTTTTTTTTACTAATATTGTTCAATTTTTATATCTATTTTTTCCCTATAAATGGATCTTGTCTCACAATGACTGTAAGAGATTCAAAAACTGATGCACTCTCTATGTATCTGTGATATAATACAGCCCATAATGTGTATAAGAAAGGAATTGTATACTATGAAACTTACCACTGTCAGAGAGATATATAAAAATCATGAAAGCTTTTTGGAGCAAGAAGTGACCATTGGAGGATGGGTCAGATCAAACCGTGATTCCAAATCTTTTGGCTTTCTTTCCATCAGCGATGGCTCCTATTTTGAACAAATCCAAGTTGTCTACCACGATGCTATGAAAAATTTTGCTGAAATTGCAAAAACCAATATCGGTGCTGCCCTCATTGTTTCAGGAAAACTTGTGGCCACACCAAATGCCAAACAACCATTTGAAATTCAAGCAAATGATATTCAAGTAGAAGGTGTCTCCTCCCCTGATTATCCTCTTCAAAAGAAGCGCCACACACTTGAATATTTGCGTACAATCACTCATCTTCGTCCTAGAACCAATATGTTCCAGGCTGTGTTTAGAGTGCGTTCTTTAATTGCCTATGCCATTCATCAATTCTTTCAGGAGAGAGATTTTGTCTATGTGCACACACCAATTATCACAGGTAGCGATGCTGAGGGTGCTGGTGAAATGTTCCAAGTGACAACCATCGACCCACAAAATCCACCAATGACAGAAAATGGTAACATTGACTACACAAAAGATTTCTTTGGCAAACCGACCAACCTCACAGTGAGTGGTCAGCTCAATGGAGAAACCTTTGCTATGGCCTTTAGAAATATTTATACCTTTGGTCCTACATTCCGTGCTGAGAATTCAAATACCACTCGTCACGCCGCAGAATTTTGGATGATTGAACCAGAATTTGTATTTGCTGATCTTGAAGATGCTATGGATCTTGCTGAAAATATGCTCAAGTATATTATCCGCTATGTCCTCGAAAACGCACCTAAAGAAATGGAATTTTTCAATCAATTTGTTGACAAGGGACTACTTGATCGCCTAAATCATGTGGTCAACTCCGACTTTGGCCGTGTCTCCTATACGGAAGCTGTAAAAATTTTACAGGAACACAATGACAAATTTGAATACA
>QWBZ01002011.1_pt1 | contig 11081 bp, 10 predicted proteins | sample 1972441 | NCBI WGS metagenome assembly QWBZ01 (sample SAMN09866721, study PRJNA288562) | Human oral metagenome isolate term6_saliva, whole genome shotgun sequencing... | isolation source: mouth | host: Homo sapiens | place: USA: California
CCAATTTTGTTAAGTTTTTTCAGTTTTTCAAAAGTCATATCCGTCGGATTCAACTCCAGCGTAATTTCAGCATTTTTAGACCAGTCAAGTTCATCCAATATTTCGCTTATCATCTCAACAGGCAGCAAAGAAGGTGTTCCTCCGCCAAAATAAATTGTATCATATCTTATTTTTGGATACATTCTAATTTCTTTAATCAAATAATCCGTATATTTTCTATATTTCTTTTCCATTCTCACAAATGTGCAAAAGTCGCAGTATTCGCACTTTTTATCACAAAATGGAATATGAATATATATAGCATCTGTATCTTTTTTTTTTGAAATTTTTTTATTATTTTTTTCAATCATTTTTTACCTTTTATTTTCTTTCATACTTTAAAAAAAGGATTTCAGAGCATAACTTTTTTGTAATTATGATAAAATCCTTTCTTTAATTTTTATTTTTGTTTTTTTCTTAAAATAAATTTCAACAAAATATTACAATTATTTTTTATAAATCACACTCAAAATTATATCCCAATAAATTTAGAAAATTCTTCCATTGTTTTATCAAGTTTAGCTTTAACATTTTCGTTAGAATCTGCATTTACGCTGAAATAGAATTTAATTTTTGGTTCAGTTCCAGATGGTCTTGCTGTAATAAATGTATTGTCTTCAAGCACAAATTGTAATACATTTTCTTTTGGTAAATTAATTTCTTTTTCTTCACCAGTTTCCAAGTTATGTTCTTTGTGTGAGAAGAAATCTCTTTTAGTTTTAATTTTCTTACCAAGCAATTCATCTTTAACATTTTCTCTCAAGTTAGACATCAATGCTGCCATTTGTTCAATTCCGTCTTTACCTTTCAATGTTACTGATTTAATTCCTTCTAAATAATATCCGAATTTTTCATATAATTTTTGTAATTCTTTGTAAATAGAAGTTCCTTTTGAGTGGTAATAAGTTGCCATTTCAGAAATAACCATTGAAGTTACCAACGCATCTTTATCTCTTGCATGAGTTCCAATCAAATATCCGTAACTTTCTTCAAATCCAAATAAATATGATCCTTTTAATTCTTTATTTTCAAATTGTCTAATTTTTTGTCCGATATATTTGAATCCAGTCAATGTTTTCATAACTCCAACATTTTTAGCAGGTGCAACAACGTCAATCATTGGTGTAGAAACAACTGTTGTAATAACTTGTGCATCAGCTGGAATATCTTTTTTGTAATTCAATAAATATTGCAATAACAATAATCCTACTTGGTTTCCGTTTGGATAATACCATTCATTTTTGTCATCTCTTATCGCAATACCGATTCTATCAGCATCTGGGTCATTTGCCAAAATTAATTGTGCTCCAATTTCATTTCCTAATTTTGTTCCCAATTTAAATGCTGCCACTTCTTCTGGGTTTGCATAAACTACTGTTGGGAAGTTTCCATCTGGTTCAATTTGTTCTTTTACAACTTCAAAATTGTATCCAAAATCAGATAAAATTCTCTTCATTGGTCTTCCACCAGTTCCATGAAGCGGAGTATAAACAATCTTGAAATCTTCTTTTCCTGGAATATCTGTATGTATAGTTTGTTTTTTAATCGCTGCTATATAGTCATCATCAATTTTATGATCAAGTTGAATAATTAATCCTTTTTCTCTTCCTTCTTCTTCAGAAATAACTTTTATTTCTTCCAATGTAGAAATTTTATTTACTTCATCAACAATTGCTGGTGCATGTGGGTCAACAACTTGTGCTCCATCATCCCAATAAACTTTATATCCATTGTATTCTGCAGGATTATGAGAAGCTGTAACAACAATTCCTGACATACATCCTTTATATCTTACACCAAATGACAATTCAGGAGTTGAACGTAAACTTTCATAAATATATGCTTTAATTCCATTTGCAGCCATTACTCTTGCAGTATTTAGTGCATACTCTCTCGAACCTATTCTACAGTCATGAGCAATTATGATTCCTTTTTCTTTTGCCGCTTTTTCATCAAAACTCAACATATAATTTGCAAGTCCTTGAGTTACTTTTCTAATTACATATTTATTCATTCTATTAGTTCCAATTCCACGAACTCCTCTAATTCCACCAGTTCCAAAACTCAAATCTTTGAAAAATCTATCTTCTATTTCTTTTTCATTCCCTGCAATGCTTTTCAATTCTTCTCTGTCTTTTTCGTCAATAGCATCTGAATTTAGCCAATATTCGTATTTTTCTTTGTATCCCATGATATTCCTCCTAAAGTTTATTTAAAAAATTTAATTTATTATTTTTTATCCAATTTGATAAAGTTTTTTGATCAAAAATGGATTTAAGCAGGATAGATATTGATTTAAAATTTAATTTATTGAATCAATAAATTTTTCTACTCTATATTAATTTTACCACATTTATTTCAATTAACAAGTGCCTAAATGAAAAAAATTATATTTTTTTTGCTAAATTTTGTTTTTGTATTCTAAGTTTATTTTTTAAGGAAATAGAAAATGACAAAATTGAAAAAATATAGTATAATGTAGAAAAGTCACTTTAAAACCGATGACTATTCTATTCCAATCTAAATTTTGAGTTTTATTTATTTTATATAATTTTTAGATAGCTTTGAGAATAGGTTTGTTATATGGTAAAATTGATTAGGAATTTTAGATTTGGAATTTATTAAATTTAGATAGAATTTTTAGAAAGGATAATTAAGATGAGTAGAAGAAAAGTTGAAGGTATAATCTGGTTTGTTGCTGGAATTATATTGGTATTGCTGTTGGCAAATAAATCAAAAATGCTCAGTGATAATATTGGTGAAAATATATTTTCGCTTATATTAAGTGGAATTACGCTATTTTTTGGAAAAATGACGTGGTTTATTGCAATAATGTCTATGTTGTATGGAATAATTCTGTTTTTCTATGAAAAAATTGGGATTAATTTGACACAAGGAAAGGCTGCGGCATTAGCGGGACTGTTTTTAAGCTGGGGAATGATTTTGATAAGAAGTTCTGTTGTTCATGGAAAACCCTTGTCGGGAAACTTTACTGAAGCGGGCAGACAACTTTTGGAAATAGGGTTTAACCGTGAAAGCGGAGGAATTTTAGGAGCATTGCTGTCAATGCCGTTTTTCAAGGTGCTGCATTTTCAATGGATGTTTTTTATTCTTTTAATATTGTCATTGTTTTTTGTGGTATGGTTAATTAGAGATCTTATTGAACTTGGATATGAAGTTTTGAGGGAAATAATAAAATATTACAAAAGCGATGAGTATAAGGAGAAAAAAAGAAAGCTGGCGGCAAAAAAATATGCTGAAAATTTGAAAAAAACAGATTATAAACGTTATCAGAAGGAAATGCTAAAGGCAAAAATAATACAATCCAGAAATGAAAAATTAAGTTTTGAAATTGCGAAAAAGCCTAAGGAAAATTTTTTGCAGAAAACAGAAGTTTATTCTAAGGAAGAGCTTGCTGAAAAGGAAAAGGAATGGATTGAAATTTTTGAAGAGAAGGAAAAGGGAAATTTTGAAAAGGATGAAAGCGTAAGAAGAGAAAAATTAAAGGAAAAAAGAAAAAAAGAAGATGTACTGGATACAGTTGTAAAACCGCTAGAAAATAGAAAAGCAGAAACTGTAGAAAAAACTGAAAATAGTGGTGAGAATATTTCAAATGCTGAAAAGCAAAATATTGCAGAAGAAAAGGAAGCTGGAAGCGAGAGGGAAATTGAGATCGAAAGCGTAAATGAAAATAATAAGAATGAAAGCAAAAGAGATGAAGACAGCAAAAAGGAAACAAAACTGGAAATTGTAACACCTTTAAAAAGAGAAGAAATAAATTCTGTAAATGCGGATCCAAATTTTCAGCAGTTTCCAAAGCTTGATGCTTTTGAAAGCAGCAACTCAAAGGGAAAAGAACTTGAAGAGGAATTGAGAAAAGTTAATGCGATGTTTGACAGCAATCAAGGATATGACGATATTGTGAAAAAATCCATTGCGGAAATTTTTAAATCAAAACCGATGGATCTTGAGAAAAAACAGGAAATTGAAAAAAGTATAAGGGAAAATGTGAATCATCTGGAAAACGTGCTAAAGGAATTTGGAGTTGATGCGAAAGTTGTAAATTATGAATATGGACCAACTATTACGAGATATGAAATTATAATTCCAAAGGGTATAAAAGTAAGCAAGGTAACAGGACTTTCAGATGACATTGCAATGAATCTTGCGGCAGAAAGTATTCGTATAGAAGCACCAATTCCTGGAAAAAATACAATTGGAATTGAAACTCCGAATAAAATAAAGGAGCCTGTGCATTTTTCAAATATTATAAAAAATAAGGAACTTGACAGCGGGGAACTAAAGGTAATATTAGGAAAAGATATTGTCGGGCGAGATAAGTTTATAGATATTGCTAAAATGCCGCATTTGCTTATTGCAGGGCAAACAGGTTCTGGGAAGTCGGTTTGTGTGAACACTTTAATTTCAACATTGATTTCAAAAAAATCCGACAAGGAAGTAAAATTTATAATGGTTGATCCTAAAATGGTGGAACTTATGCCATATAACGATATTCCACATCTTTTAGTGCCAGTAATTATAGATCCAGAGCAGGCTGCAATAGCTTTAAAATGGGCAGTTAATGAAATGGAAAACAGATATAAGAAACTTATGGAAAATGGAGTGAGAAATATAAAAAGTTACAATTCATTGAGTTTTGTGGAAAAAATGCCTTATATCGTTATAATAATTGATGAGCTGGCGGATCTTATGATGGTTGCTTCTGGAAGCGTGGAAGAATCAATTGCAAGAATTGCGCAAAAGGCAAGGGCAGTTGGAATACATCTAGTTGTTGCAACACAGCGGCCATCTACTGATGTTATAACTGGAATGATAAAGGCTAACTTGCCAAGCAGAATTTCCTTTGCATTAAGATCACAGATTGATTCGAGAACAATACTTGATTCAGCTGGAGCGGAAAAACTTTTAGGACAGGGGGATATGCTGCTGCTTGCCAATGGATCTTCAAAAATGGAAAGAATACAAGGGGCATATATTTCTGATGAAGAGGTTAAGAACTTGACTGATACGTTGAAATCTGCTAAAAAGGTAAAATATAAAAATGAAATTTTGAAGGAACCTGAAGAAGAAATTGAAGATGATACTGATCCTTATTTTGAAAATGCAGTAAATATCATAAGACAGGAAAATAAAGTTTCAATTTCGCTGCTTCAACGTAAGCTGAAAGTTGGATTTAATAGGGCTTCGAGAATTTATGATCAATTAAAGGATCATGGAATTATAAGTTATGATGATCAGATAATAACTGATAATATTGATGAAAATGATTAAAAAAATATGTATTTTGCAATATTAATTAATATTATAGCAAATTACCCCTTAAAGTTGCTTGAGTATATTCAAAAAAAATGGTAAAATACTTTAAAGCTATAATAATTTAATAAATGTTTTTTAAAAAAATAAAAAAAATGAAGGAGATAGAATAGATGAAATTTTTTGACTTGTTTAAGACAAATATAGCGCCAAAGACTACACGTGATATAGCTATTGATTTAGGAACAGCAAATACTGTCATGTATGTAAAGGGTGAAGGAATTCAAGTGGATGAGCCAACTTATGTGGCTATCAATAAAAAAACTGAAGAGCTGGAACACATTGGAGAAAAGGCAAAGGAAATTATTGGAAGAACAGCTAAGCATACTGAAATTATCCGTCCATTAAAAAATGGAGTAATTTCAAATTATGAAGTTACTGAAAGAATGCTTGAAGAATTTTTGCATAGAATAAAGAAGGATAAATTCCAAAGTTCAAGAGTAATTATTTGTGTTCCGAGCGGAGTTACACAAGTGGAAAGAAGAGCAGTGATTGAAGTTGTAAAAGATGCTGGAGCAAAAGAAGTTTATCTAATTGAAGAACCAATAGCGGCTGCAATTGGTGTCGGAATTGATTTATTTGAGCCAAAAGGACATTTAATTGTTGATATAGGTGGAGGAACTACTGAAATTGCATTTATTGTATCAGGTGGAGCAGCATTATCTAAGTCAGTTAAAATTGCTGGGGATCACTTAAATGAAGATATTATGGAATTTGTAAAAGATGAATACAATTTATTAATTGGTGAAAGAACAGCCGAAGAATTAAAAGTAAATACAATAAGTCAAGATGATCCTGAATTGGAATACGAAATAAGAGGACGTGAATTGGGAGTTGGATTGCCAAAGAGCATGAAAATTAAGACTTCTGCCATAAATGGAGCGATTACAAGACATATTGACGCTATTATTGATGAAGTAAGACTTACAATAGAAGAAATTGAGCCTGAAGTGGCAGCAGATATTTATGAAACAGGAATTTACTTATCTGGTGGTGGAGCAGGCATAAAAATCTTAAAAGAAAGAATCGAAAGGGAATTATTGCTGAAGGTAACTGTTGGAGATGATGCAATCCATGCTGTAGTAACAGGAATCGCAGAAGTATTGACAGATTTCAAGAGATACAAAAATATTATTATTTCACCAACACACGAATATTAATTTGAATAATTAGAAATTAGGGGAATTTTCTGAGATAAAAATATTGTTATAGAAAAAATAAAAAATAAAAATGGTAGAATATGGAAAAATTTGAAAAAAAAGAAAATAAAAGAGAAGAGAAGCAAGGCCGTATAATTGGTGTTCAAAGAAAACTCGAAATTAATGAAATCGAAGAGAAAGTGGAAGCGATTATTTTTTTGGCAAAGGAAATGGTGACAGTCCAGGAGCTTGCACAGTTTTATGCGATGGAAAACTTTGAGATGGAAGAAGTGCTGCATAGTTTAAGGGAAAAGAGAAAAAATACTGGAATAAATTTAAAAATTGAAAATGGAGGAGTTTTTTTAGTGTCAAATCCGCTTTTTGGCTTTGATGTAAAAAGATTTTTTAATCCAGAAATGAAATTAAAGAAATTATCACGTTCAGCGATGGAAACATTGGCAATTATTGCATATAAAGGGCCTGTAACTAAAGCTGAAATCGAACAGATCCGAGGTGCTGGGGCTGATAAGACAATGGCTAATCTTTTGGAAAGAAAATTAATTTATATTTCTGGGAAGAAAAAATCTATTGGAACTCCAAATTTATATGAAGTGACGGAGGATTTCTACAGTTACCTGAATATTCACGGAAGGGAAGAACTGCCAGGAAGTGAGCAGTTTCAAAAAATTGATCTGCTTTATAGGGAAGATGAAAAAATGGAAACTGAAAGTTCAGATGATGAAAATGTTTAAAAAATTAAAAATAAAGAGGTAAAAAATGAGATTAAATAAATTTATAGCCGAAACGGGATTTTGTTCTCGTAGGAAGGCTGATGAACTGATAAACGAAGGAAGGGTTACAGTAAATAAGCAAGAAGCGATTATCGGAATGGATATAAAGCCTGAAGATGTTGTTAGAATTGATGGGGAAAGAGTAAAACTTAACACAAGATACGAATACTATATTTTAAATAAGCCAAAAAGGGTTATTTGTTCAAATGAAGATAAATTTGGGCGTAAACTTGCGATTGACTTTATAAAATCACGTGCCAGACTTTTTACTTACGGAAGGCTGGACTTCATGACAGAAGGTCTAATTATAATCAGTAACGATGGCGATGTCTACAATCACGTAATGCACCCAAGAAAAAAATTATACAAAAGCTATATTGCCAAAGTTAGCCGTGAAATTGATGATAAAGACATTGAAGCATTGCAATATGGAGTTGTAATTGATGGAAGAAGAACAGCCCCTGCCAAAGTTAAGAAAATTGATAAAAAAGAACTTAGAATTGCAATCTTTGAAGGAAGAAACCGACAGATTAGAAAAATGCTTGAAACATTGGGATATAATGTTAATTCGCTGAAAAGAATTAAAGTGGGAGAACTTACGCTTGGGCATTTGCAAGTGGGAGAATACCGTGCTTTGAATGAAGATGAAATTAAATATTTGAAAAGTTTATAAAAATAAAGTCATTAAAAATTGAGAAATAATAGTATTTTTAGGAAAAAATATCGAAGTGGCGAAATTACAATGAAGGAATACTTGCAGACTGGGATTGAGAGCTTGAATATTACGAAAGAGGAATTTTTGGAAACATTGAAATTGGTTGGGATTGATGAGACATTTGTGGATTTTGTGAAAAGTGGCATAGAATTTAGAATTGTGAGCGCTGGGACGAAATTGAATATTGCAGGTGTTCTTAGAAATTATGGAATTAATTTGGATGAAAAAGAAATTATCTCGAATGATATTAAATTTGATGGAAATAAAATCACAGTTTCGTTTCCTTACTTAGATAAAGAGCAGTATTACGGTGTTGACAAAAAAGAGGCTGTTCAAAAATATCAAGATGAAGGTTATACTGTTTATTTCGTTGGAGACGGACCTTCAGATTATAGAGCGATTGAAGTGGCGGACTTTTCGTTTATTAGAACTGGGACTCGAGCGATTAAGTTTTGTGAAGAAAATGAGATTGATTTTTTTGAGTTTGAGAATTTTGATGAGATTTTGGATTATTTGAAAAAACAGGAGTCAAAATGAATTATTTAGCTCATTCGGTTATATCTCTTGAAATTGATAAAAAAATGAATGAAAATACGCTTTATGGCAATTTTACTGGAGATTTTTATAAAGGCAAAGTTGAGAAAATTGAATTGCAGGAAAATTTAAAAAGTGGGATAATTTTGCATAGATTGATTGATAAAATTTCTGATAGAGAAGAAAATTTTTTGAATGAGATTTTGCGAGAAAAATTTGGGATTTTTAAAGGAATTGTGTCGGATATGTATGTTGACCATTTTTTATGTAAAAATTTTGAGAATATTTTTTGTGAAAATCCTGATTTTGAGAATATGGAAAAAGTTGAAAGAAAAATAATTAAGAATATTGAAAAATATGATGAATTTTTTCCAAGTGATTTTAAAAGTTTTTTTGACTGGTTGAAGAGAGAAAAAGTTTTGGCTAGGTATAAAAATTTGGATTTTTTGGATAGAGTTTTTTTTGGAATGTCGAAAAGAGTGAGAAAAGGGGAAATTCTTAGAAATGCGGTTTGTGAACTGAGAAAGAAGTATGGGGAATTTGAGGAGAAATCGTTGAAAGAATTTTTGTTTGTGAAGGGAAAAATTGTGGAGAATTTTGAGGGAAGTGAGAAACTATGAAATTAAAAGAATTATTTCCGAATCAAGATATTGAAAATATGGACTTGAAAAAATTGATAGAAACGATAAGTTATAAAGATTTTAATACATTGTTAGAGAGAACAGAAGATAAGAAAGATATTGATTTTTATATTGAATTGCAGGATTTGGTTATACGGAGTAAACAGAAAGAAGCGATTGAAAAAGGGATATATTAATTATGGAAGATAGAAATTTTTATTTGTTTGCAGGAGTAAATGGAGCAGGAAAATCTACTTTATTTAGTATAATGACTGAGGATATTAAAGGAACTTTTAGAATAAATACTGATGAAATAGTTAAAAAAATTGGAAATTGGAAAAATGAATCTGATCAAATAAAATCAGCAAAAATAGCAATAAAATTGAGAAATGAATATATTGAAAAAGGATTTTCTTTTAACGAGGAAACTACATTAACTGGAAAAACAATATTAAAATTAATTGATAAATTAAAAAGCAAAGATTATAAACTTCATTTGTTTTATATAGGAATAAATAACGTAGATATTGTAAAAGAAAGAATAAAAAATAGAGTTTTAAGAGGCGGACATGATATTCCTAATAAAATTGTCGAAAAAAGATATAATGAATCTTTGGAAAATTTATCGAAAGTTTTAAATAAATTTGACAATGTTACAGTTTATGATAATACAAAAGAGTATAAAATGATTTTAAAAATTATAAATAAAAAAATAATAAAACAATCTGATGAGTTACCCAATTGGGCTAAAAATGTTTTTTAAAGGAGGAAAATAGCGAATGTTAAGCAAAGAAGATGTACTGAAAATAGCAGCACTTTCAAAGCTAGAATTTTCAGAAAATGAAATTGAAAAATTTAGAGTGGATTTGAATAAAATTTTTGACCATATGGAAGAGTTGAATAGTGTGGATACGAGTGAGGTTGAGCCACTTTTTAATGTGCTTGATTTGAAGGATGTATTGAGAAAAGATGTTGTTAAGGATAGTGGAATTAAGAAAGAAATCTTGGAAAATGCACCAAATAGCGATGAGGAATTTATAATTGTTCCAAAAGTTGTGGGAGAAAATGCGGATAATTAGGATGTATTGAAAAATATCTGATTGGTAGAATTTTTGGAGAATAGAAGTTTGAAAATTGGAAGAGAAAAATTTTTTGAAAAATTGAGATTTTTAGATACATTTTAGAAAAAATTTAGAAAGGTGGAAAAATGAGTTTATACAAAAAAACGGCTAGTGAAATAGCTGAAATGATAAAAAATAAAGAGATTACTTCTGAAGAAGTAACAAAATCTTTTTTGGATAGAATTGAGAAAACTGAAGAAAAAATAGGAGCATTTTCTAATGTGTTTCCTGAAAAGGCTTTAGATGAGGCAAAAAAATATGATTCTGAAAATAATGAAGAAGCTAGAAAAAATTATGATAATGAGTTGTTGTTTGGAGTGCCTGTGGCTTTGAAGGATAATATTGTATCAAAAGGAGATTTGACTACGGCTGCATCGAAAATTCTTAGAAATTATGTGGGAGTTTATGATGCGACAGTTGTGGAAAAATTGAAAAAGGCTGGGACACCGATAATTGGGAAAGCTAATATGGATGAGTTTGCGATGGGGTCTTCAAATGAGAATTCATCAATAAAATCGGTTTCTAATCCTTGGGATTTGACAAGAGTTCCTGGTGGAAGCAGTGGAGGATCGGCAGCGATGGTTGCAGCGGGACAAGCACCGATTGCACTTGGTTCAGATACAGGTGGAAGTATTAGACAACCTGCTTGTTTGACTGGAACTGTTGGGATTAAGCCGACTTATGGAAGTGTTTCAAGATACGGACTTATGGCGTTTGGATCTTCGCTTGATCAAATTGGAGCTTTGGCAAAATCGACTGAGGATTTGGCTAGACTTTTACAAATAATT
>QWBZ01000737.1_pt1 | contig 11070 bp, 9 predicted proteins | sample 1972441 | NCBI WGS metagenome assembly QWBZ01 (sample SAMN09866721, study PRJNA288562) | Human oral metagenome isolate term6_saliva, whole genome shotgun sequencing... | isolation source: mouth | host: Homo sapiens | place: USA: California
CCGAGAACAACTCTTTAAGCCCTGCAGTAGCCTCTAAATCGTACAATGGTATCTCTTGGATAGGATATACGGCATCTTTGGTTTTCCTGTTGCTTGGCAGGGATATTATATTGTACGAAGATTCTTCATTTGTTGTTATTTTTTGCACTTTTGGTTCAACAACATTTCTAACAACATTCTTAACAACATTTTTTTTGTTGTTATTTTCTTCACTTTTGGTTTTTAGCATTTCGCCTTTTCCTGTAATCAACCATTCAACATTTATATCGGTATAATAACTTACTATTTTCTCTATTATGTCGCTACCTATATTTCCCTGTTTTGCTCTTGTTTTGGCAAAATAACCATTGCTAACATCAATTTCTTTTGATATTTTATAAACGCTATCACCTTTAAAATCAAATATTTGGTATAATCTTTCAATAATATTCATAGAAAAAAGTAAGTTAAATTTTGTTATATTAGAAAATAGTAATATATTTGCAATATAATTTTTAGCAAAGATATGAAAAAAGAAAGAACGATGGCGTACGAGCTTAAGAAAAGATATTCCCTAACGAGTATTGCCAAGAAATTTAACACAGATTTGGCCTATGTAAGCCAAATAGCTACGGGAAAAAGGGTGCCTATAAGAGGTAAAGGTTTAGAGATTAAAAAAGAATTAGAGCAACTGGTAAAATAAATTTAATAACAAAGATATGAGAAATATTATTCATAAGATTATTTGTATCAAGGTATCAAGAGTGATAAGAATATGGGGAAATCCACAAGATTCTATTGCGGTTAAGTCACTTTATTTGTTTGGGCGTAGGCTCTGCGATGTTATTCGCTAAAATTTGTGAGTTGAACGCCACAAATTTAGTGAAAGTGCTTCACCTCTTCTGTATGTTCTTTTGTCTTGACACAAAAGAACGAAAAGGTCAAGGCTGTGGGACCTACGGCTAAAAATTAGTTTCAATTCCTAAACCTTCCCCAACTCGCTACCGCTCGGACAAGGGAAGATTTTTAACGGAATTTCAATTAATTTTCTTGACGCCTGCGGTCCCAATGCCGAGATTTTAGGATTAACTTTAAGACTGGCATAGGAGATTGCCGTAAAGAAAATTCTCTTTTTGTATGTTCTTTTGTCTTGACACAAAAGAACCAAAAGGTCAAGGCTGTGGGACCTACGGCTAAAAATTAGTTTCAATTCCTAAACCTTCCCCAACTCGCTACCGCTCAGACAAGGGAAGATTTTTAACGGAATTTCAATTAATTTTATTAACGCCTGCGGTCCCAATGCCGAGATATTGGGATTAACTTTAAAACTGGCATAGGAGATAGCCGTAAAGAAAATCGGAACTTTGAGGGTGAAGAAATTCCCATTGTTTGAGCGTAGCGAGTTCTGGGAATTTTACCGAAAAGGTCAGATTTTTAGGCTAAATCTCCTCGAGCCTTGACTTTTGGGTTCTTTTGTGTCAAGACAAAAGAACAATAAAAAAGTAAAAAAGTAGAAAATAGAACCGATTAGATAGAAAATTGAACCGATTAAGTGAAAAACCTAAATAATTAAGTGGAAAACCTAAATGATTAGGTAGAAAATCGAAATAATTAAGTGGAAAATCGAAATAATTAAGTAAAACACCTAAAAATTGATAAAAATCATTAATTAAAATGGAAAGATTCCCCCAAAACCGCATACCACGAATCTATGCCTATACCGACGAGCATTTTCCCGATATGCTCAAAATAGGTTATACCAATAGAACCGCCATAGAACGCATAAAAGAGCAATATCCTATAAAACAACCTCGCCAGACTTGGGAACTCATATTGGATATCATCGCCCTCCGCAACGATGGCACCTACTATACCGACCACAATATTCACAAGAGATTAGAGAATAAAGGATTCCACCGAGAGGAAGGAGAGTGGTTCCGTTGTACCTTGAAAGACTTAGAGGCCGTAATCATAGAAGAAAAGACAGGCATCGAAAACCACGAAAATAGAAACCTATCCTTTGAGATGAGACCCGAACAAAGGGAGGCAGTGGAGCGTACTGCAGAATATTTCAAGTCTTATACGGATGATACCCACGCCACACATTTCCTCTGGAATGCTAAGATGAGGTTCGGGAAAACATTCGCAGCGTACCAACTTGCCCTAGAAATGGGCTGGACAAAGGTGCTGGTGCTTACCTTCAACCCCGCTGTAATGAGTGCTTGGCGAGAAGACCTAAAAGGGCATATAGACTTCCAAAATTGGCAATTCGTCTCTAACAAAGAGGAAGACCTCAGCCCTGAGGAACTGGATAGAAGTAAGCCTTTCGTGTATTTTGGCTCCTTCCAAGACCACCTCGGCCACGATAAAAAATCAGGCGGTATGAAATCCAAAAACAAATGGGTACATAATGAAAAATGGGACTGCGTAATCTTCGACGAATACCACTTCGGAGCGTGGCGAGAAAAGTCCAAAAAACTCTTCGATGTCGGTAACAAAGACTCCGAAGAAAAAAAACAATTAGACGCCGAGCGAAAAGAACAAGCCGAATTAGATTCCGAAGAATTAGGACTGAAAGAAACAGAGGATTTAATTAATTATTTCGACGAGAGGAGCCTCCCCATCAATACCAAACACTATCTCTATCTATCGGGGACGCCATTCCGTGCCATCGCCGATGGTGAGTTCATAGAACAACAAATCTATAACTGGACCTACTCCGACGAGCAAACCGCAAAAAATAATTGGAAAGGCGACGACAACCCCTATGCCTCCCTACCAAAAATGATGATGATGACCTACCAACTCCCCGAGGAAATACAAAAAATCGCCGAAAAGGGAGAGTTCAACGAGTTTGACCTTAATGAATTTTTCTCCGCAACGGGCAAGGGCGACACGGCAACCTTCAAACACGAAAACGATGTGCAGAAGTGGCTTAGCATTATCCGTGGGCAATTTGTAACCACCATAGAGAGCGACCTAAAACAAAGGGAAAAAAATAAAAAACCATTGATGCCGTTTTCCGATAGCCGACTGCTGGGGATATTGCAACATACCTTCTGGTTCCTGCCCAATGTAGCCTCTTGTAATGCAATGAAAAATCTGCTGAAAAAGCCACAAAATACCTTCTTCCACGATTACGAAATAATCGTCTGTGCAGGAGAACAAGTAGGCGTAGGGCAAGAAGCCTACAAATACACCAAAAAGAAAATGGAAAAAGATGGTAAAAATCCATTGGAAACAAAGAGTATCACCCTCTCCTGCGGGAAACTTACTACGGGAGTATCGGTACCTCCTTGGTCGGGGATATTAATGCTGAGAAACACTACCAGCCCAGAGACATATTTCCAAACAATATTCAGAGTACAAACTCCTTGGACAATAAAAAATCCTAATGGCAAAACTCCCAATGAGCAAGTGATTATTAAAAAAGAATGTTATGTTTTTGACTTTGCACCCAATAGGGCTCTCAATCAATTAGTGAAATATGCCGATAAACTGAGTATAGATAAATACTCTAAAGCCGAGGATAGAGTAGAAGAATTGCTAAATTTCTTACCAGTATTATCTTATGATGGTAATGTGATGGTAGAGGTGAAGGCCGCCGATATATTGGATATGGTGGTGCAAGGGATTTCCTCTACGCTATTGGCAAGGAGATGGGAGTCTGCACTACTCGTTAATGTAGATAATAATACCTTATCAAGGTTATTAAGCAACGAAGAGGCAATTAGGGCTTTGGAAGGTATCGAGGGATTCCGTGGTGTGAAACAAGATATGGAGACCATCATAAGTAAATCCGAAGCCGTGAAAAATACACGAAAAGAATTTGCCAATTCAGATAAAGAAATAGATAAAGAGACCAAAAAAACGCTCAGCGATGATGAAAAGGAATATAAAAGTAAGAGAAAGGTAATCCAAGAAAAACTCATAAAATTTGCTACCAGAATACCTATCTTTATGTATCTATCCGAGCATAGAGAACAAACTCTTGATGAGGTGATAACCCATTTAGAACCTGACCTCTTTAAGAAGGTAACAGGGATATCCGTAGGCGATTTTGAAATCTTGAAAAAGATAGGCGTATTCCATAATGAAAATATGAACGATGCCGTACTGAAATTCAAATACAGCGAAGATGCTTCCCTCGCCTACACTGGAAAAGAAGCCTATGAAGGATTGAGAAAAATTGGGGGCTTTAATAAGGTTTTTGACAGAGTTGAAGATATTATTCCTGCCGAATGAACAGAGCATAAATAGCCAAAATACTTCCTTAGAACAAGGGAGTATTTTTTTGTTTATCCCCAAAAATGTGAATAAAATTATGGATAAACTGGTGTATAAGTATGTGGATAACCCTGTGGATAGCAGTTTTTTCAAAAAAACAAAATAACTTCTAATGGAGAGCAAAATACCATTTATCCCCCAAAAAGTGGATAAACTTGTGAGTAACCTTGTGTATAAGTATGTGAATAACCCTAAAACAACAGAAAAACTCATCAAAATATAAAAAAGTATTATCTTTGTAATAAATTAGCACGAATTAATGAATTCACAAGAAAGAAAAATAAGAGTAGGGATTTCGGTAGGGGATTTCAATGGTATTGGCCCCGAGATTATTATGAAATGCCTTAGCCATAAGTCTATCACAGATTTTTTTACTCCGGTTATTTTCGGCTCTGGAAAATTATTTACTTACCAAAAAAATGTCTTTAAACTTAATATTAATTTCAACTATATTACTTCTCCTCAGCAGACACAAGATGGGAAACTCAATATGGTGAATCTATGGAAAGATAATGTGAATATTGACTTTGGTACTCCCACAGAGGAATCTACCAAAATGGCGATAGACTCCCTAAATGCCGCCACAGAAGCCCTAATGAAACACGAAATAGATGTTTTGGTAACGGCACCCATCAACAAAGATGAAATGCTGAAACACGGATTCCAACATATGGGGCATACCACTTATTTTGAAGAAAAATTCGGCAAACGCGGATTGATGTTTTTGGTAGCAGATGAACTGAGAGTGGCTGTATCTACTCACCATATTCCGATATCAAAAATTTCGGAAAATATTACCAAAGAAAAAATACAAAAACAAATCCGATTGCTGGATAATTGTCTAAAAGAGGATTTCTGCATACAACGACCAAAAATTGCTGTACTCGGCCTTAACCCACATGCGGGTGATGGAGGAACAATCGGAACTGAAGAAAAAGAAATAATTATTCCCGCTATTGAGGTGCTGAATAATGAGGGAATTTTGACATTTGGCCCCTTTCCAGCCGATAGTTTTTTTCAACCAGACAAATACTGCGGTTATGACGCTGTCTTAGCAATGTATCACGACCAGGGATTGGCACCATTCAAGACTCTCGCCTACGAAAGAGGAGTGAATTATACCGCTGGAATGCCTTATATAAGAACTTCCCCAGACCACGGCACTGCCTACGATATTGCTGGGAGAAACTTGGCCGACCATAATAGTTTTATGGAGGCTATCTTCACAGCAGTGAAACTTTATAAAAATCGTACAGAATATCAGCATTTAGTGGCCAATCAACTTAAAAAGTCTAATATAAAAGATACAGGCCCAGATGAGGACCTGCCGATGGAATAATTCCAAAGTACTAAAAATTTAGTATATTTGCATCATTATGGCACAGATTATGGCTATTGATTACGGAAAGGCAAGGACAGGAATTGCCGTTACCGATGATATGCAGATTATAGCAAGTGGATTGGATACGATACCGACCCCAAAATTGCTAGATTTTTTAAAAAAATATTTTTCGGAAAATGAAGTGGTGACTATCGTAGTAGGGCAACCTATCGATTTGCGAGGTAATATGTCGGAGGTGGAGAATGATATCCTAAAATTTGTGGATGAAGTGAGACGATTATTTCCAACACTTGAAATAAAACGATTTGATGAGCGTTTTACCTCCAAGATGGCGTCTTATTTTATCAGTCAAAGTGGGAAAAATAAAAAACAACGAGAGCAAAAATCGCTGATAGATAAAGTAAGTGCTACAATAATCCTCCAAAATTATTTGGATACGATAGGATAGAGCGTGTCTCTTTTCAATTGAAATAAAAAAATAAAAATAATGATTTTACCAATTAGGGCATTTGGAGACCCAGTTTTGAGAAAAGTCTGCAAAGAAATAACCCCAGATTATCCAGAGTTGTCAGCATTGATACAAAATATGTTTGACACAATGTATAAGGCTAATGGCGTTGGACTTGCAGCACCGCAAATAGGATTAGATATTCGTCTTTTCATCGTAGATGCTACCCCATTTGCAGAGGATGAGGAATATGAAGAAATTGCTGATAAGTTGAAGGATTTCAAAAAAGTATTCATTAATCCAACGATTATTGAAGAGCGTGGCGAGGAATGGAAGTTTAATGAAGGTTGTCTCTCTATTCCTGATGTTCGAGAGGATGTGAAGAGAAAGGATACCATCATAATAGAATATTTTGATGAAAATTTCGTTAAGCATACGGAAGAACTATCAGATTTACGAGCGAGAGTGGTTCAGCACGAATACGACCATATACAAGGGATTCTTTTCACGGACCATATTAGTAATTTAAAGAAGAAATTAGTAAAGGGAAAACTCCAAAAAATAGAAAAAGGAGAAGTAAGTGTATCGTATAAAATGCGATTTCCAAAGTAAATTTAAATTAAAAATAAAAATAATGCAATTAGAAAAAATTATTTCAATTTCTGGAAAACCAGGGTTGTTTAAGTTAGTATCTCAATTAAGAAATGGGTTTATCATTGAAGATGTAACTAGTAAAAAGAAAATAAGTATTGGTAATTCATCTCAAGTGAGTTTGTTGGATAATATCTCTATGTATACTTTTGATAAAGAGGTACTTTTGTTTGATGTGTTTGAAAATATAGCAAAGGAATACAACTACGAGCAAGTATTATCTCATAAATCTGCTGATGCTGAGTTGAGAGAATTTATGCTAAAAGCACTCCCAAATTATGATACCGAAAGAGTGTATATTTCTGATATTAAGAAATTGGCACAGTGGTATAATATTTTGCAAAAAGCAGGATATATCACTTCTGAAAGTTTTGTGAAGACCGAAACGCCAAATGAAACGCAAGAAACGGCAGAATAAATTTTATCCATAGATTAAATATTTTTAAGTTTTCCAAAAAAATCTTGTTGTATATACATAACAAGATTTTTTGGATTTTAATTTAAGTTATAGTAAGGATGAAAGAACAACATTTAGAAAATATAGGGAAAAATATTTCGGGTTCATTGGTGGATTTTACGAAATATTTTGAGAAGATAATTTTTGACTTGATAGATATGATTCCTTCTTTTGTGAAGGCTTCTTTGGGATTGATAATAGGGTTATTGATTATCCGAACAACAATAAAAATTTTAAAAAAACGCTTTGAGCAGAGAAATGTGGATATTTCGTTAAGGGGATTTTTGTTATCTATTATCAAATTTTTACTTTACGCTTTATTGGCATTGGTTGTTGCATCTAATTTAGGATTCCAGACTACGGCAATTTTAGGTGCATTTTCAGGAGTTGTTTTAGCGATAGGTTTGGCTTTACAGGGGTCTCTTTCTAACTTTGCAGGCGGTGTGCTGATACTTATATTTCGCCCCTTTGATGTGGGAGATTATATTGAGAACAATGCAGGGACTGATGGCACCGTGGAGAAGATAGATTTGCTCTATACGACGCTTATTACCGTACAAGGTATAAAGGTTTTTAGTCCAAATGGAGCTTTGGCAAACTCGGTGATTAGGAATTATACGAAGATTACTCGCCGAAGAATGGAGTTTATTATTGGAATTAGTTATAATGATAATATCAAAGAAGCTAAGGGATTGATACTCTCTATTTTGAGTGGTGATGATAGGGTGTTAGAAACTCCCAAAACAGATGTTTTTGTAAGTAGTTTAGGAGATAGCTCCGTGAATCTTACGATTCATTTTTGGGTGAAAAATGAGAATTTCGTAGAGGTTAGAAATGATATCCAAGAGCGTATAAAAGTGGCATTAGATAAGGGAGGAATCAACATTCCATTCCCACAATGTGAGGTGAAGATTCTCAATCAATAGAAAAATAAAAAGAGGTATGAAATATTCCATACCTCTTTTTTCTATCTTAAAAATATTATTTTTTGAAAAACGAATCCACGAACTCCTCTCCATTGAATAGTTGCAAATCCTCCATCTTTTCACCCACACCGATATATTTTACGGGAACTTGGAATTGGTCGGAAATACCTATTACTACCCCTCCTTTGGCGGTGCCATCTAATTTTGTAACGGCAAGTGCAGATACCTCTGTAGCAGCAGTGAATTGTTTTGCTTGTTCGAAGGCATTTTGTCCTGTGGAGCCATCGAGTACTAATAAAATCTCGTGAGGTGCATCGGGGATTATTTTTTGCATTACCCTTTTTATCTTGGATAATTCGTTCATTAGGTTTATTTTGTTGTGAAGTCGTCCTGCGGTATCTATTAGTACAACATCGGCGTTTTGGGCAACGGCAGATTGTACGGTATCAAATGCCACAGAGGCAGGGTCGCTTCCCATACCTTGTTTTACGATAGGCACACCAACTCTTTCGCTCCAAATGGTGAGTTGATCTACTGCTGCGGCGCGGAATGTATCGGCTGCACCAAGAACCACTTTTTTTCCTTTTGATTTGAATTGATGAGCAAGTTTGCCAATGGTAGTGGTTTTCCCAACTCCATTTACCCCAACAACCATTATTACGAAAGGTTTTTTATTCTCGTCTATATTTCCAGATTGTGCGTGAGGATTTTCCAAAAGTAGGGCAGATATTTCTTCGCGAAGGATTTTGTCTAGTTCGGTGGTATTTACATACTTGTCTCTGGCAACGCGCTCTTCTATTTTTTCGATGATTTTAATAGTGGTAGAGGCCCCCACATCAGAAGCAATGAGGATTTCTTCCAAATTGTCTAATACCTCGTCATCAACCTTAGATTTTCCGATTACGGCTTTCGTCATTTTTTCGAAAAAGCCTTGTCGGGACTTTTCTAATCCTTTGTCCAAGGTTTCTTTTTCCTCTTTTTTAAATATTTTTTTGAACCAACTCATTTAGTTTCTGTATTTTGAAATACAAATATACATAAAAACTGCTTAAATAGAGTGATTTCGCTGGGAATTTTATTTTATTTAGGAAATTATTCGTAATCTTTGATACTATGATAAAAAATCTTAACTTTGATTTTTCAAAAATAAATAATGAAGGAAATCCGTCTGAGAGAATTGGCAGTCCTACTGTATAGAGTTGGCTTGGTATATGTTTTTTATCAAGTAGCGAGGTTTTTATTTTGGTATTTCAATCGTGGGCTGATAGGGATAGACAGCATATCGGAGTATGGCAAGTTGGCCTATCACGGCATAGCGTTTGACACCACAGCGATACTCTATGTTAATAGTCTATTCATTTTATTGAGTATCATTCCTATTTTGATAAATACGAAGAGATATTATCAGAAACTCTTATTTTGGGTGTATTTTTTAGCGAATGGAGTTACTTATGTGATGAATTTTGGTGATATTATATATTACCGATTTAGTAAAAGTCGCCTTACCTCCGCAGTGATTTCTGTTGCTGAGAATGAGAATAATTTGTTCAAGGTTTTTTGGATTTCATTGGTGCAAAATCCCTTAGTGCCAATTTCCTTTGTAGTGCTAATGGCTTTTTGGGTGTATTTGTATCGTAGGGTAAGCATTACAGAGTGTAGGCCAAAGAGATTGTTGCCATATTTTGGATATTCGGTAATAAGTATTGTGCTGGTGGCGGTTTTGGTTGTTGGTGGTATTCGTGGGGATTTTAAGCATAGTACTCGCCCGATTAATATGGTTGATGCCAATCGGTATGTTACGAATCCGTTGTATGCCAATGTGGTTCTTAATTCGGTATTTTCATTTTTTAGGACAATTAATACAAATACTTTTGAGGAAGTTCATTTTGTTGATAAACAATACATTAATGATAATATTAAACCTATTAAAGAATATCATCATAACGGAGTAGAGGAGAGACCTAATATTGTAATATTCATCGTGGAGAGCCTTGGTAGAGAGTATGTAGGGGCATTTAATCAAGCCAAAAAAATTGAGAACTATACTTCATACACTCCGTTTTTGGATAGTCTGTCAGGTAAGTCTTTGATATTTACTGATATGTATGCTAATGGCCGGCAGTCTATTCACGGAATGAGTAGTGTTTTGGCGGGCATTCCAAGCTTACGAGATGCATTTACGAGTTCGCCGTATTCTAATCAAAAGATACAATCCATAGTTTCTATTTGTAACGATTTGGGCTATGATACTTCATTTTATCACGGAGCGCCAAATGGCTCAATGGGTTTTTTAGGATTTTCTAATATATTGGGATTTAAGCATTATTATGGTAAAACGGAATATAATAATGATGCGGATTTTGATGGTATTTGGGCAATTTGGGACGAGCCTTTTTTGCAGTATTTTGCCAAAAATGTAGGGCAAAAAACACCTTTTATGGCAACGATATTTACGGCATCGTCTCATCATCCATTTAAGATACCGGAAAAATATCAAGGAAAATTTAGAAAAGGAAATATCCCTATCCACGAGCCGATGCAATACACGGATTATTCTCTTAAAAAATATTTTGAAACGGCAAAAAAACAACCATGGTATCAGAATACGATTTTTGTAATCACGGGAGACCATACCAACGAGGCATATTATAAGGAGTATAAAAACAGTGTAAATGCCTTTGCTTTGCCATTGATAATATATTCACCTAATCCGAAATATCAGTTACAGGGTATCCGAAAAGATATTGCACAGCAGATAGATATTTATCCTACTTTGGCAGATTTGATTGGCTATGATAAACCAATCCGAAGTTGGGGGAAAAGTCTAATTTCTGATAAAGAAAACGAAGAGGTTGTACCAAATTCATTAGCTGAGGAGGACCAATTCATTATTGGGGATTACATCTATCGTTTTGATAGAAAGGATATTGTAGGGATTTATCAAAAAACAGATTTAGAATTGAAAAACAATCTGCTGCAC
>QWBZ01000742.1_pt1 | contig 11064 bp, 17 predicted proteins | sample 1972441 | NCBI WGS metagenome assembly QWBZ01 (sample SAMN09866721, study PRJNA288562) | Human oral metagenome isolate term6_saliva, whole genome shotgun sequencing... | isolation source: mouth | host: Homo sapiens | place: USA: California
CCTTGAGAGTTTCAATTAATGATAATAAACTATGAGAAAGAGCGGTTTAGGGTGGTTTTTAGGTACAGGACTTGTTGCTATACTCTTAGCAGTGGGCAACTTGATTTACACCTGTACACGGAATGATGGGGAGAAATATGCACAGCAGTATATTGATGAGTCGGAGTATGTTACATTGCATATCCCAAAAGGGAAGATGGATGTTGACTATGGACCTGAGAGTATTATGACTGGTGTCCTAATGAACTCAACAGAAAGGATAAGAACTGATAGTATTCTTTTTTATGATAGTATTTATAAGAAACACTTCTGTGTATTCGTTATCGAACCAGAGAGTCGGGAGACATTTAGGCAAGGCGAGATAGTTATAAAGGATATAGACTACCGTAAGACCATCAGAGCTCGTATAAACAAGTACGAACTAGACTCTCCTCGATACGGTTCTAAAGAAAACCCTATCCCAGTGTTAGACTATGACTATGATTTACAAGAATTCAGAGATGTTTATGATGACAAGGAATACGAATATGCGTTCAGTAGACCTGCCTATTACAAGAGAGCAGTGGAACTATATCTCACTTATATGATGAGTAAGGAAGAATTCAAGGAGCGGTATGGAGGGAAGTAATCCTTGAGAGTTTCAATTAATGATAATAAATTATGAGAAAGAGCGGTTTAGGGTGGTTTTTAGGTGCAGGACTTGTTGCTATACTCTTAGCAGTGAGCAATCTGATTTACACCTGCACACGGAATAATGGGGAAAAGTATGCACAGCAGTATATTGACGAGTCGGAGTATGTTACATTGCATATTCCAGAAGGAGCAAAGGATGTCAGCTATGGACCTGAGAGCATAATGACAGGTGTCCTAATGAACTCAACAAAAAGAATCATAACTGATAGTTTGGCTTTTTATGATAAATATTATAAGAAATATTTCTGTGTATTCGTTATTGAGCCAGATCATCGGAAGACAGTTAGGCAAGGCGAGATAAGAAATATTTCTGTGTATTCGTCATCGAGCCAGAGAGTCGGGAGACATTTAGGCAAGGCGAGATAGTTGTAAAGGATATACGTTATCGTAAGACCATCAAAGCTCGTATAAACAAATACGAACTAAACTCTCCTCGATACGGTTCTAAAACCAACCCAGTCCCTGTGTTAGACTTTGATTATAATTTACAAGAATTCAGAGATGCTTATTATGGGGAACAATTTAAGTATGCGTTCAGCAGACCCGCTTATTACAAAAGAGCTGTAGAACTATACCTAACCTATATGATGAGTAAGGAAGAGTTCAAGGAGCGGTATGGAGAAAAGTAAAAGGAATGAAATTATAAAGTCTCGTATATAAAAGAAATAAGGAGGAGGAAACTTATATAGAAGGTCTTAAACTGTGGTATATGCATTACAAGGTTTACGGTTACCAGCATCCTATTGGAAAGAACATCGCATACAAGCAAATATGACTGAATGTGAAGCTCTACAACGAAGAGCAACCACACATGAGCATTGAAATGATAACTCCAAAAGAAGCAACACTCCCTACTGAAGAAATCACAAAGAGATAATACAGTTATAGGGAAAGACAAATAAAAGTAAAGCATAATACTTGCGTAATACCTAAAATAAATGTACCTTCGCCAGCGGGTCAAGGGTTGTCTTTCGGGCTATGTCCTTCAGTCAATCCTTGACAGTGATAAGTGGAGTTCTGTCAACTAACAACATTGATAAAGAGATTAAGTCAACTTTCTATAAGGCTAAGATACCAAGATTGTCGACCTAAATCAATACACTACAAGATGAAAACATTAGGACAAGAATGATTAAGAAATAAAAGAACCTAAGAAAGAATTTACAGAAATAAATTAATAACTCTTTAGAAGATGAACATTAAGAAGATTTTGGAATCTAATGGATTACATGAGGCAAGGGTATTATCAGCTTGTGATTATATGTCCGTACCTAAGAGCTGGCACTTTCTTCTAAAGGAAGATAGTAAGGTTTTACGTAAATATATCATACTGGATTATTGGAAGTCTTTTAGCATTCTTCTCCCTAAGACGATGACAATATTTAAGGAGTATCTTGATGACGTATTTGTCATATCACATTATAACCAAGTAAAGATGGTTTATCTGTTTTTAATTGATGATGACTATATTGTATACATAGGTAACTATCCGAGTTCAGATACTAAGATTGACTTTCTTCCTGAAAAACTCTGTAAATTCTATATGCATATCCATAATGGGTGGTTTGAAGCTATTAGTGGAGGATTAGGACTGCTTCCTATAGAGAAAATACAGTTTTTAGATGAATCAGAATGGGGACTTCCAAGGGAGATATTACAATCAATAGAATTGTCAAAGACCTACTATGTTTTTCATAATGGTGGTGGTGGCTTCCTATGTATTAACACAGAAGATGTTGCCAACCCTAAGTCGCTTGTCTGGTGGACAAATGATCAACCTAAGCTATGTATTGACTTTTGGACTCTCTTGGACTCTTGGATAGAAATAAGACTTTTATATTAAAACCTCTGCAGAACACTTTTTATTTATATAAGTTTATGATTCATAATGTGTTGTCTACAAAAGAAGCAACCTTCAAAGAAATAGAAGATAACTTTTCTTTCTGTTTTCCCGAGGATTACAAGTCATTCTTGACCAAATATAATGGGGTCAATATGGAGGATTATTATATCAAAGTGAATGACTTAAACGAAGATATTCTTGTCAACAACCTCTTTAGCACTGATGACAAGTTGAATAGATCACTTACGCTTATGTTTTGGAATCATGAGTATAAGGAAGATATACCAGAACATTCTTTACTTATAGGAGACTTTCAAGATGGAGCATTCTTACTCCTAATCTCTGAAGGAGCATATAAAGGAGTATATTTTTATGATCATGCATATTCCTTTGAACAATCTAATGATGATTGCAATACATACTTCTTGGCAGAGACGTTCAGTGACTTCCTAAACCGTATAAAACAAAATATGTAGTTATCATCTATGCTTATCAGTCCCTCGATTCAAGATAGTATTTTACCATCTTTTTCCATAGTATTTATTAGAAATTTAATTATTCAACTCCATGGTTATGAGGTACAGATATGAGAAATTTATTGGATAAAGGAGAAAAAACAATAGAGAAGTGGTTTAGGATAAGTATTCTCCAACCGTACCGCACTTTTAAGATAGAAGCGCAATATGAAGAAAAATTAATGATAATAGATATAACCTTATCGTGGAAACTTTTAGAATTTCAATAGCACAATCATGACACAGGAAGAATTAAGGTTGAATATGACAAGTATAATACTTCAAGCATATTTGACTCGCTTAAAGAGAGCATAGAGGCACAGATAATAGTAACAGAGGTCTATAAGGGATTCTATTACGAGATTATCCCTTATTCTTTCCTGCGAGTAGGGATGAGAAAGGGAAATCCTGTGAAACAGTTTAATCGCTTGAAAAGTACGAAAAGCCTCTATTTCTATGGCTTTAACGATAAGAAACAGATTATAGAAGTTCGGGAAGGGTGTGAGATAGAGAATCAATTTGACTATCAGTTTCTCTTTTATGAGAAAGATATGTTCAAGTCATTAATTTATAATAATGGGAAAATTCTACAGAATGTCAGTTACTGTTATCAAAAAAAAGGAAATCTTGTTGACAAAGTACTGGGCAAAGGAAGATTCGGAGGAAGAGAAGAGTATTATTTCTATGATGAAGATGACAAGTTACAAAAGATAGAGGTAAAACAGTATGATAGAATAGGACAGGAAGCTGCTAACCTGTTTTACACCATTAAATATGGTCCAGATGGCAGTATAGAAACTATCACAAAGTCTACCTCTATGTATGAAGAAATTGTTTATACCGAAAAGAAAGCGTGAACTCTATCCTATTAAGATATAAATGCTTAATGCGACCTCAGCATAGCAGTGTAGGATATTACCACGAGAAATGTTTCCATGTAGCACGAAGAAGGTGGACATGTGGTTAGCTGTTTTCATTTGGTGATAAGGTAACGACGGTAGAGAATGTCTATGATGACCTTGAAAATCATATAGCGACAAGGATTTCAATTGGCTCGGTCGTACAGAACAGCTTTAATGAAGACAAACAACTATCGTATTCCCGTGCTGTGGGTGATGTCGTCCGCAATCGTAACCACAGGGATAGGAAATACTGTAAAGAATGCAAGATTCTCAATGACTGTCTCTATGACGTAGACAGCAACTCATACAGAAAACTCTGCATTGTGAGCTGACACTACATTCAAACCACGAGGTATCGGAGGTGAACTGGCATGCATATTGCTTGCAGACTAGTGACTATATCTATGAATGATATGGCAGCAGTAGTTTGTAGGAGGTACGGTTACCGTACCAGATAGACACAAATACGTCACTTGTCCAACTTGCTGGATGATTTTGAACAAAAGAAGTCTTAGAAAAGAACATTTGCCTTCATCTTTGAAGCATAAACAGAATCAGCTACAACACTGATAGCACATAACAAGAGTCATACAAAGACATACAACTAAAACCTATATAATCGTTTGAAAGATACACTACTACGGAATAATTCGAGAAAGAACTGAAGAATATATCAAGTGACATTAAGGCTGAAACATTTAATTGTAAAAAGAATATTATGACAATAGAAGAAATACAAAAAGAGTATGAGACAAATGCTCCTCTGTTTAATAAGATATTAAATGACGTGGAACAACATATTGTTAAATGGGAATATTATCGTGGACCATTTTATGAGATTACTCCTTTCTCATATCAAAGGTATGGTTATCAACAAGGAAGACTGGTTAAAGATATAGCAAGATTGAAAACTATGCGTAATATTTTTGGTTATGGATTCGATGTTAACGGAAATATTATAGAAGTAAAGGAAGGTCTTGGCATTCCAGAAGCTTATAATTATGAGTTCATATTCAAAGGTAGTAAAGAAATATCTATATTAAATTATAATAACAGGAAGGTCCTCAGGAATATTAGTTTTTATACTTTAGATGTGAATAAGAATATCGTAAGAATGATATCGAAAGGTAAGCAAGGAGGAAGAATAGAAGAGTATTCTTATTGTCCATATCCTCGTCTTGATAGAATTAAAATAAGGCAATTTGATGAGAGCTGGGAGGAGGGCGCTACCTTATACCATTCATTCCAATACGATGTTGACAACACATTGAAATCTATAACGAAAACTCCTGTAACAGGCACTTATACTGAGATTATTTATATGTCTTAACGAAACAATCCGTTTGTTGACTGATTTGATGTACAATACATAGCTGAACATCATTCTTAGGAAATACGCTCTGGATGGCATCTGGGAAGCCCGTAAGGCCATCTACACAAGCTATAAGAATATCTTTGACACCTCTGTTCTGAAGGTCTGTAAGTACGCTGAGCCAGAAGTTAGCGCCCTCGCTATGAGATACATACATACCCAGAAGATCTTTATGTCCTTCCTTGTCAACACCAATGACATTATATATTGCACGAGCTATTGTAGCACCCGTGTCGTCATGCGCCTTGTAATGGATAGCATCCATCCAAACTATCGGATAGACTTCTTCCAAAGAGCGTGTGCGCCAGGCTTTTATCTCAGGCCAGACCTTATCCGTAATGTTACTTATAGTCTCTTTGGATATCTTGGTACCATAGTTCTCTTCAAGGAACTTACTTATGTCAGACATGCTCTGACCTGTAGCATAAAGACTGATAATCTTATCGGACAAACCTTCTGCTAATATCGTCTGTCGTTTTTTGATAATCTCAGGAGTAAAACTCCCTTCTCTGTCACGTGGAGTATCTATTTCTACAGGGCCATACTCTGTCTGAACCTCCTTGGACATCTTGCCGTTACGGCGATTACTCTTTGTGGAGGTCTTTGTGTTATAAAGGTGAGAGTCCATCTCACCCTCGAGAGCTGAATTGAGGAAATCTTCCAATACACGATGGAATGCACCATCCTTACCAAACAAAGGAGTACCTTGTTTGAACTGTTCTTTTGCCTGAGACAACATCTCGGCGTACTCGTCTTGTGTCATTTGCTAAAAATAATTATGCTGATATAACAGTGTTTATATGAGTTTTATTATGTTAGCCGCTGACACAGTTGAAATGAAATCGACCAGATGAACCTGTTTTAGTACCATATAAAGGAAAGTTTAGTTCGTACCCCTAACAGAATTGTATGATACTTATCCTGAGTTCAGGTTTATTAATGTACTCTGTATCGTTCTAAAAAGTTCCTTCATGACTTGAGTATATTTTTTTATAGACAACTTTATAATGCCTCTATTATCCACTTTTTTTTCCAGTAACTATATCTTTTTCGTGAGTCAATTAGCCACTCTCCTCTACAATTTTTAAAAATATATTGATATTTCGAACTAAGGGAATCTTCTATTTCCACTTCAAGAATAGCTATCCTTTCTTTCATGTCGATATTTACACTAGTAACCGTCATTTTGGGAAGGTCATCTTCAGAAGAAAGAACCTCATATGATATAATATTTGGGAGTCCATTCTTTCTTTCCCTTTTAGTGCAATATCTATCAAAAATGACCTTAATTTCCTCTTTCTGTTTATTTGTTTTCTCAAAATAGGTAAGTGTTTCGTCCTTATCCAAACTGTTACAATAAAGATACCAGTCATTCATAGCCTTATAGAATGAAACAAATCTCTCTTTAATAGCATTTTCTACAGATGTGTTCATAATTTTAATTCTAATGTGAATTACTAAATTGTTTTGAATTCATTTTATTTCCATTGGTTGCAACTACGTCATAAGTAACGGAAATAGGACGAGTTTTGGATATTTGCTGGTCATACTTAAAAGTTAACTGAACTTTTGTTTCCCCATGAAGTTCAATAAAATCTGCCACTTTACCCTCAAATTGAGCAAATGCACCTCTATTTACATGAAAATCTTGTGGGAAAACATTTTTCTTTCCACCTGAACCTCCAAGCTGTTTTCCTATCATGTGACCAGCATCATCATTTGCATTACCAAGACTTCTTGCATATTTCCTTGATGCAGCGTTTGTATTTGTTCCAGTACCTAAATCTGATCCTTGATTGTCGCTTCCGCTGTTAACATTTCCTTGTTTGCACCCCTTGTAACTGTAGGAATTATAGTGAGTCCTAAAACATCCAAATGTGTATTAATATCGTTTACGTATCCATACAACATGGGATTATTTCCAGCTAACCCTATTGGGTCCTGGCTGATATAGGTCCCCGTATTCGGCTCATAGTAGCGGAAGCGGTTGTAATACAGCCCCGTCTCAACATCCTCATACTGACCCTGATACTTAAACGGAATGAAGGAGGAATTATTGCTGTTCTTCCTTTTCTTCCTGTCGGAGATGTCAAGTTCCTGCTCCCATACCTTGTTGCCGTTATTGTCAAATGCCTGCAGGGGAGTGCCGAGGTAGTCAGATACGATGGAGAAGCTCTCGCCGTTGCCAGCGAGCTTGGCAGCAGGAGTGAACGTGTTCTGTTCGAAGAGCCAGGTTGTGATGTTTGTCTTTTCGGCATCAGACAAAACCTCCTGCCACTCATGCAAAGGTACATTGCCATCCCACACGAAGTGAGTAGCGACGTCCTCATAAGTCTTCTCTGTTCGTCTTCCCAGCGCATCGTATGCGAATGACGCTTCCTTGCCGTCAGGACGGACGACCCTCGACAGCATACTGTCACTCTGCCAGTCATAACGCCAGCCTGCACCAAAGGCACGGAAGGTTATGCCGAGTTCCTTCTTCAGATGTGCCTTCTGTACGCCAAGCGGAACGGATACGCCAGCCCAGTCCAGCGTTCTGAACTCTTTGAAGACAAGGTTGCCCTCACAATCATAATGATAGAAGTAGTCACAATCTTCTATCAGGCGGCTAACCGCACCGTACTTACGGTCATCCTTCTCACGTGTTTCAAAGAGATTGCCGATACGATCAGGAATACGGTAGATACGCTCCACGTCATTCCCCTGCTTGTACTCAGCAGAAAGGAGATTGTCGAACTCATCATAATCATAGCGTACCCGGCGCCCCGTAAGACCGTCCTCGGTTGCATGAAGACGGTTGCCGATGCCCCAGGTAGAGCTGCGGCGGAACTGCTCGACATTGCGTACTCCCACCGACTTGTAGGTCTCACGTCCAAGGCTGTCATGTATATTGCAGATACTGCTAAGGGGCGTCCGCAGGTTATGTACCCTATTCTCGGCTTATATGAATCCATTATCTTCTATATCCATCAATAAGTATTCTTGTAAACTACCGCTTACCTTTTTACCGTCACACATTAACTCAAATGGGTATTGTTGGTCCTTGAATGTTGCAATTCCGTCAACAAATGACAAAATTTCAGACGTTGTTTCAATCATTATCATTTTTACAAATTCTTGTAAATTCTCTCTGTTAGTATAATTCAATGAATTGTACAATAGTTGTGCCTTTCGCCAACTACTATTCTTAAAAGGCTCTTGGCATGAGTCTTCTAATGTGTCAAAATACCTTTTAAAATTATTAACAAGAATTTCATTCTTAATTTCTTTAGCAATTGCCTCTTCTGTCATACTCTTTTTATGCAATTAATTAAATACAATTATAACACACTCGATTTATTGTTTAAGCTAAGTCCGAAGCATCACTCTCAAATCCTTAGTGGTGTCCACCCTTAGCAGGTCTTCGCATTTCTGAATACATCTTTTTATTTAAATCAATCAACTCCTTGAGTTTTGAATTAGGAATGTCAGGATATACCCTCCTTAATTCTCTGATATCCCTTGCTAATAGCTCCCTTGCATTTGTAAACGGACGATTAGTTCTCGGATTAATTCTGCTTCTAGAAACTGTTCCTGGCTCAAATCCAGGTTTGTTGTTATTATGCCCCATTTTGTTCACAAGAATAGCAGGTGCTTTCATCTCATCATTAGCAAACATATCTTTCATGATAGCCTTTTGTCCTACATGATGAGAGCGCAAGTTTGGATCTTTCTTAGCGCGTAATAACTCTATGTGAATACCTACATCAAACTCATCACCAAATAGCCCAAAATAGTCTACCCAGTAATTAGTATCATATACATAACCATAAAGATGATACTCTTGCTATATTCTATAAAACGTTTGTTTATCTTTATATTTTTATATCTACGATGATAATACTATCTTGAACAATAAAAACACAACTCTTATTTGTCATTCGTACTGACTTACAACCATTATAACATATATCACCATTACATTCAGCATATAGTCCATTTAAGTCTGCATATGGATTGTCGTCATCATCCAACATAATTGGTCTTTGAGACATCAATAATATTCATTGTCGTTGTTCATTCTATAGTGCTATTAGGCTTTTAAAAGCTGTTTCTGTAAACATCTCACAATCAAAGTTATATCCTTTAGATTCTAGTTTTTCCTTAATCAAAACCCCTAGATCTATCAACGAACTCTCTAAAAATAATAGAAATTTCTTTTTCGTATCAAGTTTTGGTTCAGAATTCCAATAATATCTATCAACACAAAACTCGGTAATAAATTCATTCTTTTTCTGAAAGTATTGATGTTTTGTTATTCCTGATTTGGAACAATATTCTGATAAATATCCACTGATGTATAAATTGATCTTTATCTTGGCAAGCCCTTCGAAGGACTTGTTTACAAACTGTTTTTTTAGAGATTTCCTCATTTCAATTATTATTTGATGTAGTTTTTCCTCCATTCCAACTTCAGGCACTAGTTGCCCACCTATTACAGAACTTACAATAATTTCCATCTGTTTAATGATTAAATGTCAATGATTTGCTTTCTTATATATACCATCGGCCTTATGACTTAACGTCTCACCTTTTTTGCTTCCAGCCCAACTTTCATGATTTAAAGGACTTGGCACCTTTTCAGACAATCCTCTTTCTAAATCCAACATGTCGGTTCTTTTTCCTCAAGTCATTTCCCTAACATCCCAGTCATCAGGTAAAGAACTGCCATAACGACCAGATTTAGGATTCTGTACTTTATCTGTAATCCCCCATTTCTGGAAATTACCATCTCCATCATACATGGCATATAATACGGCAGGTTTAGTAGACGATCTAGAGTTACCTTGTAAACTTGGTTTGGCTTTTGGTTTTGTACCAGGTTTCTTTTTGAATAGTCCATTCTTCTTATGTCCATAGGGATTGTACAAACCTAGAGGATCAATTCCGTCATTATTATCAACAACGTAATTATATAAGTTGAGTGTATCTCCTTCCAATCCTATCGGATCCTGGCTGATATAAGTTCCTGTATTCGGCTCATAGTAACGAAATCTGTTGTAATATAACCTCGTCTCAATGTCCTCATACTGACCCTGATACTTAAACGGAATGAAGGAGGAATTATTGTTGACCTTCCTTCTCTTTCTGCCGAAGATGTCAAGTTCCTGCTCCCATACCTTGTTGCCGTTATTGTCAAATGCCAGCTGATGAATACCGAGGCAGTCCGAAATGGTTGGCATAATAATGATACAGGCATCCGTCACTTTGTTAACACTTAAAGGTTCTTTCTATAACATGAAAACATTTCTTAAACAGCCAGTTTGGAACGGTGAAATATCTTTACATAAATTACCGAAAAGTAATCTTTACGCCATGAAAGACTCCATAAAATACAGATGTATAACCATCAGATTGTTAGTCTATTACAAACGGTGGAATTAACAGCGCTTAGTTATGTTCAAGACAACGCCCTTTAAGCATACAGTTAGGCCTTGGCCGTATCCTAATTAAGGCTTGTTTGCAGGTTAAATAAGTGTCTTTATTTTTCGTATATGATTTTATTGTTACAAAAGGAGAATTGGGTAGTGGGAAATCTCAGCATCTTAAAGTGGTGAGAATTTACGATGAATAACTTGGAGGATAAAGATATTCAGCCTAAAGAATCAGATGATGATACCTACCTTTTCGGCATCTGTAGCAACTTTTTGCGATTCATGCTTCGAAGCGAATTTATATTTTCTATAAGATTAAACACAA
>QWBZ01000846.1_pt1 | contig 11028 bp, 10 predicted proteins | sample 1972441 | NCBI WGS metagenome assembly QWBZ01 (sample SAMN09866721, study PRJNA288562) | Human oral metagenome isolate term6_saliva, whole genome shotgun sequencing... | isolation source: mouth | host: Homo sapiens | place: USA: California
TCCGTCTATGCGCTGCACGGAGTACCCTTTGGGCACCGCTCCTACCCTTGCACAGACGTGCTTTCTAAATAGCTATTCGATGATATCATATTTCCTTCTAAAAATCAAGAAAAATCCTAATGATTATCGTATTGCTGTGCACTCTTTACTTTTTTTAGCTCATCAAAGACAACATCATTGAGCACCTTAATATAGGTTCCCTTCATTCCCGAAGATCTACTCTCAATCACCCCTGCACTCTCAAATTTTCTCAATGCATTGACAATAACACTTCTTGTGATGCCCACACGGTCAGCAATCTTACTGGCCACTAAAATGCCCTCATTGCCTTCTAATTCATCAAAAATATGTGTAATGGCAGATAACTCCGAAAAACTAAGTGTGGAGATGGCCGATTTTACAATCTGTACTTTTCGATTTTCCTCTGCATTCTCCTCATTGACACTGCGCATCATCTCTAGCCCCACTACAGTTGTGCCATACTCGCTCAATATAATATCATCAATATCAAATGGATCGCCACACTTATAGATAAATAATGTGCCCAATCTTTCCCCACCAATGTCAATTGGCGTAATAATCGCTTGATACTTCTGACAATTTTCTCGATCAAAACCCAAGGTGACTAGATTTACATTTTCCTTTGTCGACAATATCGAGAGCAAGCGCTCATTGAGTGCTCTGTCCACAAAGCCTCCCACTTGATTGGTCAACATCTCTTGAATATCCTCTGTATCAGGATTGTCACCAATACCTAAGACCTTTCCCTTTTTGCTAATCACAAGAATATTTGACTTTAAGATGCCACTCAATACGACACAAAAGTCATTGAATACTACTTTATGCGAATGATTATTATGCAAAAGCTGATTAATCTTTCTCGTCTTATCCAATAGTTCTACACTCATCCCAAAAGCCTCCTTATCGAAATACTCCAGCACTTTAGATAAGTAAATATTAGCACAATTCTAATAAATACGCAATAATTGTGTGTTATTTTTCTTCTTTCGGAATTGTTTCCATATAGCCACATTCTTGATCGGAACAAAGGTATTTATTGCCCTTAATCACCATATATTTTCCGCATTCTGGGCACTTCTTATTTGTCGGACGATTCCAAGACATAAACTCACAAGTTGGGTTGTTTTCACAGCCATAGTAAATTCTTCCCTTTTTCGTCTTTTTTATGCAGACTTCTCCCCCGCACTCCGGGCAGGTCACACCAATTTTTTCTAAATATGGCTTTGTATTTTTGCACTCCGGAAATCCTGGACAAGCTAAAAACTTTCCATGTGGTCCATATTTAATGACCATATTTCTTCCACAATTTTCACAAATTACATCTGTCTCTTCATCTCGAATCGTCACCGACTCCAGTTCCTTTTCTGCCACCTTTACGGATTCCTCAAGGTCAGGATAAAAGTTTTCAATCACTCGCTTCCAAGGCATCTTTCCCTCTCCAATAGAGTCAAGGAGCATTTCCAAATTCGCTGTAAAATCCTTGTCAACAATGGTGGCAAAATGACTCTCCATCATCGAATTGACCACTTGACCAATCTCTGTCACATAGAGATTTTTTTGTTCCTTGACAATATAGCGCCTAGCCAAAATGGTCGTAATGGTCGGTGCATAGGTCGAAGGACGTCCAATTCCTTGTTCCTCAAGAGCCTTGACTAAACTGGCCTCGGTATAATGTGCTGGTGGTTGAGTAAAATGTTGCGTCTCAATCAAATCCTTTTTGGTGAGAATATCCCCCTTTTTTAACTTGGAAATAACCGTATCGGATCCCTCTTTTTCTTCATCCGAGCTATACACGCCCATAAAACCATCAAAACTGACACTGGAACCTGACATTGTAAAAAAGTACTCCCCCGCCCTTACTTTGACAGAAGTTGTCTTATAGATCGCTGGCTTCATTCGGCTGGCTGTAAAGCGCTTCCAAATCAATTGATACAGTCGAAAATGTTCTCTCGAAAGGCTGTCCTTTACTTTGACTGGTGTGAGTGTGATATCGGTTGGTCGAATTGCCTCATGGGCATCTTGAATCTTTGTCTTCTCCTCCTTCTTTTTCGGAGCATCCATAACATATTCTGCACCATAGGTTTCTGTGACAAATTTTCTTGCACTTTCATCAGCCTCTTCAGCTACTCTTGTCGAATCTGTACGCAAGTAGGTAATGAGAGCAATCGTTCCCTTTCCCTCAATCTCTACGCCCTCATAAAGTTGCTGTGCGATGCGCATTGTCTTTTGCGTTGAAAAATTTAATGTCTTACTGGCCTCCTGTTGCAAAGTTGAAGTCGTAAATGGCAATGGAGACTTCTTTATTCTTTGTCCCTCATTGACCTCATCCACAACATAGTCCACATTTTCTAATACAGCTAAAATAGCATCACACTCTTTTCTACTGGCAATCTCCATCTTACTCTTTTTGCCATAGAATTTAGCATCCAAAATTTTTTTGCTGACACTTGAAGTAAACTTTCCCTCAATCGTCCAATATTCCTTAGGAATAAAGGCATCAATTTCTGCCTCTCGATCACAAATCATTCGAAGAGCCACAGATTGTACTCGTCCTGCTGAAAGTCCACGCTTTACTTTTTGCCACAACAAAGGGCTAATCATATAGCCCACCATTCGATCAAGTACACGCCTGGCCTGCTGTGCATCTACAAGATTCATATCCAATGCCCTTGGATGTTTGATGGCCTCTTTAATCGCATTTTTTGTGATTTCATTAAAACTAATGCGATAGATTTTTTTTCCGCTCTCGTCTAGTTTCAGTGCCTTTGACAAATGCCAACTAATCGCCTCGCCCTCTCGGTCAGGGTCAGTAGCTAGATAAATCTTATCTGCTTTTTTTGCCGCCTTTCGCAAGTTGGCCAAAATCTCTCCCTTTCCACGAATCGTAATATACTTTGGTTCAAAGTCATTTTCAATATCAATCCCCATGGAACTCTTTGGCAAATCACGCACATGACCATTTGATGCAACAACTTCATAACCAGAACCTAGATATTTCTTGATTGTTTTCACTTTTGCTGGTGACTCCACAATAACCAGACTGCTCGCCATGTTCTTCTCCTTTAATTATTTTTTGCATAGTAATGGCTCGATACTTGCCGCACAAGTCCTTTTAACTCCAGTTCAAGTAAAATCGCTGTCAACTCCCCAAAATCCATATTCACTTCTGTGGCAATATCTTCCAAAAATTTAGATTGTAAATCGAGGCAACTATACACCCTTTTTTCATTTGTTGCAAGCAAATCTTGTAAATTGCCCTGCACCTGAAGCTTCTTATCCCGCAATATTCCTAAACTCTCCATTATCACCTCTGGACTAGTGGCAATGCTTGCTCCCTGAAAAATCAAGGCATTACAGCCCTTACTCATCGGATCACTCACTCTTCCTGGAAGGGCAAAAACTTCCTTTCCCTGCTCTAGAGCATGCTCTACCGTAATCAAGGATCCCGATCGCTCTCTGGCTTCTATCACCAAGACAATATCCGAAAGCCCCGAAATAATTCGGTTTCGAATGGGAAAATTTTTTCCCAGTGGCGAAGTGCCAAGTGGATACTCGCTAATGATTCCTCCGCCATCGTTTGCCATTTTTTCATAGAGTGTGTAGTTTTCCTTTGGATAGGCAATATTGATTCCACATCCAAGAACGCCAAAACTGAGCCCAAAACGAATGGCCCCCGCATGAGCAGCGGCATCCACACCATGAGCTAAACCACTAATGATTTGTACGCCATTTTCTGCCAACACTTTGGCATACTCTCTAGCCATAGCAATTCCATATTCGCTGGCATCTCGACTACCCACAATGGCCACACTCTTTTTTTCCTCTTTTGGCAACTGCCCTCGCACATATAATCCCATTGGCGGATGATGAATTTGTCGCAATTTATCGGGATAACTTGGCTCAAGTGGTGTCACAAATGTAATCTTTCTCTCTGTCAATTCTTGATAGCATTCCTCTATCTCAAGCCAATTTTTTTGCTCCAGCAATAGTGCATGAATTTGATCTCTTCGCAAAACTTCAAATTCCAATAGTTCTTTTTCTTCTATATGCAATAAGCGAGACAGGGGCTTAATTTTTTCATAGAGCCTTTGAATACTTGCTGCCCCAAACCCTGGAATTTCAGAGAGAAAAAATAACATCTTCTGGTCGCTAATCTCTTGTATTTGCATTGCTTTCACCTCCCCAATATTTTTCTTCCATCACACGAAAACTCAAGGCCTGTGCCAAATGTGGTCTTAAAATCTGCTCACTATTGGAAAAATCTGCAATTGTCCTTGCCACCTTTTTTACTTTTTGTAAGGAGCGAACACTCATCCCCTTTTGCACATAAATTTCCTGCAAAAATTGTTCATCTTCTGGAAGTAACTGGCAATAGCGAAGCATCATTTGGGCATCCATCTGGGCATTCCATAAAATCGTGCTCTTTGCAAATCTTTTTCTCTGTATCTTCACCACCTGCATAATCTTTTCCCGAATGCTTATACTACTTTCTCCCTTTTCCATTTTTATGCTCTTCCTCGCATTGATCTCCACACAAATATCCATACGATCGACAATGGGACGACTAATCCTCCCCCTATATCTCGCAATATCTCCTGGTGTACAGTGACAGCGACTTCGATCGGGATAAAATCCGCATCGACATGGGTTCATCGCTCCACAGAGCATAAAATCTGCTGGAAAAGTATAACTGCCACCCAACCTTGTAATGCGAATACATTTTTCTTCTAAGGGCTGGCGAAGTCCATCCAATACATTCGGTCGAAATTCTGCAAATTCATCTAAAAATAAGACACCTCCTGATGCCATCGTAATCTCTCCCGGTCTTGGTCTTTGCCCCCCACCACAAAGAGCACTTGCCGATATCGTATGGTGTGGTGCTCGAAATGGTCTTGCTTTTACCAGTGCACAATCTTTTGGCAGTAGACCACAAATCGACTGAATTTTTGAAATTTCAAGTCGCTCCTCTTTGGTCATCAAAGGCATAATTTTGGGGATGGCCATGGCCAGCATTGTCTTTCCCCTGCCTGCTGCTCCAATATAGAGAATATTGTGATGTCCTGCAACGGCAATCATTGTTGCCTGTTTGGCAAACTCCTGCCCCAAAATATCGGAAAAATCGACCTCCCCATCCACAACTTCTTCCTCTTCCTTTGCTTCAACCAAAAAATCATCTTCTGAAACTTGATCATTACATATTTGAATTAATTCCTTTAAATTTGACACAGCAATGCAAGAAATTCCCTCCATCACTGCTGCTTCCTTTGCATTTTGCACTGGCAAAAATAAGCGGGTAAACCCATGCTTTTTTGCTGTCTCTGCAATCACAAGTGCCCCGTGCACTGGCAAAATTTCTCCAGAAAGCGATAATTCTCCTACAAATATTGCCTCTTTTGTCTTTGTGGATTTCATTGCTCCATAGGCAAGCAACATCGCCACCGCAATGGTCAAATCAAAACCACTGCCCTCTTTTTTTATATCAGCAGGACTTAAATTAATGACCACTTTTTTGGGCTTTACACAAACCCCTGCGTTCTTTATGGCCGAACGAACACGCTCAGTTGCTTCCCGAACTTGACTTGAAAGATAGCCAATGATGGAAATTCCTGGAAGCCCATTGGAAACATCTGTCTCACAACAAACGAGCACACCCTCAACGCCATAAATACCAACGCCATACGCCTTACTGACCATAGCCTCACCACCTATCAAATATCCAATTTTTATTTAACATTGAAAATATCTGGCGAAATGCCAAGATCGTACAAGAATTTATACATATCTAGACTACTACAAAATCAAAAAAATTGCAAGCAAAAAGGAGGTAGTCAATCCACCTCCTTGTCACTTGCTTACTCATAACGCAATGCTTCGATAGGATCTTTTTTTGCCGCCTTTCTTGCAGGGAAAATGCCAAAAAACACGCCCACTAGTGCGGAAAAGCCAACCGCAATCACAATGCTTGGAATGCTAATGACCACACTCATCTTTAATATTGCACCTGCAGCGGAAACGACACTGACAGCAAAGAGAACCCCAAGCATTCCACCAACCATAGAAAGCACCGCAGACTCAATTAAAAATTGGGTCAAAATATCTTTCGTGGTTGCACCCAATGCCTTTCTTGTTCCGATTTCTCTTGTTCTTTCCGTCACCGATACCAGCATAATATTCATAATGCCGATACCACCGACAAGTAAAGAAATGGCTGCAATGGAACCAAGAACAATAGAAAGTCCACTCAAAACTCCATCGGCCTGTGTCATAGATTCCTGTGCAGATTCAAGCTGAATCTCCCCTTCACTTCTTTTCTTTGTCTTGCTGACATAGGATTTAAAACTTCGATTAAATTCTCCCAATTGCTCACTGGTCATCTTTGGATTCGCAAAAAAGCGAAGAACACTCATTCCTGCATTATTTTCTTCATCAAATAGACTCCATGGCACATACATGGTTCCACTCAAAGTATTGCCCATCAATAATTTCTGAATCGGGCTCATATTTAGGCGATACACCCCCACAATGTGAAACTCTGTCATTGTTTGATTAAAATTAACACGAAATGTTCGTCCAACGACATTGTTTGTCCCATAGAGCTCCAAGGCATCTTTTTCTGCAATCACACAAGCTGTGCGTTTCTTTTCCACATCTGAAGTACTGATAAATCTTCCCTCCACCATCTCCATCTGTGGCTGTAAGGAAAGAAAATTGTCAAGCACTCCACTGAGGGAGATACTCTCCTTCTTTAAATTGGTCTTTAACTCAATATTGGCCGAATCCATGGCATCAATATAGACAAGATCCTTTCCAAATACGCTCTTATACTTTTCAATGTCATCTATGGTAAACAAATCGGACTCTCGAAAATCCTCCCCGCTGACATGGAGCATTCCCTGTGTCACACCAATTCCCGCATAAATGTCAGAAAACATCTTTCGCACACTGTCTCCCAAGGCCGTCGTAATAATTACGGAGCCAATGCCAATAATAATACCTAACATCGTCAAAAATGCACGCATTTTGTTGGCCAGAATGGCCGCAACCGCCATCTTGAAGTTCTCAACTAACACGATGAATTCCTCCTCCTTCTGTAATTGGTGTCGGATTTTGATTGATTTCATCAGAAATCATCACGCCATCATTAAAGGTGAGAATGCGATGGGCATATTGGGCAATATTGTCCTCATGTGTAACTACAATCACCGTGTTGCCCTGGGCATTTAACTGGGCAAAAAGCTCCATAATCTCCACTGATGCCTGAGAATCCAAGTTTCCCGTCGGCTCATCTGCAAGAATAAGGGGCGGACGATTCGAGAGTGCTCTGGCAATGGCCACTCTCTGTCGCTGACCTCCCGAAAGCTCATTTGGCTCGTGATTCATTCGTTCGGAAAGTCCGACCATTGCAAGCAACTCCATCGCTCTTTCCCTTCGCTTTGATGGCTTTACACGAGCATAGGTCATTGGAACTTCTACATTTTTTAAAATGCTCATTCGGCTGATCAAATTAAAGGACTGAAAGACAAATCCAAGTTTCGCATTTCGCACACGGCTGAGCTCATCCTGACTCATCTTGGCCACATTGATGCCGTCAAGATAATAGTCGCCAAGGCTTGGTCGGTCAAGACATCCCAAAATATTGAGCAATGTCGATTTTCCCGAACCCGAATGCCCCATAATGGCCACAAACTCTCCCTGCTGAATGCTCAAAGAAATCTTTTTTAGCCCCAGTACTCGCACTGCACCTGTGTCATAGATTTTTACCAAATTCTCTAAACGAATAATTTCTTTCATCGACTACTCCACTTTCTCTTGACTTGATTTTGTCGTATCCCCTGCTGTCGTCGAATCATTCTCTCCCGTTTGCAGTTGAACCTGTTCTCCCTCCGTCAATTTTGTGTCATAGGTCTTGACATAGTAAGCCTTATCCTCTCCAGGCATTGGATTTTCCTTTAATTGTGCATTGATATCATCTTCAATTCCTGTTTCCACAGGCACAATATGCACGGTATAGCCATCATTTCCATCTGGTTGTAACATCTGAATCACTGTCTTTCCTGTGCCATCATCACCAATAGCGGAAATCGGAACAATGTAGGCATCCTGAGCTGAATCAAGGACAATCTTTGCCTTAGCTGTAATCCCAGAAATAAGTGCTGTATTGGCATCGACAATTTTTACCTTGACAGGAATCACTCTCTCTGTACTTGTCTCTGACTTTTTCTCACCTGTCGGGCTGATGGAAGTCACCTCTCCACGCACAGTATTGCCCTCTCCAAGGATGTCCGCACTGATGCTCACTGCCTGACCAATCTTTACCTTTCCAATATTGTACTCACTGATATCTAATTCCATTTGCAAATTCTGTAAGTTCTCAATGCTCATCATTATGCCCTTACTTTGTGTTGCATCGACACCATCGGCAAATTGACCAACTTTGGTATTGACTCTGGTAATGGTTCCAGAAATAGGTGCCTTGATAATAACATCATCTAATTTTTTATTGAGCTGATCCAGTTCTGTCTGTGCATTTTGAATGTCAATATCAAAGCTCTGATCAGGGATAACCTTTCCATCCTCTACATCAAATCCATCCACCACACGCTTGGCATCGTCCAAGGTCTTTTGTGCGTTGTCAAGCTCAGCCTGAGGAGCTGCCCCTGCGGCAACAAGTTCACTCTGGCGATTAAAATTTTGTTGTGCTGTGTCCACATCAGCCAAGGCCTTTTCATAGGCCTTTTGATCTTCTTTTTGCTTGGCCTCTTTTTGAGCAACTTTTAGTTCATAAGCTCCCTTTGCTGTCTGGATATTCTTTTGAATATCTTCTGGATCAATCTTTGCCAAAACAGCTCCAGCTTCTACATGGTCTCCTTCTTTAACTAAAAGTTCTGTCACCTTGCTGTGAAGACCTGAAGTGATATCTACACTGTCACTTCCCTCAATTGGTCCCGTAATCACCAAAGTGTCATCAATATTTCCCTTCTCTAACATCTGTGCACTGACCATTGGCAATGTTTTTTTCTTTGGAATAAACTTTTTCACTGCAAAGACAGCCAGCACAATGACCACAATACCAATGACCAATTTCCCCACAATACCTCGTTTTTTCTTCATCTTACCACTTGGCTGCTCCATCATCTTTTGGATTTGCTCGTCAACATCTTTTTCCTTTCCTTTCATTATCTCCTCCTTTCAAAGTTATCTGCCAACTGGGGCATAGGTTCCCGTCGCATAGTCAATGCGATACCCTGGCATGTCATTGCTCACAATAATATGTTGATCAATGCTTCCATCATCAGATAAAATATCCACCGTCACTTCCCTAGGAACCAATTCATCTCCCTGATAAATCGGTGTGGCAATATAATACAAACTTCCCTTTTTATTCTGGGTCAAATACTTCTTTGCCAGTGATTCTGGATATTGCATTCCCTCGTCACCATCCCCTGTGCCCACATTCTGTGCCCGAGTTCCTGTAATTAAATTATAGCCTTTATCATCTCCACCCAGCGTATGGGCAATGAGATGGGAGCGATTGTAAAATGTTCCATTATAAGATTTTCCATTGGCATATTTTACGCTGACCCTTCCATTGCTCACCCAACCACTTGGCTCTGAGTTTTTTGTCCTGTGAAGAAATATTGGCCTTTCCTACAACCTTATAAAACTCTGGATAGCGCACATCTCCTGAAAGTTGTGTTTGATCCGTTTGATGCACCCCTGGCAATACGCCACGAAAAAAATAGAGTACAAGAATGACTGCAATGGCCAATATTGTCTTTAGTTTATTATTCTTTTTTAAATCTTCCAACACTTTCTCCCTCTAAAAAAAAAATGGGGATATGCCTAAGACACACCCCAAAAAAAACTTTAATCTTCAAATCCATTTGGATTATTCTTTTGCCATCTCCAAGCATCCTGACACATCTTTTCGATATCTCTTTTGGCCACCCAACCAAGCTCTTCCTTTGCCTTTGTGGCATCGGAGTAACACTGTGGTACATCGCCCGCTCTTCTTGGTTTAAACTCCCTGCGAATGGTCAAATGATTGGCCTTTTCAAATGCATTGATGACATCCAAGACAGAATAACCAACCCCTGTTCCAAGATTGTAAATTCTAACCTTCTTTTCATCTCTTAACATCTTATCCAGTGCCTTGACATGACCATCAGCCAAATCCACAACATGAATATAATCTCTGACACAGGTGCCATCTGGAGTTGGATAATCATTTCCAAATACACCTAGACAATCTAATTTTCCAACAGCCACCTGTGTGATATACGGCAGAAGATTGTTTGGAATGCCTCTTGGATTCTCACCGATTAATCCCGACTCATGGGCTCCTATCGGATTGAAGTAGCGAAGAAGCATCACACTCCACTCTGGATCTGCTGTATGTAAATCTGTTAAAATCTGCTCGAGCATTCCCTTGGTGCGACCATAGGGATTGGTAATCTCTCCCTTCGGACACTCCTCTGTAATTGGCACAAATGCTGGGTCTCCATACACCGTTGCACTAGAAGAAAATACAATATTCTTACATTGATGATTTCTCATCACATCACAAAGAACCAAGGTTCCCGTGATGTTGTTGTGATAGTACTCCAGTGGTTTATACACCGATTCGCCCACCGCTTTTAGTCCAGCAAAGTGAATGACCGCCTCAATCTTTTGCTCGTGAAAGACACGCTCTAAGCCGTCTTTGTCTAAACAATCCACCTCATAAAAGGTAACTTTCTTTCCTGTGATTTGTTCCACTCTCTCCAATGATTTCTTGCTAGAATTGACGAGATTATCCACGACAACAACCTCATAGCCCGAATTCAATAGTTCAATGCAAGTGTGGCTTCCAATAAATCCTGCACCACCAGTCACTAATATTGACATTCTTCTACCTCCAACAGATAAATTTTGTCTATATTATACATCAAACTTCAAGATTGCGTCAATTATTTTTATATTTTTAATGATGGAAAAGGCGAATTCCTGTAAACGCCATCGCAATGC
>QWBZ01000674.1_pt1 | contig 11024 bp, 11 predicted proteins | sample 1972441 | NCBI WGS metagenome assembly QWBZ01 (sample SAMN09866721, study PRJNA288562) | Human oral metagenome isolate term6_saliva, whole genome shotgun sequencing... | isolation source: mouth | host: Homo sapiens | place: USA: California
TAAACTTGAAGAATCGGACTTAACTGCTGGACGCTCCTGTTTGGCTTGTTGAGATTCCATGCGTAAAGCCTGAACAGAAGATTGTTTTGCGGTCTGTCCATCATGAGATTGTTCTTGCTTAGTAGCTGGTCTTTCATGAACGGAAGAAGCTGGCTGTTTTTTCTGTTTGACCTGTTCCATTTCAGAGCGACGCTCTGCAATGGTTTTGCGTCTTTGTTCCTGCTGTTCCTTGCGTCCGCTGGCTCTGTCTGCTCTGGTTTGAGAAATACTGGAAGTTAGGTCACGAACATTTTCTTTTGCTTTGGATTTTCCTTGATACACTGCATATCTTGCATTGGTCGGAATATCCTTAACCTGTTCTTTGAGATTACCAGCAGAATCAACGATTTTATCTTTGGTATCAGCAACTGCTCCGATTGTTTGTCCGATACGTTTTCCAAGTGTTGATTTTTCCTGTCCGTCTGGACGGGTGTGATCTGCTTGTGTCCTACCAGAACTACCCGACTGTCCTTGTTTTCCTGTAGCACTGGCAATGGCAGAGCCAGCACCTAAAGCTGTCATGGAGCGTCCAAGTTTACGCTGTAGGCGGTGCATATGAGCGTGCATAAGCATACGAGGTTTTCTCATCACACGACTTCCCACACTTTGAGAATCGTTGCTTTGAAGCGAAAACATACTCATTAAATCGCCCAGTTTGAAGTAGATTCCTGCAAAGGTCACAATCTGTAGAAAGGCAATCAAAAAGAACGGATAACCAGCCGATAAGGTATAGAGCATGGTTGAAATACTAAAGGCTGTCGTAATAATCAGCGTGATTCCAGCTCGTGTCAAAATGGTATTAAAGAGTTTAGTAATGGCTCGTTTCGACATACCATCAAAAGATGGAATCATACTTAAAATAAAGCTCACAGGCAGAAACATAGCATAGATGATAAAAAGCACCTGCGAGAAAATCATGATTCCTGTTAGTAGGAATACGAATATAGAAATCCCGATATTGAATACAAAGAGAAAGAAGACTGTACCCAAGCGGTTAATAGTTTTTGTAATCGTCATGTTCACATTGTTTCTGTCTTCGATTTCTTCTGCTACAATTTTTTCTCTGTCTTCTCCATTATTACTGTCTGGACTGGTTGAAAGTAGACTTTCCACACGGTCAGCACCAATACTTTCAATGTCTGAACTGTTGTATTGAAGCAGTAGCCACGGTTGTTGAACCTGTATGGAAAATAGGCTGTCACGTATCAAGTCCACACTGTCCTTGCCTTGACTATCGGAATGGGGCATGACAATTTTTGTGCCAAGTGATAAGCTGGCTTGACTGATGTCTGATGAAAAATCATTGATTTTTTTAATGTAGTCGGGAGCGTAGGCAATAAAGGAAGCTGATAGGATAAATACCATGACAAAGTTCACAATGGCATGAATCGCTTTTGTAGTTTCTCTTTTTATCAGTCCTGTATAGGCAACATAAACCCCAAGAACCAAAATCAAGAGTAAGAGGAATCCAACATAGAATCCCTCTGTTGATAGTCCGCTAGGCGTAACTCCTGCAAGGGTCTGCATATTCTTGCCAATGGAATCTGCTGTAGCAGAAATGAAGTCAAGGGAATAGGCTTCTTGAACTAAGTAGCCAGTCGCATTGGAAACATAAAGACTGATTGTCCAAATAAAATTGGTAATGGCATATAAGCCATACATGACTTGTTTTCCAATTCCGTCCGACCAGTTCCACGGTAGCCAGCCCCAGCTATTATCAACATAAAAATCCAGTTGATAGTTTTCAAGTGGGTATCGGCTGTACTCATTTGCCACATTGATTGTATCATCTACCAAGCCCGCAGCTTGAACCACTGTTCCCATCATGGCTAAAAGAAAAATGGCAATCACAAGTGTGAAAGCCACTGTCATTGCCACTTTACCTAGACGCTTCAGCGTCCAGTTTGATTTTATTCTGTTTAATATTGATGGTTTCACATTTACACCTCTTTTCGCACAGGCGGTCTGGTATCAAAGGCATGGAGCAGTTCTTCAAATACAGGGTGGAACTGTATCACACCGACACGACCATATAAATCACTGATAAGGCACTGTCCATTTTCCAAATCACGCAATCGCTTCTGATTATTTTCGTCCTCTGGGTCAACGCCGAAAAAGGCAAGGGTCTTTTTAATCTCGTTAAGGTCAGTAGAGCGGAACGCAAATTTCAAACCAAGATTATTTTTCAGCTTTTCATCTAAAAGGTCATCTGTATTCTGGGTCACGAAATATACCCCAGCGTTCATAGCACGTCCAGCACGAACCAGTTTCATAGACAGTGTTTTACCTTGTGCCACCTGTAAGAAGCTCCACGCTTCGTCTAAGTCAACAATTTTAAAAATGCTTCTGTCTGTATGGATAAAGTCTAACGCAAAGGTACTAATGACAATCAGCATTGCCACCGATAGTAACTCCATTGTGGTATATTCCTCAAAGGAGGTTTCTTTATCGGGAAGTACCAAGTCGGCAACCTGTATGATGTTCAGTTGTTTTTCAAGACTGATAGACTGCTCCACATATCCATCACTAAAGAGCAGATGTGCAAAGTCATAGTCTGTAAAACTTTCGATATGGTCAGCTATGCTGGTGCTTATTTGAGTTCCCTCAACCCGTAATTCCTCAATCACTTTCAGAAGACCTCGCACTTCACTATTAGTTACAGCACGAATGGCTTTTCGTAGAACAGGGAAACGGTCAGAATCTCGTGATGAAATCCCCGTAAGGAACGTCAAAATGTCGATTGCCAGTGATTCAGAATCTTTGGGATTTTTCATAATCACGTAAGGGTCAAGTAAGCCTTTATTTTTCTCATCAGAAGTCAGATTGACAATATTAATTTCGTGAGCGATTTCTGGCAAGGTTTCTTTCCATCTGCCACGTTCCGCTTTCGGGTCAACAATCACTGCTTGTGCCCCATAAAGCACTGCATAATAGACGATAAGGTTATTCGCAAAGGATTTTCCACCGCCTAGCGAACCTACAAAGGCAGACGCTAATGCATTGGTTACTGAACCCTTAACCCCTTGACTGGCAAGAGCAGGTTTGAGGTAGACATTGCGTCCTGTATCTAAGCTATAGCCAACATAAATACCCTCATTTTCGCCAAGCATTTGAGTAGCACCGAAACCAAGTCCAGCTAAGAAATCAGAGGTTACATACTGAATATAGTCATTCATATAACGCTTGCTTGATGGTAAAAATTCTTCATGTAAGCCCAGCATATCTCCAAATGGTCGTACCAACTTGACACTTAAATCGTCATAAAAATCTTTCACTTCATTACAACGACGTTTCAATTCGTCCAAGTCATTTGCGGAAACACGCACCACATAAGAGAGCTTATACATGGATTCCTTGCTTTGGTCTAAATTATTTTCCAGCTCATTGACACTTTCCAGAGCTTCCGCCACATTAGAGCTGGTTTCGTTATCACTTTGCCATGCGTGGTTATCTAGGTCTTTTAGTTCTTTCTTTTTATTACGAACGGTGCTTAGTGCTTTACGGTTTGCCACGATTTCCACATTCATAGAAGTATCAATCGGGAATGTAAATTGCTGTTGCTGGTAGTAGAAGATTTCAGAGGACGGAAAGTCCAATTCGCCGACAATGCTGTTGATGGTAAAGTACGCCACATAGACGGTTTCGTCTTCCTGTTGAATTTTTAGGTATCGCTGTTTTTCTTCCACCAGACAACGGGTCGGTTTAATAAGGTCATAATATTTAATCAGCGTTTCATTATCCAGCTTCTTCTTTGATAGATGGTACTCATAATCTTCATAAGCTGTACCTGTCTGTCCATAAAGATGTTCAATCAGATAGCCGAAGTCGTCCTTATCCAGTCTACGGATTTTGAAACGACGAGAGATTTTATTTTCCAAGAGCTTTTCCATCTTCTGAAAACGCAGGATTTCATCATTACTCATGCTGACAAAATCGCCCATTAGCTTATGGTTCACATCATAGACAAAATCAGACAAAGCATTTTTGGCTTCAACGGTAAGACTTTTCATAGAAAACTCTTGATCGTTGAGAAGCAACTTAAAGCCGATAAAGAAGCGGTAGTCCACTTGATTTTCGCCAATCATGGATATTAAAGCGTCTGTCTGTTGGTCGATTTTGTCATAGGCAATTACTTTGAGTTTGCCAGTTACTTCCTCTTTGGAACGTTCTTGTGCAGAACGTATGCTGGATTCTGTACTGATTTGTAGAGCATGAATCTTGCCATCACGATTTTGTGCGATAAGCTGTCTGAAAGAATCATGCACTTGTATTTTCTGTTCTGGACTTAGGAATGAGTAATTGTAAGGAATAAGCTCATAATAGGCGTAACATTCGCCATCTTTATTCCAGACCAGATTATTTTCAATGTATTTAATTGGATATGCCATAAAATTCACTCCTAACTGTCGTAATGGCTTCTTGTGGCTGGTTTCTGCCAAGGGTTACTTTTTTCCCTGCATAGGTCAGCTTTGGTCGCAGTGCATAAGCAATGACAGACTTCAAAAATCCATAAGGCTTTTTACCATCAAAGGTTTTTGTAGACATAAACCATGTGAAAGCCACAGGAATTCCAAAATATTTGAGAAATGCTCCCTCAATCATGGAAAGAGGTGGCAAGTTGCCAAGTATCATAACCGCAAACAGTGACACGACAAACCACGTCATTTGCGTAAAGGTTATGGGAAACGGAAGTCTAAAATCGTTGATGGAGTACAGCACTTTCTCAACAGACCAAATACTGGTATAGCTTCGTATTTTCTTCATAGAATCAATCCTTTCAATAGACGATTTCAAAAATCCCATAATTGGTTGTGATAAAAGTTCCCGAAATTTCTAAATCACGACCATAGGATTCGTAATCAATATAGTTTTGAAGACTGGTTGGCACTTCGCCCAATACTCCAGTTTCTTCAATGTAGTAACGTGCGACATCTGCCATATCATCACAATCCGAGTGAATGATAATATCCTCTTGATGTTCGCTTAGTTCCTCAATACTTGAAAAATGAGTGAGCAGAGCAGATAGCTCGGATTGTAGTTCCTCTGGCAACTCCGATACCATTTCCCATAGGCGATTGAGTTCGCCAATAGAAGTGTATTCGTCAACCGTAAAGGGTAACTCATAATCGTGAATGGCGTATTCCTCGTATTCATCATTCAAGCCGATTTTCTCTTTGACTTCTTCAAAATCAATGGGAAAGGTAAACCAAGCACCGACTAATTCTCCTTCATTGTATTTACCTAAGTTGGCAATATAGACTTGCATATCGTCCATGTGTTCACGTCCTTTCTTTGTAGAGATTCAAAAATCCCTACCGCACTTCGTTTGGTGTACCATTCTTTTGCGGAACATAAGAAAACCACTTATATTCCACAAAATAACGGTTTAATTTAAGCACCGATAATGCGATTAAATAGCTCTAATAAAATGTCTTTTACTCCAGCAGCGTTGAACACCAAGCCCACCGCAATAATCGCAATGATGAGAAAGCCAATCAGTTTACTAAACTCACGCTTGAAGCCAAGATACAAGCCAATTACAACGATTGCTAAAAGTACCAGTGATTGAGCATTTGATAGAAACCAGTTATAAAGGTTTTGTCCAAAATTCATAAAAATGTTCTCCTTTCTGTATGCAGTGAATTTGTATTTAAGTTATTTTTTTGTCGTTATCACGTCCTGTTCTTTTACCGACTGTTGCTTTAAAATCTGCTTGTGTCGGTCTGTCAGTTTCGCATGGTCGAGAATGTCTTTCACAACCTGCGTCTGGTTAATTTCATCAAGTGTAATAGCAACCTTTAAGGTCGGGGCGACTTGATGAGATAGCCAGTTTAGTGTCCTTTGGAAAGAGTAAGGCTCTGGTTTTGTGGTTAGCTTTAATCGTTCACGATTGTTTCCAATAAACCATGCCCATTCTTCATTGAGTTTCCAATCGGAACGTGCTTTTGAATCGTCCTTATCCACAAAGCGGATATACCGATTGATAATCTTAAAAGCTGTATGCTCTGGATTATCATAGACAAGTAAATCACGTACTGCATAATAGGCACGCTCATTTTTTAGTCGGATTTCAAAACGGTTTTTAACCTCTGCGTCTTCAATGGGAATATCATTTTTCTTGTACTGCTCATAGTCCTTTTCATAGATACAGAAATAGACTTCGCTTTGTAATGAACCGATATAAAGCGTGTTTCCCATACATTCCTTTTCATCTTTGCGTACCAGTTCGCCACTGCGATAGCTCTTGAAACTGCGGAACACCGAAATACACTCTTCCTGTAGGCATTTTTCCGTCAGTGTGGGAATATTCAAAATCCCTGTTTTATCGTTGATGGCAAGGTCAAGGCGTTTCATCACGCCACCAGCCACCAAAGCGTCCATAAAGAACTCATACCAGCTTCTTTGTTGTGCTAGAAGATAGCTTTCAAATTGTCTGCACCCACGACCTTTTAATTCCACCAGAACACCTTTGTCTATCTCATGAGAGCAGAGAACGAATATATCGCCTAAGGCATAATGTTCTGAATAAGAATAAAAGCCATAGTCTTCATGAAGAAAATAGGAAAGTTTCAATTGCAATATTTCTTCAACCACATGCTGTACGTCCATTGTGGGAAAGCGAATCCTTACATAGTCAAAGAGCATTTCAAGTGGGGCATCGGGATTGAAGCGTTCCAGAGTTTCCCAAAGGGATTGTTGCAACTCGTCTGATGGCTTAACCTTGCCAGTTTCAATGTCGCTAAGATATTGCCTTGTAATGCCTGTAGCAATAGCCAGTCGGTTTTGAGATAGCCCATAAGCCAACCGTTTTTCCTTTAAATGCTGTATCAAAGTTTGTTCATTCAGTTAAATCCCTCCAATTAAAAAAGGTATGTCAACTATTGAAGCTCATTTGACATACCACGAAATTTTCTAAACTCCTTGTAACCAAAGAATTTTCTGCTATTTTTTTGACTGTTTCCTGTCGATTTGTACCCCCCTGTTAGATATAGTGGGAAAATATGAAAAAAAGCCCTTTGGAATAAGGCTTTTGGGTAATATTTCTGTCTTTTGGTAGCTATCTTGGTAGCCAAAGAGATTTAATCGATAAAATCACTTGATATGAGATTGAGTTTATCTGTTAATTCGGAATCGGCATTTGGGTATAGATGGCTATAAATACTAAGTGTAGTTTTGACATCAGAATGACCTAATCGTCTTTGAATATATAGGGCATTTACATTGTACTCATTAATGAGTAATGATGCGTGGGAGTGTCTCAGACCTTTTGGTTGAATGTATTTAACCCCAGCACGCTTAGCGTATTTTATAATCTGGTCTCTAATACTACGTTTACAATATGGATTTCCATCAAGTGATAGAATGAATGGTATTTTATCGACTTTTGCTTGTCGTTCTTTCCACTCTTTAAGCACATTTAGAGTATTATCATCAAGTCCAATGGTACGCCTAGAACTTTCAGTTTTTAGCATGTTACGGCGTACCCAATTTTCACGATTGATGTACTGTAAGTTGTGATTGATGGTTAGAGTTTTCTTTTCAAAGTCCACATCTTCCCAATAAAGAGCAGTCGCCTCATTTACACGCATTCCAGTAAAATAATAAAGCCAAAAGAGTGTATAAACAAAGTGCTCAAAATAGCTCTCTTTATCAAGGGAGTGTATCACTTTTTGAAATTCGTCTTTTGTCCAAAAATCTATATGTTTTTTTGTGATTGGGATAGGGCTAATATTACTCGTAGGTATTTCATGAAAAATCAAACCATATTTTTTTGCGGTTTTTAAAACTTGGTTGAGTAATGTCATTTTGTTTCTTGCATATGAATTTGAATATCTCTCCAATAAATTATTTCTATAATTTATTACATCATAAGTCGTAATTTCTCTAGGTTTTTTCTTGCCAAAGTATTGAATAAATTCATCAAATATAACTTGACGTCTTCGTTCAAGATCCGGACTCGTAGTGGCGTAATAATTTGGTATAAATACTTCTTCCATAAATTGTTTAAAAGTCCATTGCGTATGCTTAATGCTTCCTTTTTGTTGTACCTTATTCAAAGCCCTAGTTCGTGCTTCAAAGGCTTCTTTTGCAGTTTGAAAGCCACGTCTGCGCTCTTGATATGGTTTACCAGTAGCTAGGTCAACCCCAGCTTTAAAATAATAGGTATATTTCCCAGTTTTATCATCTTTAGTAACACCAGTATACCTAGTTTTTGACATGAAGTTCCTCCAATCCAAGTATTTCTGCTACAACTGATACTGGAACAGTTCCAAGTCCTTTATTGTTATAGAAATCGAAACCACGCTCGACCATAATATGTTTTGCTTGTCGTAAAATATTATAAGCAGTCCATTTTGAAAAACCTAAGTCCATAATTTCTTGTACTGTTATAGTTAATTTATCGTTCATAAGTCAATTTCTCCTTTACTAGTAAATTCTAGGAATTCTCCTATTAATTGCTTTAGTTCATTATTTAATCGTGGGGTTTGTTCTTTGAGTGCATCTTGAAGCTCTAAAGAAAATGAGCTACTATCAAATGCTTTTAGGTGTTTTCTAAGTCTAGTCTTTTTTACTCTTATAGTGTTAGGTTTCAGATAGGGGAATAGTTCGGGTAAGAGTGCTGGCTCATGGAGAAAGATATAAGCAAATGCTTTGCTATCATCTGGAACACTTGAAAGACTAAAAAAGCTGAAATTCTCCAATCGTTTAGAAATCTCTGAAATGGTTTCTTCGTTTATAGCTTTTGTCCGAAGTTGGAATTCTAACCGCCACCAAAAAGGTTTACTCTTTATATTTAATTTATCAGCTCTTTTATGACTTAATACCTCGATATTCTTATCATACAAACGTACTTGAACGTTGCTACCACTAGCACCCCAATATTTACTTTCTACGTTTCCTCCTCTACCATAGAATATTTTATGGCTAACTCCACCTTTGATATGTTGTAAAAAGACGATTTCTGGTCTGTTAAAGATATCAAACGCAAGATCTAACCGTGATAGTCTAATTTCTAAGCGATTTAATCGAGCGTAGTTCATAATCTGTCTCCAAACTTGTAGAGCCTCAAATTCTTTCAGAGAGTTTGGGTTGAAGTCTAATCGTATAACCTCGTAGCCACCATAAGTCGCTAGTTGAAAGAAAATAAGATTGATACTATCTTCATCAATCATTTTATAAAGAGTAAAATAGCCTTCTCCTAGATTTTCTTGTATGTGAAATTCTTGAATATTACTGTCAATTGATTTTCTTAATTCACGAAATATTCGTCTAAGTGACTGATTGGCACTATCAAAGATTACTGTTAATCTATCAATGCTGATATAAACTGATTTTTCTAGTTTTGATAAATCTACTTTACTTTGATATTTTCGTAGAGATTGAATAGTATTTTTCAACTGTAACGCCTCCTTTCCATGTCTGAAATATGCGAAACTCGTTGATGATATTGAGTTTTGCCGATGACTCGTTACTTAGGACGTTGTCTTAAGTGTATCTTTTTGCTGGCTGTTAGAAACGCCACCTTTTAAGTGGGAGATTGGGAGAACTTCGTGTCTCGGGCGCTTTGCCTTCGGCTTGCGCCCTTGCACTTGTCTCCCAATCCCCAATTTACTGGTTTATAAACTAACTAAAATACTTTTCTAGAAAACTCGAGAGCAACTCAAGAGCTCGGAGCTCAATTTCTTCGTTTCGAATGTCATTAAATACATCATCATTTACTAGAATAGATGTTCCTAAACTAGGAGAATAGAATGAATGAGTATTGCTAATGTTATTATCTTTTATTGTGTAGTGTGTAGTTGTCATAGTAGTCTCAATCTAGCCATATTTTGCTTCTTATGGACTTTGTATTACCATTTTGGTATAATTGTGTTGGTTTTAAACGAAAGCCTCAGAATGCTTTGCAGAGCTTTCTGGGGTGTTTTTGCATATTCATAAGCTAACTAGTATTGCCTATTTTGTATGCTTTGTTTTTATATAACCTTTTTGGTTATATAAACATAATACATCCATTTTGGTTATAAGTCAATAAAAAAGTGAAAGGAATTTTAAAATGTTAAAAGACAATATAAAAAAAGCCCGACTAGATGCAGGACTTACTCAAATAGAAGTTGCTGAAAAACTTGGGGTAGCTCAAGCTCAATATGCTAGGTGGGAAAACGGGGGAAGAAATCCAAAGGATGAAACAGTAGAAAAATTAGCTGATATCTTTGGTACGTCTTTTGAGATTTTAAAAGGACGTGATGATGGACTAGAAGAAATTGTTAGTTTATTGAAGGAATATGAACTGACAGAAGAAGAGAAAAAAGAAATTTATACCTTGATAAAGGAATATTTAAGGAATAAGTGATATGCATGATATATCTAACAGAATTCTCAGACCAATAAATGGGTTCCTTGTTGTCGTTTTTGCAAAGATAATAATTGATTATGTTATTTATTATATAACGCATTGGAACTACCCAAAAGTTATTTTTTGGCAGTCAGTTATAGTATTTTTTTTCTTATTTTATAGATATTTTAAAAAACATAAAATTCAAAAAAAAGATTCGGAATCTATCAATCATCTTGATTATACATTATTTAAAGCTATTCAGTTTAAAGTTCATAACTCTATTTTTGTTGATTTTATAAAAAATAATCAATTTTTGTTGGTGCTATTATTTTTATCTAATGCGAGTGCGATAGACATTATTCAAAAGATTAGAGAGATTTTTTTTTCGAACCTGGATAGTATAATTTCTGATAATGAAAAAGTACTTCAAACATTATTGCCTATTGTAATAAAACTAAGGGAGTATCCAGATTTTATTAATTTTTTATATAGTTTCTACTTTTGTATAATTGTATATATTTTTTTAAATCAGATAGACTTTCAAACAAAAAATGATTGCGATTCTGACAGTTTAAGGTTATAATAAACAAAAACGAAGCAAGTAGGTAGGAAATGAAAAAACAGGAAAGACTGAATGAGATTATCAATC
>QWBZ01002210.1_pt1 | contig 11011 bp, 10 predicted proteins | sample 1972441 | NCBI WGS metagenome assembly QWBZ01 (sample SAMN09866721, study PRJNA288562) | Human oral metagenome isolate term6_saliva, whole genome shotgun sequencing... | isolation source: mouth | host: Homo sapiens | place: USA: California
GGTCATGTACCAGGTGTTGGGGTTGGAGAAGATGTCCAGCTGCTGCTTGATGTTGGCCTTGACGGGCACGTCGCGCAGCCAGATGAAGGCGAGGATCGCCGCGAGGATGCACCACGGAATGAAGAAGGCTGCGGCGTTGTAGACCCAGATCTCCTGGCCGGCGGCTTCGCCGGCGACCTGCCTCTGGGGCGCCAGCCAGGTCATGCCGACCAGGCCGAAGCCCATGAGGATGGGGCCGACCAGCTGGATGACGGACATGCCGAGGTTACCGATGCCACCCTGCAGGCCCAGGGCCGTGCCGGCGAGACGCTTGGGGAAGAAGTAGCCGGTGGAGGCCATGTAGCCGGAGAACGCGCCGCCGCCGATGCCACACATGAAGGCAAGGGCCAGCAGGACCCCGTAGGGGGTCGTGTTGTCCTGGACGACGTAGAACCAGCCCGCCATGGGCAGGATGCACAGCAGGGAGGTAATACCGACGAGCTTGCGGGTGCCGATGAGCGGGGGCAGGAACATGTAGATGAGGCGCAGGATGCCGGCGGCCAGGCCCGGCAGGGCAGTCAGCCAGTAGAGCTGCGACTTGTCCAGGTTGAAGCCGAGGGCGTTCAGCTTGGGCGCGATCGCGCTGGGCAGGAACCACACGCAGAAGGCCAGGATCAGCGAGTAGGTCGTGATCCACAGCGTGCGCCACGCGAGTTTCGAGTCCCACTTGGACTCATCGTTGGGGTTCCAGTCAGTGAGCAGGTAGCGGCTCTTCTTGGCCGCGGGGTCGGTCGCGCTCATGGCTCTCCTCATCCGTGAAGGGGGCATCCGGGCGCAGGCAAGCGCCGGACGTTCTTTAACACGGAGGCTACCAATTGAAATGACGTAACCCACACGAACTCATTGGGACGTGCATCACCCCTGCAAGCACTAGGAAAAGTCCCCCCGCCACCAGGGACGTTCTTCCCGTGAACAAACAAGCAATTTACCGCTGTTAGAAAACACCGGTGTCACGAAATTAGTGGGAGGTTACCCGCCAATACGACTCATCGTGCGCGACGCACGAGCAAAGGTGTCGATATTGAGCCCGTGCGCAGCCGGCTTGGCCCACATTGCATCGGCCCATCGGGCGGCGATCTGCGCGTCGTCCCCGCCACCGCGCAGCAGGTCTCGCAGGGATGTCTCCTCCGTGGAGAACAGACAGGAACGCACCATGCCGTCCGAGGTCAGGCGGGTGCGATCGCACGCGCTGCAGAAGGGGTCGGACACGGAGGCGATAACTCCGAGGCGCTTCGTCGGGTCACCATCCACGATCCAGCGTCCCGCCGGCGAATGCGGGTCCTCGCGCGGCGCGGGGGTCAGCGCGTGGCGAGTGCCCATGATGTGCAGGATCTCGTCGGCCGTCATGATGTTTTGGCGATCCCACGTGTCCGGCGGGCCGATCGGCATCTGCTCGATGACGCGCAGCTCGATGCCCCGGTCCAGGCAGTAGTCGACCAGGTCGGGCAGGTCGGCCTCGTTCATGCCGCGCAGGACGAGGGCGTTGACCTTGATCGGTGTCAGGCCCGCGCGGGCGGCGGCCTCGATGCCCTCCAGGACGTCGCCGAGGCGGTCGCGGCGGGTGATCGCCGCGAAGTGCTCGGCGTCCAGGGAATCCAGCGAAATGTTGACGCGATCCAGGCCCGAATCCCTCAAGCCCTGGGCTCGCTTGGCCAGGCCGAGCGCGTTCGTCGTGAGGGCCAGGTCCGGCTTCTTTCCTTCGTCGGTGCGCATATGGGAGCACGCTTCGATGATCCCTTCGAGGCCTCGGCGCAGGAGGGGTTCCCCGCCGGTGAAGCGAACCTGGCGGATCCCGAGCCGCTCGACGCCAACGCGCACGAGGCGCACGACCTCGTCGTCCGTCAGGGTTTCCTCGGTGGGCAGCCAGTCCAGGCCTTCGGGGGGCATGCAGTAGGAACAGCGCAGATTGCAGCGGTCGGTGAGCGACACGCGCAGGTCGCGGGCCACGCGCCCGAAGGTGTCGACGAGCCGCAGCGGCGCGTCACACGCCACCGCATCTGCCGCCTGAGAGGCGGAAACGAACTCGACAGACATGGCGCAACCCTACCGCGATTTGCCCTGTGTTCGCCCCTCGAAAAACCGAGCTCGTCATGCACGAACCCGGCAACGTCACCCTCGGAGAGCGCGGCGAGGAGGGCATCGCCCGCATCAAGGAACTGACCGACGGCCTGGGCACCGACGGCGTCGTCGAGGCGGTGGGCAACGAGGCGTCCTTCGATCAGGCGCTCGGCTGCGTGCGCCCCGGTGGTCACCTGTCCTTCGTGGGCGTTCCCCACGGCGTCTCCCTGGATATGAGCCGCATGTTCGCCGCCGAGGTGCACATGTTCGGCGGGCCGGCCGCCGTGCGCAAGTATCTGCCCACCATGATCGACCTGATCTACCGCGGCGAGATCAACCCGGGTACCGTCTTCGACCTGGTCCTGCCGCTCAAGCAGGCCGCCGAGGGCTACGCCGCGATGGATGAGCGCGCGCCACGAAGGTGATGCTCACCGTCTGATTCTGTTGCACGCCAGCGGTCTCGTGGGCTTCTGATCCGAACGCCGCCATAACGACCGCGTCCGTGCAGTCACATGCTGCACAGCTTCGTTGCCCGGGCAGCCCCGCCACCTCGCGGGGCTGCCCGGTGTCGTTTGCACGCAACATCACCGATTGAGACTCCACGAGGGGGTTTTGCACTACACGAAGCCTCCCAGCGGCGCGTCGCCGGCGTGTCGAACCGCCTTGTAGTGCAATTCCCCCCGTGCTCCCACTGCCCAACCCACCCCACGCCTCGTGACACCACGCACAAACGGCGCACCGATGCACCCAAACCCGCGAACCGCCGAGCCACACATGAACATCATTAATGATCAAATAAAATTAGAAGCATCAAACCGCGCCGAATTGAAACGTAAAGCTCTAGAATTCACTCATGAGCCAAGAAGTCAGGGGCAACGACGCTCCTTTCGTCCTCGACGCCGTTGAACGCGCGATCATTCGCGTGCCGCGCTCCAGCCACCACGGCCTCACAAAGATACCGACGGCTGTAAGAATCGCGGGCAGGACGTACCTCGATCTCGCGCGCCTCGAGGGCATAGACGCCAGCCAGCTTCCGGAGGTCATGCTCGCCGCACGCCTCTATCACCTCGCGCACACGCACCGTGCCATGGTGGTCACCGGACAATGCGCACTGTGGGCACACGGATACGGGTCCGTCCCTCGCATACCTGCGCTCACTATTGCTTCCTCAACGTCAACCCATTCGGTCCAACTACCCGCAGTCTCAGTCGGCATGCATCATTTCGAGCCGATAACGATCACACCGAGTCGCGTTCGTCGATTACCGCCAACCGCCGACGCACGTGGCCTCCACATCGAAAGCCTCGAAGCAGCGCAGGTCACCGTCGCACGAACATCACCGAACCGGAGAGCCGCCTTCACCCAGCTCTGCATGATCGGCAGTGCCTTCACTCACTTCGATAACTTCCACCTCACAGACTCACGCCGACACGAGAAGTACTGGAAAGAGTTACTGAGCGTAGAGCTTACGCGTCTTGGCAATAGGGCTCGGGGCCGCTCTCAAGCACAGTGGATCATCGCCCATGCTGATGCCGGATGTTCCTCCCCCGGAGAAGCACGCGTGCTGTACGAGCTGTGCGCAGCAGGCCTCACCGGCATGCGCACACAGGTCGAGGTCCACACGCGGGGCCGTCGTTACTTCATCGATTGTGCATTCCCCGCCGAGAAGGTTGGCATCGAGTTCGACGGACGCGCCAAATACGGTGATAACCCGGGCAGTATTCACGCCTCACTCGCCCGCGAGCGCGAACGCCAACGCCACCTCGAGGCCGAGGGCTGGCACATTATCCGCGTCGGATGGCACGATCTGGACCACCCCGATGAGCTTGTTGCGCAGGTCCGCGCGGCGCTCGCCGCGCGCCTTGGGTGAGAAGAGGTGAAAACTGGGTTGAGACGACGTGAGAGCTGTCGACCCAACGGGGGTTTTGCACTACACGAAGCATCCCAACGGCGTGTCGCCGGCGTGTCGAACCGCCTTGTAGTGCAATTCCCCCCGACATCCATATCCGGACCGCCCGGCCCACGCCTCGTCCAAGCGCGCGGGGCAACCGACCACGCAGCGCACACACGACCGCCATCCCGTCACGATGCCCAGGCTGACACAAGTGCCGACACAAGTACCGACCGACACCGTCGCACCACCCGCCATCCGCCGCCTACGCCCCTCCGCCGCGCCACCTGGCCCTACACTGGTGTCATGCACGATCCCACCTTGTCTACCGCGCAGCATCGCGAGCTGATCGAGGCGCTGGCGCATAGTCATATCCTCCCTCACGACACGCTTCCCGTCGAGGAGTGCCTGGGTCGCCGCCTGGCGGTCGACGTCCGCTCGCTGATCCCGCTGCCGCCGTTCACGAATTCCGCGATGGACGGGTTCGCGGTGCGTCGCGAGGACCTGGCGGGCGAGGGCCCGTGGACCCTGCCCGTCGCCGGTGATATTCCGGCGGGCGACACCCGCGACAATCGCCTTGAGGCGGGGCAGGCGTGGCGCATCATGACGGGCGCCCCCATCCCGGCTGGCGCGGATACCGTCGTGAAGGTCGAGCAGACGGATCATGCGGCGGGCATCGCGCAGGCGCCCGAGACGGTGGAGATCCGCGTTGCCCCGAAGCTGGGCGAGAACGTGCGTGTTGCCGGCGAGGCCCTCGCGGCTGGCTCCCCGGTCCTGGAGGCGGGACGCGTCTTGGATGGGACGGCCCTATCGGCCGCTGCCTCGGTCGGGCACGGCACCCTGACGGTTCTGCCCCGGCCCCGCGTCATCGTCGTGTCGACGGGCACGGAGCTGAAGCGGGCGGGCGAGGCCCTCGAGCGCGGCCAGATTCCCGATTCGAATGGCATCCTGCTGCGCGGCCTCGTCGAGGAGGCCGGCGGACGCGTCGTCGCCCACCTGCGTACGGGGGACACCCCCGCCGAACTGCGCCACGCTCTTGACACGGCACCCGAGGCCGACCTGGTCCTGACCGCCGGCGGCATTTCGGCGGGCGCGTACGAGGTCGTGCGTCTCACCCTCGGCACGGACGCGGGCTTCCACCACGTCGCCCAGCAGCCGGGCGGCCCGCAGGGCGTGGGGTCCACGCCGGTGGGCCCGGGCGGCCGCGAGACGCCGATCATCTGCCTGCCGGGCAACCCGGTGTCGGTCTTTACGACGTTCCACATGTACGTCGCGGGCGTACTGGCGGTCATGTCGGGCCTCGTCGCCCCCGAGCGCGGCGCGACCGCCCCGAGCGGCATCCACGCCCGCGCGCGCACCAGGTGGGACTCCCCGTCCGGAAAGACGCAGTTCATCCCGCTTCGCTTCGTCTCCGCCCCCGGGCACGAGGCCGGGGCCCGCACCGGGGACGAGGCCGGGACCCGCTGGGTGGAGCCGGTGCACTCCCTGGGGTCGAAGTCGCACCTGGTGGCTTCGCTGGCGAACGCGGAGGCAATCGGCGTGGTCGCGCCGGAGATCGAGACGGTCGAGGCGGGCCAGGAGCTGGCGGTCGTCCCTCTCGTAGGCTGACCCCGCTGCCCATAAGAGCTCACCCCGCTGCTCAGACATAACGAGAGGAAATCCGTGAAGTTTACACACCTGAACGAGGACGGTGCCGCCTACATGGTGGACGTGACCGCGAAGAATCCGACGGTGCGCCAGGCGAGCGCCGTGTGCCGCGTGGATTGCTCACCCGAGGTCATGCAAGCCCTGCGTGACGGCACAGTCCCGAAGGGCGACGTCCTGGCGGTGGCGCGCGTGGCCGGCATTTCGGCGGCGAAGCGCGTCCCCGAGCTGCTGCCCCTCGCACACACGATCGGCGTGCACGGCTGCGCGGTGGACCTGAGCCTGGAGGACGATCACGTGGCGATTCGCGCGACCGTGCACACGGCTGACCGCACGGGCGTGGAGATGGAGGCGCTGACCTCGGTGACGGTCGCGGCGCTGGCGATCGTGGACATGGTCAAGGGTGTGGATCGCTCGGCCCGCATCCGCGAGGCGAAGATCGTGGCGAAGTCGGGCGGTCGCAGCGGCGACTGGGTGCGCCCGGAGGACCCGCAGGACTGAGACGCCCCGAAACGTACGCCGTCACGTACGCAGGCCGCCCGAAGCGCACGCGCCGGGCGGCCTCGTCGTATCAGCGGGTTGATCAGGCTCGCGGGTGGTCGCCGCCCGCGAGCTGGTCGATGATGTGGGCGACGAGCGGGCCGATGACGGTCACGGCATCGGTGACGCCTCCGCGGGAGCCGGGGGCGTTCACGACGAGGGCGCCCTCGGGCGAACGCGCGGTCACGCCGACGAGGCCTCGCGAGAGGGCGGCGGAGACGACCTTCTCTTCACCGCGGCGCCGAATCGCGTCGGCGAGGCCATCGATGCGCGTCACGAGGAGCGGCTCGGTCGCCTCGGGGGTGACGTCGCGGGGCGCGAGGCCGGTGCCGCCGGTCGTGAAGACGAAGCGGGCACCGTCCTCGACGGCTGCGGTGATCGCTGCGCGGATGGCGTCGACCTCGTCGGGGACGATCTCGACCGACGCCTCGATGTCGTGGTCCGCGAGGAGGCGCGCGGCGAGGGGCCCGGAGAGGTCCTCGGCGACGCCGGCGGAACAGCGGTCGGAGACAGTGATGACGCGTGCGGGAATCATGTCAGTGGCGGGCGTTGCCGCGGCGACGCCCGGAGCGGCGCACGCGGATCCCGGAGGTAATGGGGTCGACGTCGTTGAACTGGCGCGGGGAGAGCTCGTAGTCGACGCGGCGCGCGGGCTCGGGTTCGAACGCCTGCGGGAGGGGACGCTGCGGGCGCTCGTTCACACGCTTCTGGGCACGCTGGGGGAATACGGGCGGCGCGGGAATCGGCTCGTCCGCGACGGTCGCGGGCGCGGAGGCCGGAGGCCGGGGCGTACTCTCACGCAGCGGCTGGGCGAGCGGGCGGCCGGGCTGCGCGGGCGTGTAGAGCCCTTCGGGCACGGTCGCGGTGGGGCGCACGTGGACGGGGCGGATTTGAGGGACGGATTTGGTGACGGGGCCGCGTGTGGTGTCGGGCGACACGGCGGGCATGACGGGGGCGGCGCTGCGATAGGGCGGCTGCGAGGGCGGGGTCTGCGGCGCGGGCGCAACACTTTCGCCCGCGGGGATGTCGGCGGGGTTGTCGGCGTTGCCGGAGACGCGCTCGGAGAAGGGGCGGCCCGCCCGACGAGGCAGGGGCGAGGCCTCGGTCCCACGGTGACGGCTGGGCGTGTGCGCGGAGTGCGAGGGTGCCGCCGGGATTGCGGGTGCCCCCGGAGCAGCGGGGATCGCAGCATCGGAGACCGGGGCTGCGGGGGCTTCGGGCGTCACAAGCTGAGCGGGAACGCCCTCGTGGCGAGGAGTATTCTCGAGCGCGAGATTCTCGGCGCGGACCGCCGCGGCCACCTCGTCCTCCTCGTAGGGGACAACGGGGGGCGCGGGGATAGCGTCGGGCTCGTGGACGGGGGCCTGGACGACGGGCATTTCGTCGGCACTGCGGCAACCGAGAAAGAAGGAACGCAGCTGCATGGCGGCCTCTTGGGCGAGGACTCCGCCGATCACCTCGGTCGGGTGGGGCATGCGGGCGTCGCGCAGGACGTCGCGCAGGGAGCCAGCGGCACCTGCCTTCGGGTCCCACGCGCCGAAGACAACGCGTGATCCGGCCGTTTTCGTCGACGACGACGGCCCCGACGGGGACATCTCCCGTCTCGCGGGCGCGGTTGGCCAGGAAAAGGGCCTTCCCCATTGCTTCGCGGTACTGCTCATTCACGGTCACACTACTAGCTTACCGGCCAAATCAGTGTTGGGATAGTTGGAGTCCACAGTGGCTTGTGAGCTTCATGTGACGCGTGAGTCGACGTTGCCCGGATCCGGACGCGGTGCCCACCCCACCGACAGTCGCGCGGATCAGAGCTGACCGGCCACGGCCTCGTCCCCGACGCACCAGGGTGCACATCCACCGGCGGACAAGGTAGCCTATAACCATGCGCCTCCACGTTGCCAATCACCCCCTGATCACCCACAAGCTCACCGTTCTGCGCGATCGCGAAACGCCGTCGGCGACGTTCCGCCAGCTCGTGGACGAACTGGTCACTCTGCTCGCCTACGAGGCGACCCGCGAGGTGGCCGTCACCGAGACCCCCATCGAGACCCCCGTTGCCCCCACGGTCGGCCTGAAGCTCTCCGAGCCTCGCCCGATCGTGGTCCCCGTCCTGCGCGCAGGCCTGGGCATGCTCGAGGGCATGACCCGCATGCTGCCCACGGCCGAGGTTGGCTTCCTGGGCATGCGCCGCGACGAGGACACCCTGGAGATCGAGACCTACGCGAACCGCCTGCCCGACGACCTGTCGGGCCGCCAGTGCTTCATTCTCGACCCCATGCTGGCCACCGGTCACACCATGGTCGCCGCCACCAACTACCTCTTCGAGCGCGGTGCGAAGGACGTCACCTGCGTGTGCATCCTGGCCGCTCCCGAGGGCATCAAGACGCTCGAGGACGCGATCGGCGACCGCGCCGACGTGAACGTGGTCGTCGCAGCAGTCGACGATCACCTCAACGAGAAGTCCTACATCGTCCCCGGCCTGGGCGACGCGGGTGACCGCCTGTACGGCATCATCGACTGACGGACGTTCTCACAAGCGTCACGGCGCGAGGCGTGAAGTCTCGCGTGCGAGGCAGCTAACGCCACGCGAGGGGTGGTGGCGGGACCCAGGTCCCGCCACCACCCCTCGTATTTACCTATTAATCGACGCATAAACTAACCGTCGTGGCTATTTGTAGCCTATTTTTCCTAATGACAGCCTTATGTGACCTTAAACGCTAAGAGTTCGTCAGCCTCGAAAATACCATGTGAGCGTTTCATGCTTGTCACATGGCACTGATTCAGACCAATCCCAAGCGCCGCCGCTACGGCGTCGCAGCAATCGCAGGTGTTCTCGGCGGTATCGTCTCCGCCATCGTCAAGTTCGGCTGGGAGGTGCCGCTGCCTCCGCGTACGCCCGAGCGCAACGCCACCAACCCGCCCCAGGAGCTGCTCCAGCAGCTGGGCGTCCCGGAGAGCGTCACGCACCTGTCCTACACCTTCAACGGTAACGAAGGACTCCCCTGGATCTCCTTCATCGTCCACTTCTCGTTCTCGATCGCCTTCGCGGTTCTCTACTGCGTGCTCGCCGAGCGCTTCCCGCAGATCAAGCTCTGGCAGGGTGCCGCCTTCGGTATCTTCGTCTACGTGGCCTTCCACGTCGTCCTCATGCCGCTGATGGGCACCGTCCCAGCGCCCTGGAACCAGCCCTTCGCGGAGCACTTCTCCGAATTCTTCGGCCACATCATCTGGCTGTGGGTCATCGAAGTCTTCCGCCGCGACATGCGCAACCGCATCACGCACGAGCCGGACGCCGAGTTCCCACTCGAGGCACGCACCAACTGACGCGCGCCGCTCACGCGGACATACGGGTGGCCCCCGGAACCCTTGGGTTCCGGGGGCCACCCGCTTACCTGCGCGAACCTTTTCGTCCGCGATCCGTCAGCCTCGACGCCTGCGCGCCCCGGCCTCGTCAATCAGAGTCAATCAGAACGCCGGGATGACCGAGCCGTCCGACCAGGTCTGCTCGATGTACTGCTTCACCTGATCGGAGTGCAGGAGCTTCTCAAGCTTGGCGATCGCGTCAGCCTTCTTCGAATCCTTCTTCCACACGAGGACGTTCACAGCCGGGTTGTCGACCGGGGACTCGACGACGAGGGCGTCGCCGCTCAGGCTCAGGCCGCCCTCCTGGGCGAAGTTACCGTTGATGACCGCGTAGTCGAAGTCCTCGAGCGAGCGGACCAGCTGCGGGCCCTCAACCTCGTTGAAGGAGAAGTCCTTCAGCTTCGTGACGGTGTTGACGTTGACGTCGCCCTCACCCTCGGGGATGGACACGAGGCCCTGGGTGGCCAGCAGGCGCAGCGCGCGCTCTTGGTTGGAGGTGTCGGAGATGATGCCGATCGTGCCGCCGTTGGGCAGCTCGTCCAGGGACTTGTGCTTCTGGGAGAAGACGCCGAGGGGCTCGAGGTGAATACCCTCGCCGGCCTCGAAATCGTAGCCGGCCTGCTTCTCCGCGTTCTCCAGGTAGGGGACGGTCTGGTAGAAGTTGGCGTCGAGCTCACCGTCGTTGAGCGCCGTGTTGGGCTGCACGTAGTCGGTGTACTCAACGATATTGAGCTTGATGCCCTCGGCCTCGGCCAGGTTGTCGTTGATGTAGGTGAGGATCTTCGCGTGGGGCGAGGGGGTCGCGCCCACGGTCAGGGTGACGACGTCCGAGGAGGAGCCGGAGCCGGACGCATCCGAGGAGGAGCCGGAGCCGCCGCAAGCCGCCAGGCCGAGGGAGGCGACGGCCGCCAGGCCGATAGCTGCGAGGAAGCGATGACGCATGGTGGTTCTCTTTTCTTCTGTGTACTGGATGGGACGGATGGTCGAGGCCGACGGCCCGACCGAGGTCTGTTAGCGCGCGCGGTGGTCAACCAGGCGCGAGAGGAGGTCGCCGATCAGCTGGATAATCTGCACGATGACGATGATGGCGACGACGGTCGAAATCATGACGTCGTCCTGCCAGCGGTTGTAGCCGTAGTTGATGGCCATCTGGCCCAGGCCTCCGCCACCGACGGCGCCCGCCATCGCGGAGTAGCCGATCAGGGTGATCGCCAGCGTCGTGATGGACTGGATGAGGGAGGGCATGGCCTCGCGGATGAGGACTCCCCAGCGAATCTGCCGGTTGGAGGCGCCCATCATCTGGGCGGCCTCGACCTTGCCCGGGTCGACGGCCAGGAGGTTCGTCTCCACGAGGCGCGCGAAGAAGGGCGCGGAGAGGATGACGAGCGGCACGACGGTGGCCAGCGAGCCCGTGGACTTGCCGACGATCATCTTGGTGACCGGGATCAGCATGATGATGCCGATGATGAAGGGCAGGGA
>QWBZ01001260.1_pt1 | contig 10978 bp, 9 predicted proteins | sample 1972441 | NCBI WGS metagenome assembly QWBZ01 (sample SAMN09866721, study PRJNA288562) | Human oral metagenome isolate term6_saliva, whole genome shotgun sequencing... | isolation source: mouth | host: Homo sapiens | place: USA: California
TTAAAATCAGATCAATATTAAAAACAGCGAAAGGAGAGCGATTACTATGACCTCTAACTTAAAACAATTAAAAGAAGATATTAAAAAGCATAACTTTGCTAAAAGTTCAATTATCCTCGGATTAGCAGCATTGCTAGTAAGCTGTGGCGGAGGTGGCGGCGGAGGTGGCGGAGCCGGAAATTCAGGCGGAACTTCAGCTGCAACTCCAACACCTGTTAATCCAGCGCCAGTAACAACAAAGCCTACTGTAACAACAGCAACTTCCGAAATAGGATGGAATTCTTCCACTGTTTCCTATGACAAAAACAACCCGCATAACAATTCAAATACAACACTTACAGGTAATAACGTAAAAATTGGAATTATTGATGTCGGATTTGAAAACTCATCATTTAATTCTGATCTTACAGAAAAATTTGGAAGCCGTCTGACAAAACTTACAGTCCCAGGATTTACATCAGAAGCTACTGCAAGTGATGATCATGGAATTGTTGTTGCTGATCTTGCGGCAGGATCTTCAACTGGAATTGCAAAAGGTGCCAGTGTCTATGTAATTGATGCGGCAAAACGAAATACCGACAAGAATGCAACTTATCCAAGCGTGAAACTGGAAATGTATCAAAAATTAAGAGATAACGGCGTAACTATTTATAACCAGTCATTCGGAATTGATGGAGAAGTGACTGACTTTAATGCTGACAATACTTCAAGCCATTATTACGGATTTCAAATTGGAAGCTCTATGCTTGATTTTTATAGAAATGAAGTAAATAACGGCTCATTATTTGTATGGTCTGCTGGAAATGATTCTTCTGACAAGCAGCCTACACTTGAAGGAGGATTGCCACATTTTGAAAGCGGACTTCAAAAAGGATGGATAAATGTAGTTGCATTGACTTCAAAAGATGAATCTAAACTGGGAGATACAAGCTGGAACAATTTAACTCCTCTATCACCTGCAGGAGTTGCTAAAAACTGGACTGTAACTGCTGTTGGAGACCAGATATTTACAATAAAAGGACAAAATTATATTGGTGGAGGTTCTTCCTTTGCAGCGCCAATTGTAACTGGAACAGCAGCTTTAATTAAGCAAAAGTATCCTTGGATGGATGCTGATTTAATCAGACAGACAATTTTATCAACTGCAACAGATATAGGAACTCCTGGTGTTGATGATGTTTACGGATGGGGACTTTTAAATATCGACAAGGCATTAAAAGGGCCTGCCCTATTTAGCAAGCAGCTTGCTCTTGCAGATAATGTAACCATTAATATTCCAAGCGGAAGTTATATTTTCTCAAATGACATTTCAGGAGATGCAGGAGTAATTAAAAATGGTTCTGGAGATTTAATCTTATCTGGAAATTCTACATTTACAGGGCCTACAACAGTAAATGGCGGAAGATTGCAAGTAAACGGCGTTTATTCTTCTTCAATTAACGTAAAAAAACAAGCCATTCTTTCTACAAATAATGCTGTAATTAAAAATGATGTTATAAATAACGGTACTGTAGAAAATACTGGTTCTACTGAAGTTGCTGGAAATTATTCATCATTGGAAAACTCTAGAGTCGTGACAGATTTAAATTCTAACATACATGTAAAAGGGAAAGTTAGCCTGAACAACTCAAAACTTGAAGTAAAACCTGAAGAAAATGGAGAAAGAAAATATATAACATCTAATGGAACTGCACAAGATGTCATTACATCAGACGACAAGATTGAAGGAAACTTTAATAGCGTAAATACTGATGAAATGTTAAATGCTAAATTAAATCAGACTGAAAATTCTGTTTCTGCAAAAGTAAGCAGAAAAAACGTACTGGATTATGTGGAAAAAATTTCAGAATCTGATGAAATGCAAAAAAATACTGCACAAAATCTGGAAACTGCCTTTCAAAAATTAGATCAGGATATTGAAAATGGAACAGCTGGAAATGTTGCACAGTTTGAAAGAAAAGCCGCTAAATTGCAAGCCCTTACTTCTTCAAACAGAGCAGCTGTTTTGGACAGTTTGTCTGGACAAATTTATGCTTCGGCACAAGCATTGACATTCCAGCATTCGCAAACTGTAAATAAGGATTTGTCTAACAGATTGGTTATGCTGGGAACTCTTGACAATGTTGGAGACAAATTTGGATTGTGGATTACTGGATTAGGCGCTAATGGTAAATTAAAACAAGATGGATACGGAAAGGGAGATACTAGAGTATACGGTGGACAAGTCGGAATTGATAAGCAATTTGGAGAAAACTTGATTTTAGGTACTGCTTTGTCCTATTCAAAAGCTGATGTTAAATTTGACAGATATGGCGGAAAATCTGATGCCAACAACTTTGGAATTTCATTGTATGGAAGATTAGGAAATAAAGATGTTCCTGTTTATCTGCAAGGACGTCTGGGAGTCGGATTTGTTGACAGTGATGTCGAAAGAGACATTATTTTAAGCAGCAACGACTATACTAGAGCTAAAATTAATCATAATGACAAGGTTTATTCTGGATATTTAGAAACAGGATACGATGTTAAAAATGCTAACGGGGACTTTGTCGTGACACCGTTTGTGGGATTAACTCACGATACAGTTGTAAGAGGGTCATTCTCTGAAGAAAAAAGCCAATTTGGATTGACTGCTGATAAGAAGAATTATAATCAGACAGCCGCATTAGTTGGGCTTAGAGCTGGAAAAGCTGTAAACTGGAAAGGTGGAAGCAAGACTACATTCCAAGGTTATGTAACACATCAAAGAGCCTTTGATAAGCAGGATTTAAGTTTTGATGCAAGATATACTGGACTTCCAGGAGCAACATTCAAGGTAAAAGGTATTGGACTTGCTAAGAACAAGACTTGGGCTGGTGTTGGAGCATTAACGGAAGTAAATAAAGACTTTGGATGGTATGTAAATTATGATGGTTCTGTTGATGGCGGAAAAGGAAAAGGAAATAACAATGTGTTTACAACAGGAGTCAGATTTAATTTTTAATCTAAATTTTAGATTTATTGACTTTTTAAATAACAAGTGTTATAATACTATAAAATAATAAAACTGGAGGTTTTTTTATGAAACAAAATACATTAATTAGCAACATTGTAAAAATTGAAGCAAAAGAAAAGGAAACTTTTAAAAACATTCTTTTAGTGCTGGGCGGAGTGGCATTTTTATCAATAATGTCTCAAGTTTTAATTCCGCTTCCTTACACTCCTGTACCAATTTCACTTGGAACATTCGGAGTAACACTAATGGCACTATTATACGGAAGAAAATTGGGAACTGCAACTATACTTTCCTATGTTGCGGCAGGTAGCTTAGGCGCTCCAATTTTTGCTGGAGGTAAAGCTGGTTCATTATTCTCGCCAACTGGCGGATATATTTTAGGATATATTGTTGCTACAATAATTTTAGGATATTTAGCAGATAAAGGTGTTACAAAGTCTTATGTTAAAACAATTCTTTCACTAATGCTTTCAAGTGCTATTATTTTAACATTAGGTTCATTAGTATTGTCATTATTTGTACCTGGAAAAAATGCGTTTATGATTGGTGTATTGCCTTTCCTTCCTGGAGATGCATTAAAATCAACTACAACAACACTTTTACTTCCAACATTATGGAAATTCATTCCAAAAAATGACAAATAAGTAAATATTTAATAGGAAGAATTAATTTATGAGACATCTAAAAAGAAAAAAAGTAAATGAAAATATTGATCTTCAAGATATTCATTCAGAAAATGAAACATCAAAAAGTTTAAAGGTTATTTTGCTGCTTAGCTGGATATTTCCTTTTATTGCAATGTTTATCATACATCTGTCAAAAAAGAAATTACCAGAAAAAGTAAAACAAATTGTCTATAAGATCCTTAATATGAACTTTACTGTGATTCTCACTCAATTTGTGATTGTTTCTGCCATACAGCCACTTGCTTATGCAAGAGTTCCAGATGTCATTATTTATGTTCTAATGGCAATTGTTGCTGGACTTGGGGCCTACTGGATTATTTCACATATTATTGGCACAGTAAGATTTTTAAAAAATGAAGACTATTCTTATAAATTTTCAATGGATATTTTGAAACCATAAAATAATAAATTAATTATTGTAACAAATTCCCGCTTTTAAAAAGATTTTTTGAGCGGGAGTTTTTTTATTATAGGTTATATTTATAATTTTTAATTTAAATGGCGATTTTTTTAAAATTGAACTCAAAAATTATGATTACTTTACTTAACTTATAATCTTTAGCAGTTTCGTTTAAGCAAAACTTTTCTTTTCAAACTGGATTTAATATAAAGTCCTTTTTTTATTTATCTTAATTTTTTATATACAATAATCTCATAATAAAAATATTTCTATTTCAAAAAAATATCTTGACAATCAAAGTATATAATGTTAATATATTACTGTTATTAGGTTTACCTAATTTTAAAATTAGGTTTAGCTAAAACTGAAAGGAGTTGAAATGAGCAAAAGTATAGAAGACTATTTAAAGGGAATATATACTTTGAAAAAAAAGAAGGAATATTCCAATAAAAAACTTGCAGAATATTTAAATATTTCTCCAGCTTCAGTTAGTGAAATGATAAAAAAGTTGGCAAACGATGATTATTTAACTATCGACAAAAAAACAGTAAAACTTACTGAAAAAGGGAACAGCTTTGCACTTGACATTATACGTAAACATAGGGTTTGGGAAGTTTTTTTGTTTGAAAAGCTGGGATATGAAAAGAAAGAAGTGCATAAAGAAGCAGAAATTTTGGAACATGTAACTAGCAATAAACTTCTTCAAAAGCTGGAAAAATTCCTGTTTTATCCTAAGGAATGTCCGCACGGGAGTCCGATTTTCTATGATTTGGAAAACTTAGATGAGGAAAATATTATAAAATTATCTGAAGCTGAGGAAGATGATGAAATTGTTATATTAAGTGTGGAAGATAATATAGAATTATATGATTATCTAAGGGATTTAGATATAAATTTAAAGGAAAAATATATTGTAGAAAGAAAAGATCCGTTTAATGGACCGATATATTTGAAAAGTGAGCAAAATAATGGAAAAATAGTGGCTTTTAATGCAGCAGATATGATTGAGGTTTATAAAAAAAATAAAGATTTGGAGGAGATGGATAATGACTAAAAACAATGTACTAAAAAAATTAAACTTAGTAATTGCAATATGTGTAGCAATGATGCTACTAATATCTTGTGGAAAAGGTGGAGCTACATCAGGTAAAAAAATAAAAGTTACAACAACAACGACAATGCTTACTGACCTTGTAAAGACAATTGGTGGAGATAAAGTCGAAGTTACAGGACTTATGGGAGAAGGAGTAGATCCGCATTTATACAGTGCCAGTGCAGGAGATATTGAAAAACTTGGAAATGCAGACATTATAGTGTATGGTGGATTACATCTAGAAGGTAAAATGACAGAAATTTTTGAAAAATTAACTGCTCAAAACAAAAATATACTAAATGTTGGGGACAAACTGGATAAAAGTAAAATTCATTTAGTTGACCAAAATACTCCTGATCCGCATGTATGGTTCAATACAGAATTATGGGAAAAGGAAGCTGAGGCAGTTGAAGCTGAATTAAGTAAATTTGATCCTAAAAATAGTGAATATTACAAAGAAAACCTAAAAAAATATAAAGCTGAACTAAATGAACTTACAACTTATGTAAAAACAAGAATTAATGAAATTCCTGAAAAAAGCAGAGTTCTTGTAACAGCTCACGATGCATTTAACTACTTTGGAGAACAATTTGGACTAGAAGTAAAAGCAATACAAGGTGTTTCTACAGATTCTGAAACTGGTACAAAAAATATAAGCGACTTAGCCAACTTCATTGTTCAAAGAAATATAAAAGCAATATTTGTAGAATCTTCTGTTCCGAAAAAAAGTATAGAAGCTCTTCAGGAAGCTGTAAAAGCTAGAGGAAAAGAAGTTAAAATAGGTGGAGAATTGTACTCAGACTCATTGGGGGATGAAGCACATAACACTGAAACTTATATTAAAACAGTTAAGGCAAATGCAGATACAATTGTAAATGCATTAAAATAAAATCGGTAATTATTTTTATTAATTATATATAAAATAATTCAGAAAAACATAGCAGAATAACTTTAATTATCACTCCCCTTTTATTATGTAAAACATAAAAAAATTCCTTAAAGTTGTTTTGCTATGTTATAATTTTTAAATTTAGGAGAGAAGTAAAATGAATCAAAATGTTTCTGATGATGTTATTATAAAAGTTGAAGATTTAACAATAGCATATGAAGATAAACCTGTTTTATGGGATGTTGAGCTGGGTATCAAAAAAGGTATTCTTATGGCTATTGTTGGACCGAATGGTGCGGGGAAATCGACTTTGATTAAGGCTATGCTTGATTTGATAAACCCTATTACTGGAGAAGTTAGGTTTTATGATGAAAAATATAGCAAAGTACGTGATAAAATAGCGTATGTGCCTCAAAGAGGTAGTGTTGACTGGGATTTTCCTACTACTGTATTTGATGTTGTGGAAATGGGGCGTTACGGGAAAGTTGGATGGTTAAAGAAAGTTAGAAAAATTGATAAGGAAAAGACGAAGGAAGCTATTCACAAAGTGGAAATGGATGAATTTTCAGATAGACAGATAAGCCAGCTATCTGGTGGGCAGCAACAAAGAGTATTTTTGGCAAGAGCCTTAGTGCAGGATGCAGAGATATACTTTATGGATGAGCCTTTTCAAGGCGTTGACAGCAAAACTGAAAAATCTATTGTGAATATTCTAAAAAAATTACGGGATGAGAAAAAAACTGTAATCGTTGTTCATCATGATTTACAAACAGTAAAGGATTATTTTGACTACGTAACATTTATAAATGTTTCTGTTATAGCTTCTGGTCCTGTAGAGGAAATTTTTACTCCTGAAAATATTGAAAAAACATATAAAAGTAAAAAATTAACTCAAGATAATAAAAATCATCTTGAAATTGAAAAGGAGGATTAAAATGCATATATTAAATCTTCTTGTTTCAGATCATACTTTTAGGACAGTTGCACTTGGCTGTTCATTACTTGGAATGGTTTCTGGAATACTTGGATGTTTTGCTGTTTTACGGAAGCAAAGTTTATTGGGAGATGCGGTTTCTCATGCTTCACTTCCTGGAGTTTGCTTGGCTTTTTTATTTACAAATGTAAAAAATACAGAAGTTTTGTTGCTTGGTGCCTTAATAACTGGAATTGTATGTATTGGTTTGATTCAATTAATTCAAAATTATACAAAAATAAAATTTGATAGTGCTTTGGCATTGATTTTATCTGTATTTTTTGGATTGGGATTAGTTTTACTTTCTTACTTGAATAAATTGCCGGGTGCGAATAAATCGGGATTAAATAAATTTATTTTTGGACAGGCGTCAACATTTATTAAAAGAGATGTAAATATTATCCTGATTACTGGGATTTTTCTTCTAATTATAATTATTCTTTTCTGGAAGGAATTTAAAATTGTTTCATTTGACTCTGATTTTGCCAAGACATTAGGATTTCCAAGTAAAAAAATTGAAATATTGATTTCCGTATTGATTGTAACTACTGTAATAATCGGTATTCAGGCGGCAGGAGTAATTTTAATAAGTGCAATGCTTATTTCTCCAGCAGTTGCTGCACGGCAATGGACAGACAAACTTTCAATCATGGTAATTTTGGCAGCATTTTTTGGAGGAATATCAGGTTTGCTTGGAACTTTGATTAGTATAAGTGAAAGCAATTTGCCTACCGGGCCTGTTATCGTTAAAAGCTGGATTAAATAATTTTAAAATAAATAATTTGGAAAGGGGGAAATAAATTATGGATTTTTCATTTGAAATACAGTTAATTGCAATAATGGTGGCAAGTGCCTGCTCAATTTTGGGAACATTTCTGGTTTTAAAAAGTATGGCGATGGTTTCAGATGCGATAACACATACTATTTTGCTTGGAATTGTAATAGCATTTTTTGCAGTTCATGATTTGAACTCCCCTTTGCTAATCATAGGTGCGGGAATAGTTGGTGTTTTAACCGTTTACCTTGTGGAACTTCTTAATTCGACAAGGCTTGTCAAGGAAGATTCTGCAATTGGAGTGGTTTTCCCGCTGTTATTCAGTATTGCTGTAATTTTAATTTCAATGTATGCTGGAAATGTACATTTGGACGTTGATTCAGTATTGTTGGGAGAACTAGCATTTGCACCGTTTAATCGGGTACAGATATTTGGCTTCAGTATTGCAAAAGGGCTAGTTACAACTTTTGTAATATTTTTAATAAATGTATCTTTTGTTACTGTTTTTTTCAAGGAGTTAAAAATATCAGTATTTGACAAGGCTCTTGCAATAACGCTTGGAATGAAGCCGGTATTAATTCACTATATGCTAATGTCGCTTGTATCAATGACGGCAGTGGCATCGTTTGAGGCAGTTGGTTCAATACTGGTGGTTGCCTTTATGATTGGGCCTCCAATTACAGCATATTTATTGACAGATAAGTTAAAAGTAATGATTGGATTAAGCATTGTTCTGGGAGCTGTAGCAAGTGTAGCTGGATTTCATTTTGCAAGGCTTTTTGACATTTCAATCGCAGGAAGTATCGCAGTTGCAATTGGTATAATTTTTCTTTTGACATTGATATTTTCTCCGAAAAAAGGTCTTATTTTTACAATAAATCGAAAAAAATCTCAAAAAATGACATTTTCTGTCAGAATTTTGCTAATCCATTTATCAAACCATGCAAATACTAAGCAGGAAAAAGATGAATGCGGAATTGAAACAATTGATAGTCATCTTCGTTGGAATAAAAGTTTTTTAGATAAAGTTATTGAAAAGGCAAAAAAGGAAAAATATATTTATGTGGATAATGATGTTTTCAAGGTTTCTGACAAGGGAAAGAAATACCTGCTAAATGCCTGACATTATTGCTTGTTTAAAATAAATTAATTATTAGATTGTTTTTTGTAAATTTCAAGAAACAGTCTTTTTTTATTAGATTACAATATATACTCGAACCCATTCAAAATTGAACTATTAAAAATCATATAAATTTCCTATACTGCAACTTTTATTTTTACAGGTCTAAAATACTTTATTTCAGTTATTATACTATCTTCTATTTAAATGGAGCTTAGTAATTAGATAAATAAAAATTCCGCCAATTTCTTATAAATTCAAAAAATTTATGATATATATGATTAAAATAAGATAAATAAATTTTTTTTATCGTAATTAATGGTATAAAAAATCAAAAAATTCGGAAAAAATGGGGAATTGTGGAATTATATATTTTTTTTATGAAACTTGAAAAACACAAAATATTGTGTTATCATTATGTTATGAAAACAATATATAGTGTTTTAGACTAAAAAAGTCTAAATTAATTAGATATATTTAAAAGGATAGGGGAAAATTGATGGTTTGCAGAGAAATAGAAAAGTATGAAAGTAAAAATAAGGGAGGAATAAAAATGCAACCACAATTAACAGAAAATTTGAGAAATATAATAGCAGGAATAGTGAATGTCGAAAGCAACGATACGTGCAATGAAAATGCCAATATGTCTTCAATGACGCCAGCAGGGCAAATGATGAAGTTTGCAAGTGAAGTATCAAAAATTTATGCTTTGGAAAATTTAGTTTCACCAAGATTTAAGGAAGCTCACGAAAAAGGGCTTATTCATATTCACGATTTGGATTTTTATTCCAGCAAGACTACAACTTGCCTGCAATATGACTTGGCAGATATGTTTGAAAACGGTTTTTATACTAAGCACGGATATATTCGGGAAGCACAAAGCATTTCCACTTATGCAACGCTTGCTACCATTATTTTTCAGACAAACCAGAATGAACAGCATGGCGGACAGGCAATACCAGCATTTGACTTCTATATGGCAAAAGGTGTGCTAAAATCGTTTAGACGTCATTTGAAAAGAAGAATTTTGAGCTTTGTAGAAATAAAGAATGGAGTGGAAATTACACAAGAATATGAAAAAAATGCTAAAGAATTTTTGAAAAAAAATGTTTCTTCAATTAAATGCAATGAAAATGAAATAAAATTACTGGAAGAATACTTTAAAATAAGTAGAGATGATTTAATTAAATTGCTAGTTGAGGCTTATGACGATACTCAAAACGAAACTTATCAGGCAATGGAAGGATTTTTGCACAATTTGAACACAATGCACTCTCGTGGCGGAAATCAAGTTGTGTTTTCTTCAATAAATTATGGAACTGATACTTCAGAAGAAGGCAGAATGGTCATCCGTGAATTATTAAAGGCTACATCAAGTGGGCTTGGTAAAAATGAAACTCCTATTTTTCCAATACAAATTTTTAAGGTAAAGGTAGGACTTAATTATTCTGAAAATGACTATGATTTAGCTAGAAGCGACTTTGATGGAATTTTAGAAACTGTAAAAAAACAAAAAATTTCTTATGACAATAATTCAGAAAATGAAAAATCTCTTTTTGAAACACCAAATTTTGATTTATTATTATTATCTTGTGAAACTTCAAGCAGAAGATTATTTCCAAACTTTGTATTTCTGGATTCTGAATTTAACAGACACGAAAAATGGAGAATGGATGATCCAGAAAGATACAAATATGAAATTGCAACAATGGGCTGTCGAACACGTGTATTTGAAAATGTAAATGGTGAAAAAACTAGCCTTGGACGTGGTAATTTGTCATTTACAAGTATTAATTTCCCTAGAATTGCAATTTTAACTAGAAAAAATGTAGAAAAAGAAATTGCAAAAATGGAAAAGAATGGAAAATTTGCAAACGAAGAAGAAAAAAATAATAAAAAAATTGAACTTTTAACAGAAGAATTTCAAAAAAGAGTGCTGGAAGCAACGTATTTAGTTGGAGATCAGCTTTATGAACGTTACAATTTCCAAAGAACAGCTTTGGCAAAACAATTTCCATTTATGAGAAGTAATAATTTATGGAAAGGA
>QWBZ01000970.1_pt1 | contig 10927 bp, 10 predicted proteins | sample 1972441 | NCBI WGS metagenome assembly QWBZ01 (sample SAMN09866721, study PRJNA288562) | Human oral metagenome isolate term6_saliva, whole genome shotgun sequencing... | isolation source: mouth | host: Homo sapiens | place: USA: California
GTTCGGCATGGAAGATGGCTACGGCGGACTGGATAATCTGGTGCTAACCGTAAAAGTAAAAGCCGACGCCGACCTTCCTACCCTGCAAAATTTCGCTGACCGCTCAGCCGCCAACTCGCCAGTGTTGAACAGCCTGAAAGCGCGGGCAAAAGTGGTTGTGGAGAAAATCTAAACGGCTCAAACTACTTTCTTGTTTTTATTTCGTTGAAAGCCCCTTTTCTAACAACTAGAAAAGGGCTTAATCGCTCAAAGGAGTACATGACATGCAACAACTACACACTCTGAAAGACATCGAACAGGTCATCGCCACACACCCTTTAGTATCACTGTACATCAAAGCCCCAATCTGCGGTGTTTGTACGGTCGTGGCCGCCCAGATTGACTCAGCTTTGGCTGTGGAAGGAAATGTGTATGCCGTAAAAGCCGATATTGCTGAAATACCCGAAATGGCTGGACGTTTCCACGTGCTGACCGCACCTGCATGGCTGCTGTTTTACACCTGCATGGCTGCTGTTTTATCAAGGCAAGGAAGTAGAACGGATGGCCCGCTTCATCCCTCAGGCACAGATGAAACAGACATTGGCAAAATGGACAAAAGTAGCAGAAAGCGGACATCAGTAACCGGTCTATCAATGTTTCAGACGGCTGCGGTCTTGATAATGATGCAAGTGGTCAAGTTTTTAAGATGATTTGCAAAACACTTAAAAATTTGACCGCTCTTTATTACGAAAAGGTCGTCTGAAACGGCTTGCAGACTGAGATAATGATTGATGAAACGCTGTGATTTGTACGCTAAAACCATCTTCTGAAAATTCCCTTTGACATTCCCCATCGTTCCCTTTAAAATGCGTTCAAGTTTTTAAACGTATAAACTCAAGAAGCCGAATATGCCGCAACAAACCGTGAATTTAATGCGCGAGTGCATTCCCATTTTTACTGTGTTGAGCGATGAAAACCGCCATCAAATCCTGCGCGTGCTGTGGGAACACGGCAAGATGAATGTGAATGATCTGACCGAGCATCTGCATCTGTCGCGTCCTGCGGTGTCGCACCATTTGAAAATCATGCTGCAAGCCGGTGCGGTGGCGGTGGAACAGGTCGGCAAAGAACGGTTTTACAGTATTGCCATGACGGATGCGGTGGCGAAGTTGAAACAGCTTGCCGATTTGATGGCTCAAAATTGCCCGCTTTCAAAATAGGGTTATCCGTTAACCCTTTATTTTCACCCAAATACGTTTACATTTTTAAACTTATCAACTTAAAGGAACGATTATGTTATTCATGCCATTCACTTTTCCAAACGGCAAAACTGCTAAAAACCGTATCTTCAAATCGGCAATGGAAGAGCAGCTTGCCCAAAACGACCAGCCATCTGAAAAACTCGTCCGCCTGTACGGTGCTTGGGCGCAAGGCGGCGCGGGCGTTTTGGTGACGGGCAATGTGATGGTCGCCGAAAGCGGCAAAGGTTCGATAAACGATGTGGTGATTTCAGATGACCGCAGCCTTGAGATGCTGAAGAAATGGGCGAAAGCAGGCACGCAAAACGACACGCTGCTCATCATGCAAATCAACCATGCGGGCAAACAGTCGCCTGCGGTGGTCAATAAAACGCCGCTTGCGCCGAGCGCCGTGCCGTTGGTAGGCATGGACGGCTTCATCAATCCGCCGCGCGAATTGACTGCTGATGAAATCAACGGGCTGATTCAGCAATTCGTGCAAACCGCCAAAATTGCCGAACAGGCAGGCTTTTCAGGTGTGCAGATTCATGCCGCACACGGCTATCTCATCAGCCAATTCCTCTCGCCACACCACAACCGCCGTCAAGACCAATGGGGCAGTAGCTTGGAAAACCGTATGCGCTTCCTTTTGGAAACCTACACCGCCATCCGCGCCGCCGTGGGCAAAGATTTCTTGGTAGGCGTAAAACTCAATTCGGCAGACTTTCAAAAAGGCGGTTTTGACGAAAGCGAATCGGTGCAGGTAGTACAAAAACTGTCAGAAATGGGCATTGATTTTATTGAAGTTTCCGGTGGCAACTACGAAAGCCCGCAAATGCTCGCCACCAAAGACAGCACCCGCAAACGCGAAGCCTTTTTCATCGATTACGCCGAAAAAGCCCGTGCAGTCAGCCAAGTTCCTTTGATTATTACCGGCGGCTTCCGTTCACAAAGCGCCATGGAAGATGCCTTATCCAGCAGCCATTTGGATTCGGTCGGAGTCGCTCGCCCGTTTGCTTTGGTGCCCGATTTGGCAAACCAAATGCAAAACGGCACTTACCAAACCGTACAAACCGACCGCATCAAAACTGGCGTAGCATTTGTTGATAAAAAAGCGGGCGCAATGTTGGAAATGAACTGGTATATGACGCAAATGGACTTAATCGGACAAGGTAAACAGCCTGATCCTAAACTGTCAGCGTGGAAAGTATTGCTGAAAACTTTATGGGAAAATGGCAAGGCAGGTTTGAGTACGGGCAGGGCTTGATGATGAAAGTGGTTGGATTTGAAAGAAGATTAAATTTTAAAATTTAACCGTATGTGTAAAAGCATGGAATATAAATAACTTGATACTAAAAAACCGTTTGAATCTTTAAGTTCAAATGGTTTTTAGAATTTTAGATATCCACTGAGCGATACAAAAGATCCTGTTCTTTGAAAGTGGCTTAAAATAAGAATTTTAAAAATACTAATTAAATTAATAAGTTATAATTATAATTTATAATCATAACTTAACATAATATAAATTAATTTCCTTTTCCCTATTCTTCTACAAATTCCGCTTATTGTTCCTATATGTCAAATGAGAATGAATGATACTCTAGAGAGTGTGCTCATAGTACTCCAATTTTTAGTATCAAATCAATAGGTTTTAAGAAATTTGTCAGTTTAATTATGCTATAACTCTATCACTTAATTATTTAGTAGTGGAATAGGGCCATGGGGACATATCCCAAGCTCTTTAAATTCTTTGAGAATAGAGAAATGCAGTACAAATACTTGGTAATGTAAATGCCACCTAAATTCTAAAAACTAGTAAAAGAGGTCCGTTTTAAGCCATAAGGGACCTGAAAACGGAAAGACCACATATCCTAACCTAATTATTAATATCAGCTTAATAATCAAGTAAGTCTTTCGCTGCTTATCGTATGCAGGAAAACTGCTACAATAAAATAACCATTAATAAACCATCCCTTAAATCTATTCAGTCTACCTGAAACCCAAAAAGCAGCATGCACATGGTTTTACAGAAACCCTGTAAACGGCAAAGCTATCTCTTTAGAAAACGCATAAGGAAAACAACATGAATCTAGCCATCACTGGTTCCAGCGGCAACATCGGCGGCATGGTCGCCCAACACCTCAGTACACGCGACCTACCGCTTATTCTGCCACTGCGCAACCCCGCCAAAGTACCCGATCTTCCGAACTGCGAGGCGCGGCGGTTTGCCTATGGCGATTTGGAGCTTGCCAAGCAGGCATTAAACGGGGTGGACGTGCTGTTTATGGTGTCCGCCGCCGAAAGTCCGATGCGCGAACAGGAGCATTTGACTTTGGTGCAGGCTGCTTCGAAAGCGGGTGTGAAACACATTGTCTATCTTTCTTTTGCTCAAGCAGCGTTGGACAGCACCTTCACGTTGGCGCGCACTCATGCGGTTACCGAAAATGCAATCCGGCAAACAAATATGCGTTACACCTTTCTGCGCGACAATTTTTACAGTGAGATGATGGCAACGATTGCCAACGCAGACGGCATTATCGCAGGTCCTGCTGATGATGGGCGGGTTGCCTGCGTTTCACAGCGCGATGTCACCCAAGCAGCGGCAAACGTTATCGCCGACATCGCATATGGCAACCACCGCCACGACAATCAGACCTACACGCTGACCGGTTCCCAATCATTAAACTTTGCTGAAATAGCCGCCGTCTTAACCGAAATCACCGGCAAACCGCACTGCTACCACAATGAAACTGTGGAAGAAGCCTTCGCCAGCCGCAAAGCTGAGTATCCTGACACGCCCGATTGGCAGATTGAAGCCTGGGTTTCTACCTACACTGCCATTGCCAAAGGCGAGCTTGCTACCGTTTCAGACGACCTGTCGCAGTTGTTGGGACGAGCACCGCTTAGTTTTGAAGACGTAGTAAAGGCACAATATGCAAAATAATCTTGTCCCATTTATCGAATTTCGTGGCACAGGCAAGCATTATGACGGCAAATATGCTGTGCGTGATTTGGATTTGACCATTTATCAGGGTGAATTTTTCGTGTTGGTAGGTGGCTCGGGCAGCGGCAAATCCACCACTTTACGCATGATTAATGCGCTAATTGAACCGACCGATGGCAACGTTTATCTGCACGGGAAACGGATTAAAGACTACGACATCCGCCAGCTCCGCCACCAAATTGGTTACGTATTGCAGCAGATCGCGCTTTTTCCCACCATGACCGTCGCGGAAAATATCGAACTCATGCCTGACGTACTGGGCTGGCCGAAAGCCGAACGCAAAACGCGTGTGAATGAATTATTGGAGCTGGTGGAACTTGACCCTGCGCACTACCGCGACCGCTATCCGCACGAACTTTCCGGCGGTGAACAGCAGCGCATCGGCATTTTACGCGCCATTGCAGCCAAACCCCAAGTATTGCTGATGGACGAACCGTTTTCCGCGCTTGACCCGTTGGTGCGCACCGTGCTGCAAGACCAAATTGCTATGATTCATCAAAAATTTGGTACCACCATCGTTTTCGTTACCCATGATATGCAGGAAGCTGCCAAACTCGCTTGCCGTATCGGTGTAATGCATAATGGCAAACTGGTACAAATCGGCACACCTGAAGAAATCAAAAAGCAGCCAGCAAATGATTATGTGCAATCGCTGTTTTCCACCGCCGACGCACCCGATGCCGAACGCATCATCCACCAATTCTTACGGTTGGATAAACAGGGACAGGAAGCTGTGAGAAGGGCAGTGTTATGATGGTGAAGGCCGTCTGAAACCTCTTTACAAGGCGCTAATACCTTGCTGTAAAGCAAACATAAACATCTATTATTCAATGTACTAAACATAAAATTTAAAACTATGTTCTCATCCCTAAACGTTACCCCAGCAGAACTCTGGCAAATGCTGCTTACGCATTTATGGCTTTCCGGCCTGGCTTTGCTCGCGGCAGTGGCGATTGCAGTGCCTGCGGCCGTGTTGTTTGCGCGCAGACAGCGGGCAGCGGAAGTGGTATTACAGTTTACCAATATATTGCAAACCATTCCGTCTTTGGCGCTGCTGGGTTTGCTGATTCCGTTTGTCGGTATCGGTTCACCGCCCGTCTTGATTGCACTCACGCTATACGCACTGTTGCCGATTTTTCAAAATACCTATTTGGGGCTGACCCAAATCGACCAATCGATTCAAGATGCATACACTGCATTCGGACTATCGCGCTGGCAATCATTGTGGCGGATTGAGCTGCCGATGGCTTTGCCTGTCATGATTTCGGGCATTCGCACGGCGGCAGTGCTGATTGTCGGCACGGCAACTCTGGCGGCGTTAATTGGCGCAGGCGGCTTGGGTAACCTGATTCTGATCGGCATTGACCGCAACAACATGACAATGACGTTTACCGGCGCATTGCTCTCCGCGTTATTGGCTGTCGGTGTAAGCGGCATTATCGGGCTGTTGCAGAAATCGCGACGCAAGTTGCCGATTATTCTTGCATTGGCGGTGGGCTTCGGCGCACTCGGTCTGTCGCAGATTTCATTTACACCTGCCACAAAAAACGTGGTGGTTGCTGGCAAAATGGGGAGTGAGCCGGATATTCTGATTAACATGTATAAATTATTGATTGAACATGAGAATTCGAACGTGAAAGTCACAGTCAAACCTAATTTTGGCAAAACTACTTTCCTGTTTAGCGCACTGAATAGTGGCGAAATCGATATTTATCCTGAATTCACCGGCACAGTGCTGGAAGCCTTAGTACAAGTACCAACTGAACAGAAGAACCGCCATCAGTCACCAGATGAAACCTATCAATGGGGCAAACAATTATTGGCGGAACAATATCAGCTAGAGTTTCTACCACCGATGTCTTATCAGAACACTTATGCGTTGGCAGTCAAAGAAAGCTACGGCGCGGAGCACCAACTGAATGCCATCAGCGACTTGAAGCAGGCTGCGCCCGATATCCGAGCAGGTTTCTCACTGGAGTTTACCGACCGAGCAGACGGCTACAAAGGCATGCAGGCAGCAGGTATCACGCTGAAACATATTGTTAGCTTGGAACCTGCCTTACGCTATACGGCATTGTTGAATGAAAAAATCGACCTAGTGGAGGCCTTTTCTACCGACGCAGAATTGAAGCAATACCAGTTGCGCCTGCTGAAAGATGATATTTCCCTGTTTCCTGCTTATCAGGGGGCACCATTGATGAAAGCAGAATTTGCTGAAAGAAATCCGCAAATTGTGACCGCACTTAACCGACTGGCGGGAAAAATTAGCGAAGAGGAAATGAGCGAGATGAACTACCGCGTGAAAGTGCAAGGCGAAAGCGCGGAAAACGTGGCTCGGAATTATTTAGAGAAAAATGGGTTGTTAGGAAAGTAAAATTGGCAGTAGGCTACCTGAAAGCATCAGATTCTTAGGGAGATATTATGAAAGCCGTAAAAATCTACCAAGCCGACGGAGCGGAACAACTAATTTATCAAGACGTGCCAACACCTGATATCAAAGAGGGTTGGTCACTGGTAAAAATCAAAGGCTTCGGCATCAACCATTCTGAGATTTTCACGTGTGAAGGCAAATCGCCATCCGTGCAGTTTCCACGCATTTTGGGCATTGAATGTGTAGGCGAAGTGGCGCAAAGTTCCACACCCGCACTGGCGGTTGGACAAAAGGTTGTCTTCTATTATGAGAGAGAAATGGGGAGCGCCTTTGACGGTAGCTACGCCGAATATGTGTTGCTGCCAAACGAGCAAATTCACCCCATTCATACCGATTTGGATTGGACAACCCTTGCCGTAATTCCCGAAACTTACTACACCGCGTTCGGCTCATTACAACAGCTTCGTATCGCACCGCAAGATCGTGTGTGTTGGTGCGTGGTGCCAGCAGCAGTGTGGGCATAGCCTTTGCACAGCATCTTAAAGTACGGTTTCCGCATATCGTATTACACGGTTCAACGCGTAATCCTGCCAAAGCTACCCATTTGCAAGCGGTCGGATTTGACGAAGTGATTACTGAAGCCGATGGCAAACTACAAACAGACCAAAACTATGACAAAATTCTGGAATTGGTCGGGCCAGCAACTTTCACCCACATCAACGAACACGGCATCGTCTGCAATACAGGGCAGCTAGGTAATATATGGTACGTGAACGATTTTGATCCGATTATCGAACTCAAAAACAACAGCTATCTCACCGCCTTTTATTCGGGCAATGTGTCGCAAGCCAAGCTGGATGCGATGTTTGACTATATCTGGCAATTTAATGTGAAAATCTTAATTGAACGCGTGTTTACATTGGAACAAGTTCCCGAAGCCCACCGTTTTTTGCAAAGCGCGGACGGGTTTGGGAAAGTGGTGGTAGTCAATGAATAGGGCTATCTAAAATTCTATAAAAGAAATTTAATCATGCTTGGAATAAAACTGTGATCTGAATTGGTTTCATGGATATTGATAAAGAGAAGGCCGTCTGAAAAATTTCAGACGGCCTTTTACTTTTGAATTCTGTAAGTGATTGAACTACTAAGAGAAACAGGATTTAGCAGGCTAAAATACTAGCATTATGAATTTAACATAATATAAATTAAGGATGCTTTCCCTATTCCTACATCAAATTCGCTTTTTGTTCCTGATTGTTAACTGAGAGTTAATGATACTCCTTGAGAGTAGGTATTATGGTACTTTATTCTTGGGTATACAGGCAATATCCTTTATATTGTACTTCTAAAATCTTCCTACTATAACTGTCGTCACGTTATCACTCATTATGGGCGTAATGGAATAGGGTAGGGTAAAGATTTCAATATCTCCTCATACTGCCTTTCAGACGGCCTTCTTCCCATTCATCCCTTTCCCTTTACCATCGGCACGATCACAGATACCATATCTGTGTCATATTATTCCATTTGATGAGAAGGTACTCATGATAAAACCAACGACCACTGTATTGCTGACAGTTTCCCTGCTTACTGCATGCACCCCTGCCGTTTCTCCACTTACAGAACAAAATCCCTCTACAACGACTGCTTCTTCATCTATCGATACCGCCTATTGGACCGAACAACCTTATTGCAGCGGCCGCTATCAATTGCGCTTGCCGTCCAAGCGTCGTCACGGCAGTACACACATTGATTACAATGGCTGGAGTGTGATGGTTATGTTTAACGACTGGAAGAGAAACGTTAGTACCATCAATGAGAATAAGCAATATGGTCGAGATGGAACCGATATTGTTGTTGACACCCGTACTCTAATTCCAGGGCAGGCGATGATGCAGGTAACGCGTAGAGATTTTGAATGGGAGCATATTATCAAGGATCGTGGTTTGCCCTACGAAGCCGATTTGTATTTTAAGTTGGATAATAACGATGCCTATATTGTACGGAGTTATTTCCGCATTCCTTCGGATCATGGCAAAGCCCCTGCTAACTGGAAAGCCAAAGAGAAAGAATTGATAGATGGCATGGAGAAAAAATTCCGCCAAGATTTCCTGAATAACCTGCGAGCACGTCAAGAGTTTGAAGTACCGAATCGGCAGGGTATCTGCCTGATAGGCGGTTTTATTGCGGACGATGGCAAAAAACCGTTTACAGCGCATACAACTGTTGAATTTGCCAAGCAGCATGATATGAATCTGGAAATCATGCATGGCGACGAGCTTAAGAAAGGCGAACCGACACTGCTGCAACGGGATATTGCTCCGAAAAAAAGCGCATTGGCAAAAATTTTTAAAGTCACAGGCTACCGTACCATTCGCCAGGGCCTGCGTACCATTAACGGCATGTCTGGTACGGAAAAACTGATCAAATGGGACGGCAATAAATATATGTTGATTTGGGAACGAGACGGTGGCAATCCGCGCATCATGATGCAGTTTGGTACCGAGAGGAAAGACGGAACGAAGCGTAGCGAAGCCGAAATCCTCGCTATCTGGGACACCGTTCTGCCGACTTTAAAGCCGGTTGAGTAGAGATTAAACTGATAACGCATCGCGCAAAGATTTGCGGAAACTGCATCCCTTGTGCGAATTTTTACGCCCGAAGACTGACACTTCCCGATTGGACTGACCATCATGAACAAACCCCTCAAATACACCCTGATTGTCTTAGGCTGTCTGGCAGCAATGTTTATTTGGTTTCTCCTTTGGCTGAAATGCAATCCCATCCATATAGGCGGTGCAAATGGTCATGTTAAACCTGCGTATTTTTTGGGATGAACTATTGCCGTATTACCGCATTGCTGCCGCCAACGGCGACTATAAGGCAAACATACGGCTGCAGTTCCTGCTCAGCGATGGCTGGACGAAGGTTCCCTATATTGAGGCTGAAACTGAAGTTCATAAGTTGTATAAAATGCTGCACAAACAACTTCCAGCTACCGCCTACTATCTGCTCAAAGGCTATATCGAAGACGGCTACGGTGTCAGTGCGCCCCCCGACAGCGAGCTGGCATTTTTACGCAAGGCTGCGGATATGGGTAGTAGGGATGCGCAATATGTACTGGCGGAAAAAATAGCTTGGCTTGATGATGAACCGACACGGCAATTTAGGTTGGAATTGATGAGGAAAATCTATCAATGCGCCTCTGAACAGGGGCAGGGAGATGCCTCTGTTAATTTAGGGATTAATTTACAAGGGAGGAAAAGGTACAACGAAGCAGTAAAGACATTTCATCAGGGAGTCAAGAATGGAAACTCAATGTCGGCTAGCTTGATTTCTCAAGGTTTTGGAAGAGATAACGCAAATACTTCTGAAGGTACTTCATATTATTTAGACTTAAAATTTGACTTAGAACGAGCCCGTCGTTATGACATTATTAATACCTATCTTTCAGATTACGAATTCATGTCGCCTACCGTTCCTGATTTAGACGATATCGTTCCGTTACCGCCGGCACCTTTACCCGAATGGGACGGCAAAATCGCCTTTCAACGCTGGGTAGAGGGGGATGAACCACCAAAACCCTCTGATGAACTGCTCAAGAAGCTGGCGGATAAAGCAGGGGTAGATGTTAAAACCGGACTACCATTGTAAGGACAGTTCAAAGTGGGTAAAGATAAGGCTTATTCGGAGAGGTTGTGGCATTGTTCAAGCAGGAGGGCTTTGAACAAGGAAAGCAAAGAATAGGTGGGGCGGCTGCAGTGGTCTCGAAGGTAATGGGTTCTTTGAGGATTGAATGTCTGGGTGGGAAAATAGAGAAAATTGATGAATTTTACAAAGATCTCAGGGTATTAATAGGAAGGACCTAGGACTTTCACAACGTAGGATTTGTTGAGAAAAGACTGGATTATATAAACAAAAAGGCTATCTGAAATTTTTCAGATGGCCTTTTGTTGTATATAACACAACAGTAAGCTTTACATAGGTTATATCTATCTGACATAAATACCTAAGATATTGGTATAATCGGAATTTATGCTTATACAATTGCTGTTGCTGTTGCTAAACAGGCGGTCAAGGATGGTGTAGCGACCAAGCAGCCTGAAAACTGGGTACAGGCGGTGCAGGACGCAATGTGGCAGGCGGTATATGAATAAGGTCTCCTAGAAGCTATAAGGCTACCTGAAAACAAAAAGCAGTCTGAAATCCATGCAAAGAAGTCAGGCTGCTTTTACATTTTCAGACGACCTCCACCCGCAGCGCATCCACAATCAACTTAAACACATTGGAATGCCCGCGGCGGCTGGGGTAATAGAGGTAAAGCGGATCGTAAGT
>QWBZ01001108.1_pt1 | contig 10866 bp, 10 predicted proteins | sample 1972441 | NCBI WGS metagenome assembly QWBZ01 (sample SAMN09866721, study PRJNA288562) | Human oral metagenome isolate term6_saliva, whole genome shotgun sequencing... | isolation source: mouth | host: Homo sapiens | place: USA: California
CCACTTGCGCCGATGGTACTGCAATGCAATGCGGGAGAGTAGGTAGCCGCCTCCTTTTACAAAGCACTTTGAAGATTCATTTCTTCAGAGTGCTTTTTTATTTATATACTTTGCGGGCCTCCCGCAAATCATTCCGTACATGGTTTGGCGTTTCCGCGCATGGCGAAAGTCGTTTCCCGAATAGTTTGTGATTTCCGCGCATGGCGAAAGTCGTTTCCCGAATAGTTTGGCGTTTCCGCGCTCGGCGAAAGTCGTTTCCCGAATGGTTTGGCATTTCCGCGCATGGCGAAAGTCGTTTCCTGAATGGTTTGGCATTTCCGCACATGGCGAAAGTCGTTTCCCGAAAGGTTTGGCGTTTCCGCGCATGGCGAAAGTCGTTTCCCAAATGGTTTGACGCTTGCGGGCCTTCCGCAACTCACTGTTTAAGGGTTTTGACGCTACGCTATAAAGCAAAATTCAATCAACAAAAGAATTTCTGAGAATAAAAGAAAGAAGTATCAGCATAAATAACTACATTTGCAGTCGTGCACTTTTGTTTGATAACATACAAGTTTATGACCAAAGATTCTGTGAAAGTAAGACTTAGAAACGTTCAATCATTAAGAAAATGATAATTAATATGCAGTATTATAAGATTATAATCTCGGAGCCTTGGGACTATGTAGATTCAAAAGGAAATAATATTATAAGTGGTCAAATACTCAATATTATTAATGAAAAATCTTTGGTCTTTCAGGCGAATGAAAATATTTATATTAATGGATTAACATCTATGTGTTTTCTTCTTTCGCCACGTTATGCCCCTTTTCAAATTAGGAATATACCTAAAACATTAACTGTAATTGGAGGAGTACTGCCACAGAATTATAGTAAAGTTTCCAACCATGAATATCTATTTGAAAAGATAAAATTTGTATTTATTGGTGAATTATCATGCAGTGATGTCTAACTATAATTCCTTATTATATATATTCTGTACACATAACTACATCAGCGATTTAGGCTTTACTATTTTATGGATTTACACATGTATCCAACAGAGCTGAAACTATTATACTTAAAAAAGAATGTGGTATTCATTCCTCCAAAACTATAACTTTTCCGCCTATACGAAGACTTCAATCATAGCTTCCACGCAGATAGGGCATGAGCATTACACCTACGATGCCAACGGCAATCCTACCTTAGTGGAGAACGATAGCCTTGGTACCGAACAAGGTAATAGGAATTCTAAAGATGACTTTGGAAAGAGAAGAAATGCTAATGGTTCATATAGAATAACAGAGTCTACCATCACGGTATTTGAAGGTACATTGATAGCTGACGCCAATAGAGACGATGCGAAACATAAAGGATTGACCTTAGAACAGGCTATTGGTGGTGTTGCTGGTCATGAACTTGTGCATGCTACAGATGCAAAAGAAATAAATAGGGATATCAGACATGAAATTAAGAATGGAACACCTCGAAATGATAGAGAAGTCCTTCCAAATAAAGTTGAACAAGAAATTATAGAGCAATCAAAAACTTTAAACAAACAATAAGCATATGAAACAGAATATTATTTCACTATTTATATTCACAACTTTTGCAATTCCACTCTATGCACAAAGAAAAGCGCATATAAACTTTGGATATGTGCAAATTCCTGATAGTATAGCATCTATTATAGATCGTGGCTATAATTGGGGGCCCAATGATGAGCATGCCAGTTCTTTTATTCGTAATTTGCAGGACGGCAAAGAGCATACTTTAATAAATGGTATATATGCTTATAGTAGCCCAAATCCACACCATCCGCGCAAACTCTTCATCTATCACAATAAAAAACTATTTATCTTTAAGAGTTATGGTGCATTCGATCCACAAGAAGTCATAAAAGAATATGTAACTTTTTTATCAGAAAGTAAGATACCAGATTCTCTTGCTATCAAATATCTAAAGGTGATTTATAAATACTTAAAAGAAGAAGAAGGACAAACTTATGGGAGCTATATTAGACCAACAAATGAGAAAGCGAACATATGCGTAGAATGAAGCTATTTCACTGCAACCCAGTTAAATCGCATTATCGCTGTGTATCATTCCAATGGCAAGTTCACGACCTCTTGGGACATAAGCTCAAAGTGAATCACCCCGATGCAGGAGAAGTGACCTGCACCTACGATGCGGCAGGCAATCTCCTGACCAAGCTCACGGCAGAACTCAAAAAGAGAATTTCGGCTGATGCCCCCATCACTTACACCTACGACTACGAACGATTAAGCGAAGTGCTCTATCCCAAGAACCTTTTCAACCGCGTTACCTACACCTATGGCAAACCGGGAGAGAAGTACAACCGTGCAGGCAGACTTGTGCTCGTGGAAGACGCTTCGGGTGGCGAAGCCTATTACTACGGCTCGCAAGGCGAAGTGGTGAAGGCGGTTCGCTCGGTGATGGTCAGCACCGCCGACGTGCGTACCTACATCTATGGTGCCACCTACGACAGTTGGAACCGCGTGCGCACGATGACTTATCCTGACGGAGAAGTCGTGACCTATGCCTATAATGCCGAGTGTCAAGTCCAACAAACAGGGAAAGGAAGAAACCATCGTTGAGAAAGTGGGCTACGACAAGGACGGGCATACCGTTTATACCAAGTTGGGCAATGGCACGGAAACCACTTATACTTATGACAAGCAGCGCGAGCGTTTGCAGGAGATGAACCTCATGGCAGCAGGTACGGCGATTATGACCAACAAGTATCAATATGATGCCGTGGATAACATCCTTGGCATCACCAATGCCATAGACCCGACGCAAGCCGATAAGAATAACAATAGCAACAAAGCAAAACTCGGTGGTGCTTTCAACCATACTTGTGCCTACGACGACCTTAACCGTCTGATAAAGGCGAACGGTAAGGCGAAGAGTGCATCGTATGAAATGACTATGACCTTCGGACGAATGAGTGAACCGCTCACCAAAGTGCAGAAGGTGGACTCCACAAAGACAGCGCAGTCTTACGACTTCACGTATAAGTATGAGGACAACAACCATCCCACCGCTCCAACGCAGATAGGACACGAGCATTACATCTATGATGCCAACGGTAATCCTACATTGGTGGAGAACGACAGTCTCAATACCGAACGAAGAATGTATTGGGATGAGGATAACCGACTGATGGTATTGTCGGATAATGGCAAGACAAGCCGATACACCTACAATGCCGCCGGCGAGCGTATCATTAAGAGCCATGGCGACCTTGAGGGCGTATATATCAATGGTGCTCCGCAGGGAATCACGTTCCACGAAACGGAGGATTACACCATTTATCCCGCTCCGATTATCACTGTGACGAAGAACCGCTTTACCAAGCATTACTTCATCGGTGACAAACGTGTGGCAAGTAAACTCGGTGTAGGCAAGTTCAGCAATGTTTACGGCATCAGCGGCAACAACGTTACGGCAGGCCAGAAAGACTATGCTGCCCGCATGATGCAGATAGAGAAACAGCGCGAGGAGTATTATAAGTCACTTGGCACACCGCCAGGAGTTCCAACAATAAAAGGAGCAACGGCAGATCCCGATAACACCGGTCGTGGTTATAACGACATTATTGGGGAACTGGGCGACCACTCTGTGCCCGAAGGTTGGGTGCAACGGCCGAAGTTCAATGAAAAGGGAGATGTTCCTGGCCCGCCCGTCCAATGGCAGAAACCCGAAGACCCGGACAATGCTCAACCGGGTTATGGTTATGTCCCTGCCGACACCACCAATACCGAGGATATCTTCTTCTATCACTCCGACCACCTTGGCTCAACATCATATATCACCGATGCCAAGGCGAACATTACCCAGTTCGACGCCTACCTGCCCTACGGCGAACTGCTCGTTGATGAACACAGCAGTAGTGAAGAAATGCCGTATAAGTTCAACGGCAAGGAGTTTGACCAAGAAACGGGACTGTACTATTATGGTGCGAGGTATATGAATCCTGTGACAAGTATTTGGTATGGGGTAGATCGTTATTGTCAAAAATATCCTAAATTCTCTGCGTACTTATATTGTGCTGGTAATCCTATAAAACATATTGATATTAATGGTGATACAATACAGTATGGAGCAGGAGATGAAACTGTACGAGTACACCAATCTATAGATCTATTAAGAGGTAAGTCCAGTTTATTTAACACAGTATATAACGAAGTTGACAAATTACCTGTTTTGGTAACAATAAATGGTGATGACCATAATGTACAGAAAGCATTCAAAGAGTCTAGTGGATTTTCTGAAGGTTTTGCAGAAGGATATACGTCTAACAATAATATATATTACAGTTATGAACACGCAACCACTGCAGGGTATACAGAAGAACTCTTCCATGTTTTCCAAAAAGCTTTATACGGTATAAATGGAAGAAATATGCAAGAATTGGATGCAGAAGCAAAATTATATAATGTAATAGTATTGCTGGAAATTGCTAATACCAATAGTAGTATAAAAGGTGTTAATGCTGTGCTGAATTCAATAAATAATAATAATGAAAACATCTTGTACTACTATGGTCAATTAGTTCAAACTCTTTATGAACTCCTAGATACCAATAACTTAACAATCACAAAGGGGTCTAAAGCTGAGGATGCATATAAAATGTATTTAAAGAACTTTGAAGTAAACCATTCCCAAACAAAAGGAGATGTATATAGTGGGAAGCAACGGGATTTATCACCTGCCGCCTATAACACTCTCTTAGATAAAGTAAAATAATGATTAAATATGAAAATTAACTACTGGGTACTCTTATTATTCATTCTAGTTGGTAACACACAACTTTATGGACAAAATGTAAAATTATTAGATAATACATATTATAAGGCTTTTGGAGATAGAAGTGATATCGTAAACATTATAGAGCACGAACGCTCTCAAATAATAATGCTTTTAGAGCCATCATTATCATCTATGATAGAAGAAACACTATCCACTGATACAGCTCTTTTTCGATGCGTATTAATTATAAATATTGAAAGAACGAATAACATTTTCAATATCTACAATGATAAGCCATTTTTCTATCAAGATAATAATAAAAGGTATGAGAATCTCAAAATTAGCGATGAGATAACGGCTATAGTACGTTCGATAAAAATCTGCCCATTACTAAATAGAAGAAACAAAAAAAGAATAAGTTTTGGGTTGGTGTTCCATCGAAAGTAACAGAACTACTTCTTCTAGCCTGAGATATGGATAAAGAAGACAAAATTCTAAGTATTAGAATGCGCAATCAGCGTATGGGATTTTATGGTAACTTGTATTCAATGGACTATGCCTATGATTACGAATGGTTAAGCGAGATACTCTATCCCAAGAACCTCTTCAACCGCGTTACCTACACCTATGGAAAGCCGGGCGAGAAGTATAATCGTGCAGGAAGACTTGTGCTCGTGGAAGACGCTTCGGGTGGCGAAGCCTATTACTACGGCAACCAAGGTGAAGTGGTAAAGACCGTTCGCTCGGTGATGGTTAGCACCGCCGACGTGTGTACCTACATCTATGGTGCCACCTACGACAGTTGGAACCGCGTGCGCACGATGACTTATCCCGACGGAGAGGTCGTGACCTATGCCTATAATGCCGCAGGACAAATCGCGAGTGTCAAATCCAACAAACAAGGAAAAGAAGAGACTATCGTTGAAAAGGTGGGCTATGACAAAGACGGACACACCGTCTACACCAAGTTGGGTAACGGCACAGAGACCACCTACACCTACGACAAACGACGCGAACGCTTGCAAGAAATGAATCTCACGGCGGCGGGAACATCCATCATGCACAATAAATATCAGTATGATGCGGTGGATAATATCTTAGGTATCACCAACGCCGTAGACCCGACGCAGAACAATAATAGCAACAACAACAAAACAAAACTCGGTGGTGCTTTCAATCACACCTATGCTTACGACGACCTTAATCGTCTGATAAAGGCAAACGGAAAAGCAAAGAGCGCATCGTATGAAATGACGATGACTTTTGGACGCATGAGCGAACCGCTTACCAAGGTGCAAAAGGTGGACTCTACAAAGACAGCACAGTCTTACGACTTCACCTATAAGTACGAGGACAGCAACCATCCCACCGCTCCCACGCAGATAGGGCATGAGCATTACATCTACGATGCCAATGGTAATCCTACCTTAGTGGAGAACGATAGTCTCAATACCGAACGGAGAATGTATTGGGACGAGGACAACCGCCTGATGGTATTGTCGGACAATGGTAAGACCAGCCGATACACGTACAATGCCGCCGGCGAGCGTATCGTCAAGAGCCACGGCGACCTCGAAGGCGTGTATGTAAATGGTGCGCCACAGGGAATCGCCCTTTGGCTATCGCCGACTTCAGGCTACGCCTCAGCAAAACAAGCAAGCTTGCGTTGCATTCGGCTTGCACTGAAGTTCCACGAAACGGAGGATTACACCATCTACCCCGCCCCGATTATCACCGTGACGAAGAACCGCTTTACCAAGCATTACTTCGTCGGCGACAAACGAATTGCCTCCAAACTGGGAACAGGCAAGTTCAGCAATGTCTACGGCATCAGCAGCAACAACGTTACGGCAGGCCAGAAAGACTATGCCGCCCGCATGCTGCAGATAGAGAAGCAGCGCGAGGAGTACTACCGCAAGCTGGGCACACCTCCCGGTGTTCCTACGATGAAGGGTGCAACGGTCGACCCCGACAACACGGGTTATGGCTACAACACCATCATCGGTGAGCTGGGCGACCACTCTGTGCCCGAAGGTTGGGTGCAACGTCCGAAGTTCAACGACAAGGGAGATGTCCCCGGTCCACCCATCCAATGGAACAAGCCCGAAGACCCAGACAATGCGCAGCCAGGGTATGGCTATGTCCCCACGGACACGACCAACACCGAGGAAATCTTCTTCTATCATAGTGACCACCTCGGCAGCACTTCCTACATCACCGATGCCAAGGCCAACATCACCCAGTTCGATGCCTATCTGCCCTATGGCGAACTGCTCGTGGACGAACACAGCAGTAGCGAGGACATGCCGTATAAATTCAATGGCAAGGAACTCGACCAAGAAACTGGCTTATACTACTATGGGGCAAGGTACATGAATCCGGTAACGAGTTTGTGGTATGGGGTGGATGCAATGATTGAATTAAAACCAGATGTTGCAAGTTATCTTATTTGTTTAGGTAATCCGATAACTCTTCTGGATCCTGATGGAAATTGGGAGAGGAATGCTGGTGGTAATCTTGTTGCTCAAAAAGGTGATGACGCTAAAACATATGCACAATATGTTGGAATATCTAATGATGAAGCTTTGTCTATACTAAAAAATAATGGAGTTACAGTTAATGAAAATGGAATTTTAAGCCTAAAAGTAGGTGATGTTATAGAAAATCCAAATTTTCTACAAGATGTTATTGTTTTAGGGAAGAATGGAAACAAGCAAGGTAAGAGTAACTCTTCTATTACAATGTATAATGAGTTTTATCATCTTAATATAGGAGCAGCTATTAAGGTGTTGAATAAAAATACAGGGATAAAATATAATGATAAAGGTGATAATGTTGGTATCAAAGATGAAACTCAAAGTATTGGAAGGTGTGCAATGTATGTTAGAAAAGCTTTGAATGCAGGTGGCTTTGATACTACAGGAAATCCGCTTTATGCAGCAAATTATGGTAATTTATTAAAAAATAGAGGTTGGTCTGTTGTTTCTAAAGATAATTACAAACCCGAAATAGGAGACATCATTGTTATTAACAGTTTTGTAGGACGCCATAAACGACACCCGTCTGGTCATATACAAATGTACAATGGAACACAATGGGTATCGGATTTAAACAACGTACACTTATGCCGGGAGAAGATTATAGAATATCCAATCCTGGTTATGTAATATATAGATTTAAAAAAAAAGATGATTAAAATGAAACTTAGAATTTGTACAATAATCCTACCATTAAGCATAAGCTTAATAAGTTGTACTAATGTTAAAAGGAAAAACGAAAAAATGGTAAACATTGAAGCCGAGAATCATTATGACACCACTTTTCAAAAAAAACATATAGTAAAAAATAAATTATTGAAAGATACTCTTAAAACGGAGGATGTCATTTCTTTTTATAAAAAATTCATGCAAAGTTATATTCTTGGAGGTTCGTTAAATAGAAGAGATAGGCTTGCAATGTCTTGCCTAACCACAGAATTTATCCAAAAATTAGAAAAACTATATTTAGAAGAATATGATTGTGAAAATGGTGGCTGTCTTGCAGAATGGGTATTTGTTACTGGGGGGAATGATGCAAATCTAGAAGTTGATATTCAAAACATGAAGATGATACCTTTAGGTGGTAATTGGTATAAGATAATGTTTGGTAAGCAACAAAAGAATTCATATAAAGTAAAAATAATAAAACAACGAAATAAATATAAAATTTGTGATATTATAAATAATAATACAATATAACAGTATTTGTGTTTATTGGCTATTCTTGGATATGGAAAATAAACTCAGTGTAAGCAATTCTGCAATATCTGTGGCATCAGTGGCAACAACGTTACAGCTGTTCAGAAAGACTATGCCGCTCGCATGACGCAGATAGAGAAACAGCGTGAGGAGTATTACAAGTCGCTTGGCACTCCTCCCGGCGTACCTACGATGAAGGGTGCCACGGCAGATCCCGACAACACCGGTCGCGGTTATAACGACATTATCGGGGATTTGGGTGACCACTCCGTGCCCGAAGGTTGCGTACAACGGCCGAAGTTCAACAACAAGGGAGATATCTCTGGTCCGCCTATCCAATGGCAGAAACCCGAAGATCCCGATAATGTGCAACCGGGTTATGGTTATATCCCAACGGATACCACCAACATTGAGGAAATCTTCTTCTATCATAGTGACCACCTCGGCAGTACCTCTTACATTACCGACGCAAAGGCCAACATCACGCAGTTCGATGCCTACCTGCCCTACGGCGAGTTGCTCGTGGATGAGCACAGTAGCAGCAAGGATATGCCGTATAAATTCAATGGCAAGGAACTCGACCAAGAAACTGGCTTGTACTACTATGGGGCGAGATATATGAATCCAGTTACATCATTGTGGTATGGAGTGGATCCGTTGGCAGGAAAATATGCCAATAATTCACCCTATGTATATTGCAATGACAATCCAATAAGACTTATTGATCCCAATGGTAAGGCTCCTGGTAATTTCTTTTTATCAATAGAAAAGGCTGCTGTGGATTTTGGACTTTTTTACAATGATAATTCTATACGAGAAGATATTGAATACAGCTCTTCTATTTATCAAGTACGAAACTCAAATGGGCAGTTAGGATATATATATACAATCGCAGAGAGAGGTAGTAAACATGGAGTTACACCAAGTCGCCCAAATCTGTTTCGCAAGGTAGTTGCTGATATTCATACCCATGGGGCGTGGTCTAATGGCGAGTATAAAGATAATGAATTCTCAGGAATAAGGGATAAGAAAGGTAATTTACTTACATCAGATAAGCTACAGAAAGTAGATACACAGAATGGAGATATTGGTGACTCTAATAGAACCCAGCTAACATCTTTTCTTGTTACGCCAAATGGTTCTTTACAATCATATGATCCAAAGACAGGAAAAATAAAAGTACTTAGTAATAATATGCCAAGTGATTATAGAGATCCTGACAGGATGAATTCAGTATCAAGTTATATAGAAAAACATCCCGTATCAATCATGAAAGAGGCATCACAGGAGCTCAAGGAAAGTATAAATATAATTGATAGATAATGAGGAAAGAATATATTTTTGCATTGATATTTGCAATACTATGTTTCCTTGGGGGAAATTATTATAGCACCTATAATAGTAAAAAAAGAACTCTATTTGTTAATAAAGGAATAGCAACAGAAAAGGAGACTAAAGATCCTTTTCAAGGTACAAATCTCTACGATTCGACAAATTCTGAAAATACAGGAAACAGGTTTAAAAAGGGTATTATACCCGATGCCGAAACAGCATGTAAAGTAGCCATTCCCATTATTAAAGCAGTGTATGGAGAGCAACAGTTAAACTCTGAATTGCCACTTCAAATAACGCTTATCAATGATAAATACTGGACGATAGAAGGGACATTACATACGGCAAAAGGAGGTGTTGTATTTATGACCATTAATAAGAATAATGGATGTGTATTAAATTTGATGCATGGTGAATAATATCATGTTTTATTATGATTACTTAGAAAATATAACAAAAATTGGAAAGCAAATTTCACAAGAAATTGGAACGATATGATAAAGAGTCTAAAAGATACAAACCTGTTATTGAAAACTAAGAGTATCATATTCCTGCCAATCATTATTGGAACAGTGTGTCTTGTCATTTACATTACATACCTATTAAAAAAATAAAAGGACTTTACAAAAGGATTAATCTGATTTTAGCAAATTGGAATCCTCTGTCTATCCCCAAAAATATTGCAGAAGTGGAATATCTACATTATATACCTATTGGAAAAGCCACTCAGCTTTGACCCCTTTGGGCAAACAGTATTTGCTCACTTTGGTCATAAAATGATTGACCCTTGTAAAGTGCTGGTGCAGGGGTCAAAGCTGGGTGGCCTTTCCGGTTTATAATGGTATAGCCTATTGGACTGCTATGCCTGTGAAAGTAGATGAAAATTATTATTTTAGTGCGCACTACGGAGGGGCAACGACATGGAATCAAGCTATATCTTTCAGCTACAATATTCGCCCTGTAGCAGATAGGTAAGACTAAGAAGTCTGTCTAAATTCTTGATTTGTTAATTCTTATAGCCTCTTATGGGATGTGTTCCATA
>QWBZ01000841.1_pt1 | contig 10830 bp, 7 predicted proteins | sample 1972441 | NCBI WGS metagenome assembly QWBZ01 (sample SAMN09866721, study PRJNA288562) | Human oral metagenome isolate term6_saliva, whole genome shotgun sequencing... | isolation source: mouth | host: Homo sapiens | place: USA: California
CTTTGCGATGTATATCTATGATTATAAGTTCCCTGACCTTTCAGAGATAGCCTATAATCACCTGCTCCATCATTTGGATGCCTATAAGGTAAAGCCGCAGTTCTATGTGATAAACTTCGACGACCCACGCAAGTCGCACCGTTGCAATCCCATCAATCCAGCCTTTATGACGGATATATCGGATGCCTATGAGAGTGCCTATACCATCATGCTCAACCTTAACCGCTCGTGGATTCAGAAACAGGGAGACTTCTTCGTGGAGTCACCGATTATCTTGCTGGCTGCCATCATCTGGTTTCTGAAAATCTATGAGGACGGGAAGTATTGCACCTTTCCCCATGCCATCGAATTTCTCAACCGTCCCTACGCACAGATATTCCCGATACTTACTTCCTACGATGAACTTGCCAACTACCTTTCTCCTTTTATGGACGCATGGGAGGGTGGAGCACAGGACCAGTTGCAGGGACAGATCGCCAGTGCCAAGATACCGCTATCACGTATGATCTCGCCAGCTCTTTATTGGGTGATGACGGGTGATGATTTCTCGCTCGACATCAATAACCCTAATGAGCCGAAAGTCCTTGTTGTGGGTAACAACCCCGACCGTCAGAATATCTACTCAGCTGCTCTTGGACTCTATAATAGTCGTATTGTGAAACTCATTAACAAGAAGAAGCAACTCAAATCATCGGTGATTATCGATGAGTTGCCGACTATCTACTTTCGTGGACTTGATAACCTCATAGCTACTGCGCGAAGTAATAAAGTTGCCGTATGTTTGGGCTTTCAGGACTTCTCACAACTTACCCGTGATTATGGAGACAAGGAGAGCAAGGTGATACAAAACACGGTTGGTAATGTGTTCAGTGGCCAGGTTGTTGGAGAAACAGCTAAGACCCTTTCAGAGCGTTTTGGTAAAGTACTTCAACAACGGCAGTCTATGACCATCAACCGCAATGACAAGTCTACGTCTATCTCCACACAAATGGACAGCCTTATCCCGGCTTCTAAAATCAGTAACCTTACTCAGGGTATGTTTGTGGGTGCAGTATCCGATAACTTCGATGAACGTATCGACCAAAAGATTTTTCATGCAGAGATTGTGGTGGACAGTGCCAAGGTATCAGCAGAAATGAAAGCATATCAGCCTATACCAGTGATAGTGGACTTCAAAAATGAAGATGGCCTCAATAAACAAAAGGAGAGCATCGAAGCTAACTATCGCAAGGTCAAGGAAGAAATTCTCTCGTTAGTTGATTCAGAGATTATGCGTATTAAGAATGATCCGAAGCTTGCTCATTTAATCAAAATGTAATCCTTTCATCTATACATTATTAATTATGGATTTGATTATTCCCAATAAGAATCAAAGGTATGATCTCTGTAAATCTCACAACGATTTCGTTCAAAATTGAGTATATTAATATTATAGTACGCTTGTTCAGCTTCTCACGGAGTTCATCAAGAAAGTAGGTACGGCTGTCATCCTTGCGGCGTTTCATGTTCATATAGACATTGTAGCAGTTCTTTATCTCCACTCCAAAGATTACAGAAAGAACATAAGCTAATTCTTCCACACCTATTTCTCCATCATTGATACAGTCGCAGGTGTCGAGAGCATAAAGGAGTTCAACTAAGTCAGTTGCCTTAGCTGTCCAACGAATACAGAAGGAATTGGATCGCAGATTCGGAGGTGATAAAGATAAAACTCCTTGCATTCGCATATACCATAATTCTAACTCCTTGTCAATGACGTATAGTAGTTCTGATACATTTTTTCCCCATCTCAGTTGTTAATCCGTCCTTTTGGTTGATTATTTGCAAATGGAAGCGAGTATAACAAAGAGTCCGAAACAAAGATTGTGGATCTTTTTCTGTTTCGCTTAATCTTATTACATCTTCAATAAAAACTATCACAAGCACCCCTTAAATGGATTGCTCTCAAATCATTTGAAGTTAATAGTTCAAATGCTGTTGTTTGTATGAGTCTTTTCATGTTATAAATAATAAAATGAATGAAGGGCAAACTATCCAATAAATGCTATTTAGAGAATTAGATATATCTTCTCTAAAAAGACATTGGACAGTTTGCCCTTACTACAAACAGAAATATAATCAGAATAGATTATTCTCCGAAATAGTGCATTTGCCAAGCCTGTCCTTCCGTCGTAATAACAGCCTTGTCGCTTGCCGTATTTGTTTTAGGGTCGTATATGTATATGCCTTTGTCTTTCTCGTTCATGTTACCAAACAGAACCTTGTCTTTGTACTTCTCAATGGCAACCGAATATCCACTGGAAATAGGGATGTTGATTCGCTTCATAGTCTTGGACTTCAAATCCATCATTACGGGAACACAAGCCAAGTCAATGTGTCCTATAGACTGGTTACTTTCCTTGACAAACACATAGGCGCATACTTTGCCATTACCGATATATCGGCATGCAGGAATATATTTAGGACTGACAGAGAAACCTTCTAAAGGTTGTTTACTGATAACCCAATGATAACTGGGATCGAACTCTGTCGTTCCTTTCTTGATTCGCAAGAATCCTGCATCTATTGGTTTATATCCGAATCCTCCCATGCAGGCAATGTAAATATCCCCTTGCTCATCCATAAAGATTGTTTTGCGGTCAATAGGACGGGATGGGAAAGCGATGCCGCTGCTTTTTTCTGTAATGACCTTCTCAAGTTTATCTGTTTTAGTATCAATAACAGCCATGTCTGAATAAGGTCGCTTTTCTGAAGGTAGCCAATATTCACCCACCATCGCATCCAAAGCGACAAATAGCACTCCATCTCGGATAATCATTGCACCGGGACTTGGATTCTTGACAATGGTTCCATTCTCATCCTTCAGGTCGGGAATACAGCCGTTGAGATCAATCTCCCCGATTTGCTGCATGGTGGTTGGATTGAATACCAACAGTTTGCCCAACGCCTGCAATGATACATAAGCCTTATTCTCGTTGAGAATCTCCATGCAAGCGGCGGAAGCTTGTGGCGGAAGAGGGAGTTTTCCTGCTGGTTCGAGTTTACCGTTATTACGGTTGTACTTGGACAATTCTGGCTTGTCTCCGCCCATATAAGCGGGGAATACATAAATGCTATTTTTATGCCCGAACATTCCAGACGAGAATCCTCCATAGAAAGCATTTGCATTATCTACATGCTTGGCTTCTATACCATCAAGCAGTTTTACATGAACGGTTCCTGATTTGCCGTCAGGATTCACCATATTGAAGGAAACGGCGATGTCTCCTTTTAACTGTTCCGGGGTAGGATTTGGATTATCCTTGCTGCATCCCACAAAACTAAACATTGCACAAGCTGCAAGCGTGAATTTGAAAAGGTTGTTTTTAATCATGACTTTTAATTTTATATTAAACAATTGAGTTAAAAAATCTTCTAACGATGTACATATCGAATTTTCAGTCCGAAATTTCTTCCGGGGAGAGGGCGATTAAACTCCGACATAATCTTTGCGTTTGTCAGATTGTTAATGTAGCTGGAGATAAAGAGTCGCTCACTCCAAAGACTGTGTTCAATTCCTAAATTGACAGTAAAGGAGGTGGGGATTTTTCTTTCCTGATAATTACTCTGCTTGAAATCGTAGTAATATTCGTGGATATATGAAAAATCAGTCATTATTCGTGTGTTTTGCCCTTTGCCTCCAAACAAATTTTCTTTGTGGAACTCCAGCCCTCCATTCATCATCAAAAAGGGTATGTTGGGCATTCTGTCTCCTTTGGTAGGATTGGGATTTTGAGTTAGCGGTTCGTATTTTCTCGTGTCGCGCAAGTCTTGATAGGTTATATTTCCATAACCATATAGCCAACGGTTAATGTCTGCTTTCATTTCATACTCTATTCCTGTCATTCTCATTTCTCCAAAATTCTCATAATGGGAACGTATCGGACCTCCGACAAATCGAATCATATCCGTCAGATAAGTATAGAAGCCATTCAATTCCATCTGAAAATTATTTCCGCTAGAGCTTGTACGATTAAAAATCAAACCTACATTGGTACTTCTACTATGTTCCGGTGTCAAGTTTGTGGATGGTTCTATCACCCAGCCGTCGCCCAATAATTCTTCCTCCGAAGGAAGGCGCACGTCATAAGAAAAGCTTCCTTTCAGGAAAAGAGAGGGGAACAATTGGTAGCGTACGCTCTCACTGACTCCCAAGTCATGTTTCTTACAATGTACTTGCTGATAACGTTCTTGCTTTTTTAACGGATTTACCATTGTCGTGTGCGTGTCGTAGAAATAATGCTTGGCAGCCAATACGTTCATTAAGCGACTGTTTTTTGTCTTGTATTCATAGGATAAACCATGCGTAGCACTTGTCATGTGGGTATCAAAGCTGTTTTTGTACCCTAAAGCGGCGTATCTCACCTCGTCTTTAGGAATGCCATAAGCATAATTGACAAGAGAATTGAAGTTTATCGTATGCTGACGGGCAAACATGTAATTCAGATTTATTTTACTCATGAATCCATGCTTCCTATTCTGTGCCTGTGATGGATAGCGTCCGACTTCTCCTCCATAAGGAGAAGGGCAAGGGAACGATGTTCCATCAAATTGATAACGAATCGTAGCCGTATCCACGAAAGAGGTGTTGCCATACGAATACATGAAATCCGATTTCAAGTCCAAATTCTTTATAAGGAAGTCTGTTTTGTCCAAATGAAGCTTGCCCATATAGCTCTTGGTATCTGTATGAGCCTGCCGAATGTCATATTCTATCCCTTGAATCTGTTTCTGGCTATGAATACGTCCCATTTCGATTTCGACTTCATCGAACCACCACTTAAAAGCTTTCACTCCAAAGCCAGTGAGCAACTTCTTGTACTGATCATGGTTTCGCTTGATTTTTAAGTTGTCATAATAGGGAGAATCCATCATGTAATTATTGTCGGAATATGTATATCCAATTCCAATTCCAAATAAAAGTCCCAACTTTTCCTCATTATGCTTCACTACAGAATTGAACTTATGCGTATTGAATGACGAATATCCGTAAGCAATGTCGTAATAACCGGGAGGAAACTCTTTCAGAACGATATTTATCGCTCCTCCTATGGAGCTTCCGCCTAACCATGCAGGTACAATGCCCTTGTAGATTTCAATTCTTTCTATCATATCTAAAGGGAAATCATTTATATCGGCATAGTCGCTGTTCTCATTCATAGGACGACCGTCAACGAACACCCCGATACGCTTTCCTTCAAGTCCTCTGACAGATATTCTCGCCGAACTTCCTTCACCGCCTCCGTTCCTTACCGTAACACCTACAGTTTTGGCAAGTATTTCGTTGGCATTACTTACAGTACCCTGTAAGTCCTTTGCTGAAATTACGGAAACGGGAATTGTCGATTCTCGCATCCTTTGCTCCTTGCTTTTCCCCACAACGACTACTTCCTGCAAAGAGGAGGACGTTTCTGTAAGAAAGACAGTAATCGGTTTTGTGACCTTTCGACATTCCAAAAGCTTTTTCTCTTCCTCGTAGCCAATATAGGAGAAGAAAAATTCATGTTTCCCTAAAGGTAGTTTTAGTGTAAATTCTCCCTTGCTGTTCGTTGTTGTTCCGTTTTTTTGCATCTTGCAACATACAGAAACCCCTTCCAATGGAATCCCTGTTTTCTTATCCTTCACAACTCCACAACACTCATAAAGCTCTTCATTTGATTGTGCCATAATCATGCTTTCAACAAACGTCAAAGCAATAAAAATCAATGAGACCCGGTAGACCCAAGAGAGTTGTTTGGCAATACTATTTCTTCTCATTGTCGTTTATTTCTTAGATTGGAGCAGTACCATTTGTTTATATATACCATCTTGATTTATCAGTTCATTATGATTTCCGCATTGTACGACACGCCCAGCCTCAAGAACTACGATCTTATTGGCATTTGATATCGTACGCATTCTATGAGCTATAATAATTACGGTTTTGTTTTTTGTCAGGCAGGATATCGCTTCTTGGATTTTGGTTTCATTTTCGACATCCAAAGAGGCGGATACTTCATCAAGCAATATAATGGGAGCGTCTTTTAACAATGCTCTGGCGATAGATATTCTCTGTCTTTCACCTCCGGAAATCGTGGTTCCATTTTCGCCGACAATCGTATCAATACCATTCGGTAGACGCTTTATAAACTCATCACATCCTGCAGCATGTGCGGCATCCATGATTTCTTTGTCTGTCGCATCCTTTTTTCCTATTCTAATGTTTTCTTTCAGAGATGTATTAAAAAGGGTCACATCTTGAAAGACGATAGAATAGTATTTCAGCAATTCCTCTGAATCAAAATCCTCCACACGAATGCCTCCAATGGTAACTGTGCCCGAATTGGCATCCCAGAAACGGGCTGCTAACTTTGCAACTGTACTTTTGCCGCTTCCGGACGGACCGACCAATGCTGTAACTTCTCCTTGTTTGGCAGTAAAGGACACATCTTTCAGAATTGAATCAGTTCTATTGTATCCGAATGTTACATCCTTAAACTCTATTTCAAAATGAGTAGGAGTAATATTCCGTGCAGTATCTTGAATGGGATAATTGATAATCTCATTCATTCGGGTTATTTGGCTATTCACATTTGTGATATGTGCAATGTATTCGAATATGGAAATAACCGGATCAAATATTCGGGAAGCGACTATCAGATACATAAAAAATAACATTGGGGATATTTCTCCTTTTGTCAATAATGCTGTTCCAACAATGACTAAAGTTACGAGTCCTAATTTCAAAACTAACTGAGCAGAATTAGCGATGAGTGCCCCTAATAAGTTAGATTTTATTTGGGTTCTTTCTGCTATTGCTAATTGTTCGTCCAATCCATCCAAATAACGTTTTTCTCCATTGGCAGACTTAATTTCGTGTATACTTTCTAATCCCTCTTGAAGCAAATCTGAGGTTTTCCTTTTCTCCTCAAAATGCACATGATTGTATTTCTTTTGAATCTGTTTGGTTCCTAATATCAAAATAAATGCTACCGGTATAACCCACAACAAAGACAACGCCAGTTGCCAACTGGTTATAAACAGAGGGATAGACATTATAATAAGAGCAATGGTAGAACCGAATAATTGGGGGATGGCATGTGAAAAAGCCTTCTCCAAATCTGCACAATCTGACATTATTGTATTGGTCAAATCGGATAAATCTTTTTTACCGAAGAATGAAAGGGGTAGGCGACGCAGTTTCTCTGCAAGGTGAATACGTCTATTGGCACTTTCATAGTAAGTGCTGACATAAACACTTTTGTATTGAACTTTGGCGACTACTCCCATTACAAATAACAATAGTATTCCAGTTCCGACATAAAAGATTATAGGGACTTCAAAATGATATATATCTTTAGATAAGTATTCAATAGTAGTAGTCAGAACATAAACTACAAGACCTATTGGCAACATGAACGAAAGGTCTAACAGAGCCGACAACAATGTTCCTTTCAATAACTGGACAGCTCCTTTATTTGTTAGTGCGAACTTTTTTTCTAAATATTTTAGCATGATTATTTTATCTTATATTTTCCAACTAATTGATTTTTGATATTCTGCCCACATACTTGCATACACACCATTTTGTGCTACCAAATCCGAGTGCGTACCCGTCTCTTTTATCTCAGAGTCTTTGACTACAATGATGCTATCTGCGTCTTTGATAGTGGATAGCCTATGAGCAATTGTAAGTACTGTTTTATCTTGTGTTATTGCGGAAAACGCCTGCTGGAATAGATGCTCATTTTCAGGATCGGAAAATGCCGTTGCTTCATCAAGAATGATGATAGGTGCATCTTTCAGTATAGCCCTTGCGAGAGAGATTCGCTGTTGTTCTCCACCGGACAAGTAAACTCCCTTTGTCCCAATAATAGTATTCAACCCATCGGGCATTTTTTCTATGATGTCCTTACACTGGGCTATAGCTAAAGCTTTATTGACTTCCTCTATTGTCGCATTGGGCTTAGCATATCTTATGTTATCCAATAAACTCATCTTGAATAACTTCGAACTTTGAAAAACGAAAGTAATGTAGGACATCAGGTTTTTGCTCGAAATATTCCGAATGTCAATACCGCCAATTTTAATACAGCCTGAATTGACATCAGCAAAGCGAGGTATAAGTTTGGCTATGGTTGATTTTCCTCCGCCCGAAGCTCCTACCAATGCTACCGTTTTTCCTTGCGGAATGGTAAAGCTGACATTGTTTACAGCTTGTTTCTTTTTTTCTTGAGATTGATCATCCGTATATGAAAAACTCACATTTTCAAAGGTTACGGAAAAGTCCGTAGGAATATACTCTTTATCTGTCGCAACTTCTTGTAGTGTAGGATGATACAAAAGATTGCCAATTCTGTCTATTGCTTCTCTTGCAAGACTGGCAGCTTCTCCTAAATGCATTATCTTATTCATTATAACGACACATAGGGGAGTGAATATCACATAGAAAATAAAGGGATTGATTAGGGCTGCACTTGAATATCCTAGTTTTAGCAATAGGACAAACAGGAAAACAAAAGCTATGGACATACCTTGTATTGATAGAATGAACCCTCGCATAGGATTACAGCAACTCAATGCATATTTATATGCCCAATCCCTATATCTCAAAATGGCATCGTGAAATCCTTTGAATGAGAAAACAGATTGCTGGAATGTTTTTACCACAGGTATTCCTCTGATATATTCTACCGCTTCCGTATTCATGTCTTCAAGAGCATTCATATATTGTCTCATACTATTGCTTTTTTCTCCTCCCATCATCCGTTTGATGAAAAAGGCACTCAAAAGCAATAAGCAAAGAGTTACAACTCCGAATCTCCAATCGAAAACAAATAAAGCGACAATAAAAACAATAGGCATTGTTATTGCTGCAACTAAATCCGGTAACTGATGTGCCACAAAACTATGTGTAATACTCACGTTGTCATCAATGATTTTGCGTATTTTCCCTGTTGTGTTCTGATTGAAGAAAACAAGAGGAAATGAAAGAATTCTCTTCATAGCCTGATATCTCATTTCCCGTTCTATTCGAAAAGCACCCAAATGGGAAAAGGTAAGAGATAGAAAATAGAAAAAGATTCCACCGCAGGCGAAAGCTAAGGCAGAATATGCATATTGACTGATTACGGAAGGATATTCCCCTTCGTGTATGTGAGAAATTACCTCGTCTATAATGTAATATATATATAGATAAGGGAACATGCTACACACGGCACTCAATCCCGAAAGAACCATTGCAATGGGAATGAATGATGACTTTTCTCCTGCATAACGCTTTATAGCGTCAAATAAATTTTGATTCATGACAGTATGTTATAGGTTTCAATTTTTATATAGGACGATTTCTTGATTTTGTACTAAAAAAATGAGAGTCTGATTTCTCAGACTCTCATTAAATACTTCCATCCGGCTTTCGTATAACTCGAATAGGTTTCCGAAAATGTTTGTAGCTTCTCTTTGGGAATTTTTCGATGAAGAATAAATTCCTTTATGACTGAAACCTGTATTGCCGCATACACATGCATAAAAAATGGATCTATACTTGAATTTATCTCAGGATAAATCTCTTTCATTCTACGAATATACTCTATCCCCATAGCTGTGAATTTTTGAATTAACACCTCTGAATAATTCTCGAAAGAAGAACCTCTTGCTCCAAAAAACAAAAGATATAACTCATCGCTATTTTGAGAAACTAAGGGTGAAAAGTGCCATAAAATAGCATCGTTATGATGTTCTTCCTCAAAAAAACACTTGTTTAGCTTTGATGCTGTATTGTGACTATCTATTAGTTGTTGAATTTGTTCTACTACAGGATATAAGACATCATGGAATAGCTCATCTTTAGTCTTGTAGTAATAGTATATATTCCCTAAAGCCATTCCCGTAATAGCAGAAATGTCCCTCATAGAAACTTTTTGGAAGCCTCTTCTAAGAAATTCTTTCTTTGCCAAGAGAAGTAATCTCTCTCTCGTTTGATTGTCTTTACTCATAGTGAATAGTACAACGTCTTAATTTCGTGCAAAATTAAAGCATCTATCAGTTTCTCGCAATACCCAAAAATGGGTATTTTTCAATTTCATCTTTACGTCTTCTGAATATTATAGGTACACAAAAAGGAGAATTTCCAACATAAACATATAGATAGGTAATTCTTCCTAAAAAGCCACTTCTAGCCATATTGACGCCACAAGTACGCAGTTATCTCCAACTGCTAACACACACGGTTTCTTTGGTTTACTTTTGTCCGTGCACCGCTGTTGATGTCATTAAAAATATTGTAATATGGACGAAAAAATCAAAGACCAAGAAGTCCTTTTGGTGAAAGACTCCAAGGACGAGAATCTCAAAGCTGTCGCAGGTACAGACGAGAAAGGCAGACTGAAAACGGTTCCGCCCACCGCCGAGCATGAACAGAGCTTCCTGAAGTTCGACAAGCACAGCAATGCGCTGGAAAACTTCCTCTCCAACTTCATGCGGCAGTTCAAGCACCCCACACCGCTGAACTTCTTCAAAGTGCCTTTTGAGAGTGCCGTTGCCAGCGCACGGGTTCTCTCCGAGATGCTCAAAGCTCTGGAATTCCCCTCCAATAATGCCAATTCGAGATAAGAAAATTCCCTAAAAAGTTGATAATCTCACCATCATTTTAAAACTTTATAGTTGAAAATCAACAACTTACAAACATATATAGCGATGATTACCACTGATAAAGTTACTGAAATATTCTGTGTGTTGGATGACTTCTGCAAGAATTTAGATACCGAATTAACTAAAAATCTCCATATCGCCCCATGGACTAGGGATATA
>QWBZ01001494.1_pt1 | contig 10824 bp, 9 predicted proteins | sample 1972441 | NCBI WGS metagenome assembly QWBZ01 (sample SAMN09866721, study PRJNA288562) | Human oral metagenome isolate term6_saliva, whole genome shotgun sequencing... | isolation source: mouth | host: Homo sapiens | place: USA: California
GCCACGCTCACCGCATACATGGCGAGGGCAGCGATCACTCCCAGAAACGACAGACCCATGGTCCCCATTGTGCCAGGGGCGGCCTCGCGCTTCAGGAGGGGCACGAGGCCGACGGTCCCACGCGCGATCGTATTGTCCACGAGCTGGGCGAGTGCGCGTGCCACCACTTCCCGATCGCGCATTCCACGTTCCAGCTCGAATACCCGCAGCATGCGAGCCACGAGCACATCGAGCACTAGCTCGGCAACCCCTGTCGCTTGACAGGCGGTCAGTGTGTTTGTAGGTTGATGGAATGAGCGCAGATGTTGGGTTTACTCCGGGCAGGCTGGTTGAGGCTGCCCGGGGTATTGAAGCTAACGCTGAGCCTTTTTCTCAGGCGGTGTCGATGATCGGCGAGGATGTGACGTCCGCGTCGGAGGGGATCAACGGTCCGTTCATGGAGCCGTTGGGCAATGCGCTGACTATGTGGGGTGATTCCCTGAGTGCGTTGTTTGATGACTTAGAGCGTTTGGCCGAGGCTTTGGTGGGCGTCGAGCGGTCTTTTGGTGCGTGCGAAGAAGAAATTATGCAGTCGTTGGTTCAGGCGACTTCCGGGTCGGAGCCGGGCGGGGATTCGTCGGGTGGCGGCTTGTACGACGAGCTGATGCGGCTGTCCCAGCCGGTATCGTGATGGGGGGTTGTCAATGAGTAGCGATTCGATGCTGGTCTTTGAGGAGGCCTGTGCCACTGAGATGGCTCAGGCTTTCCGTCAGAGAGTCCTGGTGGTTAAGGATTTCATTCCTGATGTCAGTGCTGACATTAGGGCTGCTGTGGGCGATTGGACGGGTGAGTCTCGTCAGGCGTGCGATGGCGCGCTTAAGCGCCTGGAAAAGCGCGGTGAGGAATTGGCGGATGTGTTGACGGCGGCAGCTGAGGCGATGGAGAAGATCCTGGCGGAGGGTCAGCATGCTGAGTCTAAAGCGTTTGCGTGCATCGACGGTTAAGGATTGGCGATCGTGAGTGATTTTAAGGTCGATGTGGAGGCCATGTCCTCGTTCGTACAGTCGTTGTCTTCTTTTGAGGAGGCGGCCAAGGAGTACGACGTGGAGGATTGGGTGCCTAACTCGGGGATGCTGGAGAATCCTGAGGTGTGGGAGCGCACGAACGCGTTCCAGGACACGTGGGAAAAGGGCACGAACGACTTGCGTGATGAGATCAAGGCTGCCTCCAGTGCGGTCAGTGGCGCTCTAGGTGCTTATAGCGAGTACATGGACAAGGCTAAGGAGTACATGACGACTGTTCAGACGGCTGCTGAGGCGCTCGGCCAGTCGCCCGTCGTTGGTTCGGGGGCGTGATCTGACGTGGGTGTTGTTGCCCGTGGTGCGCCAGTTTTTTCGATCGGTGGGGATCCTGGTGGTATTTCGACGCGCGCCGCGGTGATGATGGCTCGCGCCGACGAGTTCGGGAATATCCATTCTGGTTTGTCCTCCCTCAACGCTGATGGGTGGGAGGGCCGGGCGGCGGATCATTTCCGTTCGAAGTTCAAGGTGCAGGTCCAGGGCTGGGTGGACGCCCAGGAAGCGTTCTCGTCGGCGTCCGAGGCCTACTCGTCGTATGCGTCGACGCTGGCGTCGGCGCAGTCCCAGTGTGATGGGATTCGCGTCCGTTGGGAGCAGGGCCGCGACGCGGTCCAGCAGGCGCAGAACAATCAGGCTGATGCGCGCAGCGAGGCCGCCGCATATGGTGTTTTGCCCGTGTTTGGTGCCTCTTGTAATGAGGGTCCGGGCCGCTCGGCCATGGCGGCCGCAGAAGCTGATTTCCAGACGCTGGTCGATCAGGTCAACGAGGCCGGTGACCTGCTGATTACCGCATTGAATGCGGGTATTACGAAGCTGCCCGAGCGCACGTGGTGGGATGCGGTGACCCGCACGGCTGGTTCGATCCTGGGCGGCGCCTTCGAGGCCGTTGTCGAAATCGTGAAGCTGGTATGGAAGCTGAGCGGCGGCGAGGGCATGTGGGACTTCGGCCGCGTACTCATGGGCGACATGACCCTGGAAGAGTACGACATCAAGCATAGAGAGATACCCACCGAGACGTTAGCGGCCATGGCGAAGGCGCTGTGGAACGACCCCGTGGGCTTCATGACGGCTGTCGGCAAGTCTCTGATTGACTGGGATACGTGGACCGACGATCCCGGACGCGCCATTGGCCACCTCCTGCCCGACGTGATCCTTGCACTTGCGACCATGGGTGGCAGCGCCGGCGTGTCCGCCGGCGAGAAGGCCCTGACCGGCGGAGCTCGTGCTCTCCGCATCGGTAAAGAGGTCATCAAGGCGATCCTGCCGATTAACCCCGACGACGTCCGCTCCCTGGCCAAGCTCGGCATGAACATGGTCGGCGAGCTCAGCGCCCGCGGCATCGATACGGCCGCGGATCTGGCGAACACCGCAAAGCACCTGGTCGGAGCCGCCGACCACGCCCACGACCTGGGTCACGCTGCCAACGGCATGGCTGGCGCCCTGGACGGGGCCGCTGACGCCGGCCGCGCCACGAGGGCTGGCGCGGCTATCGGGGACACTAGCCACGCCGCGCACGCAGTTGGCGGGGCCGCCGATGCTGCCGGTAGCGCCAGCCACGCCGCTTCCGGCGGCGGTGGCATCGCCAGCAGCGCGAGCCATGCTGCAAACGGTGCCGGTAGCGCCTCCCATGGTGTCAGCAACGCCGCAGATGCGGCAGGCAGCGCCAGCCACGCCGCACACGCTGGCAGCAACACCGCAGACGCCGCGGGCAACGCCAGCCACGCCTCGCACGCAGGCGGCAACGCCGCCGACACAGCAGGCAACGCCAGCCACGCCTCGCACGCAGGCGGCAACACCGCAGATACTGCGGGCAACGCCAGCCATGCCTCGCACGGTGGTGCGGATGTCAAGGATTCGGGTCTTGCGCCCACTGATCCGGGCCACCGCTCCAACGGTGTGTCGAGTGCGGCTCAGCCCGCCGCGACGCCTCACGCATCCGCAGCTGGCGATGCCAGCACCGCCGGGCACACGGCTCCCGCGAACACTGCGCCCAGCGCGTCTAACAGCGCTCACAACAACGCGTTCATGAATGCGGATGCTGGCGGCGCCACCCACGGCGCTGGCAGCACCGCCAACGGCGCAACCGGTGCTCCTGCGACCGGCGCGGGCACACACGGCGCTCCCGCGACCGGCGCACCCGCAACTGGCACCCACGGCGCACCCACTACCGGTGCTCCCGCTGCTGGCTCGCACGGCGGGGCTTCTGGCCACGGTGCTGCTGGCGGCTCGCCCGCTGCTCCCGTGCGCAACGACGGTGTGGGCGAGCGCGCGGCACCGTCTGAGGCTATTGCGCAGAAGAAGCCCGTCGATCCTGACAAGATATTTACCCGTTCGGGCACCAATTTCGGTGCCCCGGCGAACAAGATCGATACGCACGTTGGTGGCAACCAGAAGAGCTTGGATCATGTGGATGTCACGCCCGGTGATTCCGACAAGGTTCCCAACGGCCAGTACCATCCTGTCGAAACCGCAGGTGGTGCCCGCCGCGGCGGCACCGACGGAGCTCCGTCGTCTGCCGCGGTCGGGCCTGACGCTGCTGCTGCAGCTGGCGGGAATCCTCCGCGGAAGCCTGATGATTCTTACCGTGTTGGCCCTGATCGTTCCATGACACCTGACGAGGTCGGGTCTCAGGCTCCCGCTGCAGTTGGCGGGAAGTCTCCGCGGAAGCCCGACAATTCGTGGGACTCCGACGGCTTATCGACGAACCGGGACGATTTCGATCTTTCTGGCTCTGAGAACAGGAAGGACTCTTCCTACCTGGATTACAGCTTGACCCACGCTAACGGTGAGACGCGCGGTGCCGATGAGCTTGTCGGCGCGGGCGTTGGTCGTAGCGAGGCCAGCGTGGGCGCTCAGGGATCCTACGAGCGCGCTGGCGCCTTCGGTGGCAGCGATCCGAGCCGTGTGAGCCACGGAGCGGACGGCTTCGGCAGCACCGCCGATTTCGGAGCGAATGCAGGACATGCAGGTCACGGCGCACACGGCGTCAGTAATTCCGCTGATGTCGGTGGCGGCGTAGGCGATGCGTCGCGTGGAACGTACGCTGCTGGCACCCCCACGGGCCAGGGCGGTGGCCATGTTGGCGCTGATACTGGCACCCACGGTGGCTCGTCGACCCCTGCACAGGGTCCGCACCGTGCCGATCCTGGCATGCCCACCGGTGATACGCACGGCGTTTCACGCGCTGATTCCACCCCCGGCCACGGTGACACCCCCCGGGCAGGGCAGGGTGGGGACGGTCGCCCCGGCGCACCGTCATCTCACGATGCGCATAGCACTCCCAAGAAGGAAACTCCTGCCGGGGACAGCCTGGGCGGCGACAAGCAGCCGCATAGCGGAAAGAATGCAGCAGACACGCCTGCCACCCACGCGGACGAGGCCGCCGACACCAGGAAGGCTGGCCACGGCTCCGGCGACGCACATGGCTCCGGCAAGGCCGATGCCGACGCTAAGCAGGGGCACGACTCCGTCGAGCGCGCGGACGCCGACCCGACGACGAAGGACCACTCCGCCAACGGCAAGGCCAACGATGCCGCTGATTCGACACGCCACGGCGACAAAACCGAAGCCGACAAACCCGGCCCTGATGCACCCGAAAAGTTACCCTACAACGAGATCGCCGAAGACCTTAGAGGCGAACCCACCCGGCCTGCTAAGACCACCCCCGAAGACCCTCAAACAGTCGACGACTACGCCAAGGTCCTCGACAACAACTACGAGGCCAACCGCGCAGCCACGGCCGCCCCAGATGCACTCGAAAAGTCGCCCAACGACGACATGATCGAAGAGCTCAGTGGTGAAACGCAGCCACATGGCGGAAAGTATGCAGCCGACACGCCCGCCACCCACGTGGACGAGGCCGCAGACACCACGAAGGCTGGCCACGGCTCCGGCGACGCAAATGGCTCCGGCAAGGTCGATGCCGACGCTAAGCAGGGGCACGACTCCGTCGAGCGCGCGGACGCCGACCCGACGACGAAGGACCACTCCGCCAACGGCAAGGCCGACGACGCTGCTGATTCGACGCGCCACAGCGACAAGACCGAGGCCGACAAGCCCACGTCGGACAAGTCCCACAAGGAAGACGACACCGCACACCACGACGACGCCGAACACCCCAAGGACACCGACGACAAGCACACCACCAAGACCGACGACGCCGACACCAAGTCCACCAAGGACGAGGCCGACACGCACAAGTCCGACAAGGATTCCGGCGAGCGCGCGGACGCCGACCCCAAGGCAAAGGACCACTCCACCAACGGCAAGGCCGACGACGCCGCTGATTCGACGCGCCACGGCGACAAGACCGAGGCCGACAAGCCCGAGGCCGACAAGCCCACATCGGACAAGTCCCACAAGGAAGACGACGCCGCACACCACGACGGCGACGAGCACCCCAAGGACACCGACGACAAGCACACCACCAAGACCGACGACGCCGACACCAAGTCCACCAAGGACGAGGCCGACACGCACAAGTCCGACAAGGACGGTGACGGCAAGGCCGACGACGCTGCTGATTCGACGCGCCACGGCGACAAGACCGAGACCGACAAGCCCACGTCGGACAAGTCCCACAAGGAAGACGACGCCGCACACCCCAAGAACACCGACGACAAGCACACCACCAAGACCGACGACGCCGACACCAAGTCCAACAAGGACGACGCAGACACGCACAAGTCCAACAAGGACTCCGGCGAGCACGCGGACGCCGACCCCAAGGCAAAGGACCACTCCACCAACGGCAAGGCCGACGACGCTGATTCGACGCGCCACGGCGACAAGACCGAGGCCGACAAGCCCACATCGGACAAGACCCACAAGGAAGACGACGCCACACACCACGACGGCGACGAACACCCCAAGGACACCGACGACAAGCACACCACCAAGGCCGACGACGCCGACTCCAAGTCCACCAAGGACGGTGACGGCAAGTCCGACAAGGACGGTGACGGCAAGTCCGACAAGGACGGTGACGGCAAGTCCGACAAGGACGACGCCGACGACGACTCCAACAAGGACGACACCGACTCCAAGTCCGACAAGGACGAAAAGTACGAGGATCTCTACGATCACTCACACGATAAAGACGGTCCAGATTCCTCTTACAATCCAGAAACAGATCCTCACAGCAATCCGGACCCTGACTATGACAGCCTGCCGGATCCGTCAATTGACCAGTCTGAAGGTTTTCCAGAAGGAGTCGACCCATACAGAACTCCCCCAAAGACACGACGCCAGCTTGAGGAAGCACTTGAAGCTTGGGAGTCCTATCAAAAGAAGGCGCTGCCAGATGATGCAGCTAAGTGGCATTCAGGACGTTACGGTTTTGATGACGTAGTAAATCCTGAACGCGCACTGGGATACAATCCCGACGGGTCGCCACGTTCCATGGAGGACTTCATGAATGTCTACTATGACAAAGAAAAGAAGCAACCAGTTTGGCCATGGGACGTCGAAGGACTCCGCAAGAATGGGGCAAAACTCAACGCAAATTACCACGAGTACACATCGATTACCCCATTCATCAAAACGCACGGCGAGGATTTGTGCCGACTCGGAGACCCCGGCGGTAAGTTCGCGGCCGCAGTACACAAGGACGGTACGCTTCCATCGTTTGGCGAGCGAGGATTGTTCCAGCCCTTCTCGCTGGGCGCACCGGATATGCGCGCACGCCTGACCGGAGAACTTCCCGAGGGACACATCGTCAAATACGGCGAGGTCGCCCCTGCTTTTGGCCAACCAGGAGGGGCAATACAGCTGCAGATTTGGGGACCTGACGAAAAGACGGGTATCATCAGGGAGTTGACACTAAAAGAGTGGAAGAAGCGGGGGATCATTGAGTATGTCAAACACGATTAGCGAAGATGAGTTCATCAAGACCCTGGTTTCCTTGCTCGAGCGAGAGCTTTACGTTGTCAGCGAGGATCACGTGTGGTTTCGGAGCAACGATCTTAATGTCATGATCCACGCGTGGTACGAGGACGGTTTCTACTCGGGCGGGTCAAGCGAACGCCTCTCTCCCCCTGGCACCAGCATGTGGGCGGATTCTCTCGAGTATTTAGGCATCAGGTTTCGGGAGCTGCTGATCGCGCCGAACTGGTCCCACAGGCCCGGCACCAATCAGTACTCCCTTGAGCTGTGTCACAACGATCAGCCCACCGGCGTCTTCGCAGGCAAATGGTCTGACGAAGCCACCAACCTGACATGGTTCCTGAACCACACGCCTGAACGACTCCTCGAGATCGCACGCATCGAGAGCAAAGAGGAAGCCTGTCAGGCTCTTTTCGGAACCACACATATCCCCTACGGGGACGACAACTAAAGCAAAATTCAACGCCTTCATGATAACGCACTCATTGGGGCCGTGGGCAGCCCCGCCCATGCTGGAAGAGTTCGACGATCTCATATCCATGCTCTGTGCGAACTCTTCAATCATGCGCAAGGAACGAGACGGCAGACTATTCTTCACTGTCGATGGAATTCTCTTTGATTCTTTCTGGTACTCGACAGACAACTACCGCTTCGGCACGAGCGAACGCCCAAGCCGTGTCGGCGCAACACTGCGAACCCCGAGTTCGACAGTTGCGAGATATGAGTTGGTGCGCCTTCTGGGTGGCTACAACCGATGGTCGCATGGGCGGCAGGCAGTCGAGCTAGCGACTGACCCGGATTCCCTCCGAGCAAGCTGGACGATAAGCCCCGGACAACTGCCCGGCGAGCAGATTCTGTCAATGCGCAGTTGCCCAGACGTAGAGTTCACCTCTTTCAGCGAACAACGCGCGTACAAGCTCGCACATCTCATGCAGCATCCTTTTGAGGAAGCGCTAAACTGTACTTAGGTGAGTAGAACCAGCACACCAAACAGGGTTCGACGTCCGCTGTTTCACAGTCGATCACTCTCGCAGCCACAAGCACGAAGGCCTCGACAAATGAACATCTTTCTCACGGCGAACATGAAGACATTTGAGGACTTCATAGCCCTCTATGTACCGGGGGACGAGGCACGCGCGAACCGGGGGCGCTCCCTGTTCAGTTACGCTCTCGGAAACAGCAAAGCGGAAGAGCGATACAAGATCGTCGACTTCCTGCTTGAGCGCAATCCGTCGTTCGCCCACAAGTCCGGTGATGGTGCGTCACTCCTGCACATCCTGCTGGGCAGTATCAAGCATGACCCCGCGCGCGACGCCGCCATCGCACAGGTCCTGGTCGACCACGGGGAGACCTTCAACTGCCTCGACGATCGCAGGCGCCTCCCCCTCCAGTATCTGCTCCCCGCCCATCGCTACTCCGACGAGGACCTCACGCCCATCTACGACCTCGTCTTCGCGTCTCCCGACCCCGGTTTCGACATCGAGCTGACGGGCTCGCACGACACCATGTACGACGTCGCTCGCCGTTGGCCCCATCGCCGGGCCTTGGCCGATCGCATTGCACGCTACCTCGCGGCCGGAAGCGAGAAACACACAGAGGAACACGCATGATCACGTTCATTAACAACGCCGGCGCGGCCATCGTCTCTCGCAAGATTGTTGAGCGCACAGGCAACATCAAGTGGCTGACCCGCGAGGAACCCTTCACCCCTCAGGACTCCGGCTGGCGCGTGCTATCCGACCGCGACACCACCGAGTACCTGGATGATCCTAAGAACATGACGGTCGTTGACTTTAACGAGCTGTGCAACCTTGAGCCCGCCTGCATCGGCATCTACGACCTGCCCATCGGCTCCGACATTCAACTCGTCGTCGAACCTGACGGGCGCCGGCGCTGGTTCGACAACAAGACCGAAAAAGAGATTTCCTTCCGCTGACTCACGCAGCGGCCACGCCCTCACAGGCGAGCGAGCCACACGAGGGTCGCGTACGGGATGGTCACCGTCTCCCCCGGCGCGTAGCCGAGGTGCTCATACAGGTACCAGCGCAGGTTCGCCTGCATGCGCGCCCGACCCGTCTCCGACGAACGGATGTACGAGGAGCGCGTCGTCCCCAGGGTGAGGATCTGCTCGGGGGTCATGCGGTCCTCCCAGGCGACCTGGATGAGGGTCATCGGAGCGAAGCCGCCGCCCGGCATGGGCGGCTTGTCGGGGCGGTGCACGTCGCCCGAGCGCATGATGCGCGTCAGCCTGTGCACCCACGGGATCGACACATCCATCTGGTTCCAGACGATCCCGAGCGCACCGCCGCGCGTGAGGATCCGCGCAGCTTCGAGGCCCGCACGCTCGGAATCCACCCAATGCCAGGACTGGGCAAAGACGACGATCTCGTACACGTCGTTCGACAGTCCGGTCTCTTCCGCGACGCCATCGTGCCACGTCACGCCCTCGATCGACGAGGCCTGGGCTCGCATCGCCTCAGAAGGTTCGACCGCGTCCACGAGGAACCCGGCACGGGCCAGGAGCTCACTCATTTTTCCCGTGCCCGCACCGATGTCGGCGGCTCGCAACGGCCCACCCCGCCCCGACGCGTCGGTACCCCGAGCGCACCGCGCGGCATCGACCAACGCGGCCACAGCCTCGTGCGGGTAGGCGGGGCGCACGGAGTCGTAGGCGCCACCCTCCCCCACGAAGGGGTTCGCGTCAAGAGAATCGGACACGCTGTTCGATATCAATTCATCATCCCTGTGTTGCTGCCGCGAACGGATGCTGTCCACGTGCCCAGCCACAACCTCGTCCTGGGGATCGCTCACAGGAGCGAACTCCCGAGCCGGCACACGTTGTCGACGTAGTGCACGTGCCACGGCTGGCCCTTCCACTCCTCGTACGTGAGCTCGCGGGACTGCCCGCGCGTGCGCTCGTCGTTGCCGTGCAGCATCTCGACCAGGCGCGCACTGTCGGCGACGAGCACGATCTCGTAGTTGAGGCCGAAGGAGCGCACGTCCATGTTGGACGAGCCGATGATGCACAGGCTCCCGTCGACGATCATGTACTTCGAGTGGAGCATCCGCGGCTTGTGGTACAGGTGAATGCGTACGCCCGCCTTCAGGAGCATCCCGTAGTAGGAGCGCTGCGCGTGGCCGACCAGGAACTGGTCGAATTGCTCGGAGACGAAGAGCTCGACCGTCACGCCCGACAGCGCGGCGTTCGTCAGCGCCGTCATGAGGGCCTCGTCTGGGATGAAGTACGGGCTGGTGATCGACACGTGCGTGCGCGCCGAGGAAATCATGTGCACGAATGCTCGCAGGTTCGGCTCACCCCTGTACGCGGGGCCCGACGGGATGATTTGCATCGCCGAGGCCTGCTCCTCCTCATGCTCATCGGCGGCCTGCGCGTCGGGTGGGGTGAGAACCTCGGGCGTGAGGACCTCCTTGCAGGCGTAGTACCAGTCGACGGCGAAGACCGCCTGGATCTGGGCGACGATGGGGCCGGTGACGGACACGCTCGTGTCGTCGTAGTGCATGCCGGCCTTCTGATACGAGGGGGTGTCATAGTCGGGGGCCACGAGGTTGTGAGACCCGATGTAGGCCTCGCGCCCGTCGATGACGAGGATCTTGCGGTGATTGCGCAGGTCCGGGCGGCGGATCTGGCCGCGCAGCGGCGCGAAAGGCAGCATCTCGTGCCACTGGATGCCCATGGCGTTCAGGCGGCGACGGAAGTCCCGGTGGCCCGGGATCGTGCGCATGCCGTGGTGGTCGACGAGCAGGCGGACGGTGACGCCGCGGGCGACCGCGCGCTCGAGGGCCTCGTAGAAGGGGGCGGTGTACTCGTCCCAGGACGTCTGGTAGTACAGGGCGTTCACGTGGTGGGTGGCCGCGTCGATAC
>QWBZ01001479.1_pt1 | contig 10772 bp, 8 predicted proteins | sample 1972441 | NCBI WGS metagenome assembly QWBZ01 (sample SAMN09866721, study PRJNA288562) | Human oral metagenome isolate term6_saliva, whole genome shotgun sequencing... | isolation source: mouth | host: Homo sapiens | place: USA: California
TCAGGTTTATAATTTTTAGCATCTTCAAAAAATACTCTTCCAGAAAGTGCAACTAACTCATCTTTTTTCCCTTTGTCTTTTTTTGTATTGTCTCCTGTTGTACCAAATAATCTTTCTGAAAAAGATAATTTTTTTAATGAATCACCTGGACGAAATTCTTCTGGAACTAAATCCAATGGTGAAAATTTATATCTCAATCGTGGAATTTCAGAAAAAGCTAAATGTTCTGCCATTTTTCCATCTTTCACTTCAAATAATAAAGGATCACCTATCTCTAAATTTTTATCATAATAAAATGTACTTGAATTTATATCTTTTCCATTTTTTATTCTTTCTGCTCTTTGTTTTATTATGTATTTAAAATCTTCATATTCTTCTTTTGAAAATTCAAATTTTCTTCCATTTTTTTTGGGTATTAACAATTTTTCATGTATCTTTCCATAAATTGGCGATGAAAACCACAATACTCCCTGAACACCATTTTCATTATCTGTTAAATAATTTTTATATTCTTTAGAATTGGTAATCAATTTTTCTACTGTTGTTACACCAGGTTTTATTTTAATTTCAGTTTCTTTTAAATTATAAATTGAATCTTTTAATTTTACTCTCTCTATTAAACCATCTTTTGCATTATATTTTTTTGAAAATTCCTTACCATTATCTTTAAACTTAAATTTTTTATGCCCAATTTCTATTTTTTCTTTCGTCTTAACTTTTATTCTTTCTGCTTCAACAATTATTCCTTTTTTACCATTTTCTGGAAGGGATTCTATTATTCCAAATACAGATTCAAATTTCCCTGCACCCATTCTTTGTTCTAATTTTTCATCTTCTACATTTCTAATAACACTATTTGTTAAAACATCTATTATGTTTCTTATTACACCTTTTAAAGAACTTCCGGGAATTATAGTTATCCCTTTTTCTCTACAAAACCATTCTTTAGTATGTCCTTTATTATCTTGTTCGCTTTCTCCCATTATGAATAAAGGTGTTTTATTTACTAGTTTACAAACTAATTTTCCAGTATTTGTTCCTAATTTTCTTTCTCCTTTATATACCACATCCTTTTCATCTTTAAGAGAAACAAAATTATAAGGATACTGTTTCACTTTTACTGGTTCTTTTGAATTATTATTTTTACTAAAGTTTTTATTATTTCTATTATTTAAAAAATTATTTTGTTTATTTCCCATTTCTTCACCACTAATTTTTTTTAAAAATTCAAAATTTTTACCTTTAAGATTATACTCTATATTATCTCCTTCCTGAAACTTTTTTTGATTAAAAATAGCCTTCCCTACAATATGTTTTTCTATTTTCCCTCTAACTTCTATCTCAACTTCTTTTGTGGAGTTATTCATCTTAACTACTTTCCCTTTCATCTTCCTCACCTCCTAAAAATTTCAAAAAATGCACCATTTCCTTGCCTGTAACTTTATTTTTCCCAATCAATATTTTTAAATAACGATATTTTTCTCTCTCTGGATTTTCTTTGACATTTAACAATATTTTTCTATATTTTTTCGTATTTTCATCAAAATCTTCTGAATTTATTTCCAAATATCTATAATCATCTTCTCCGAATTTATAAATTGTTTTCATAAATTTGCTATTAAAAATATAAATTTTATAAAAATCATTAAAATCATTTTCATCTAAAAAATTTAGAGCATTTCCTTCATTTTTAAATGTTTTTATTCCATCTTTTTTTTCATAATTTATATAAACTAGATTATAAACATCATTTTGTAATTCTTCTTTCATTTTTTCCTTATCAAATTTTTTAAATTCCATCATTCCACCTCACTAAAAAGTGTATTTATAAATTTATTTGGATTTTTTACATCAATTTCTCTAAATTCTCTTTTTAATTTCAAATTTTCTCTCAAAAATTTATTTCCTAATTTTATTGAATTTAGAAAATCTACTTCAAAATAATTCTTTAAATTAACTACAAATTTTGTTTTATCTCTATAATTTTCAATAACCATACTTTTAATATTAAATTTTACTTGTCCAAATCCTCTTGTTTTAGAATTCCCTAATCTAATTTCTCCTAAATGACTATCTCTTAAAATAAAATAAATGTTTTTCATTTCTTCTAAACTAATATTATTTATAATCAATTCTGTTTCAAATTTTTCCATTGTACATTCATAATTCAATGGCACAACTGCTTTTCCAGTAAATTGATCTATTGGAGTTATGTCTCTTTTCATTATTACTTCACTCAATGCTTCATCAATATTTTTTAAATAAAAATTTTTTCTCAATTCCTCTTTTTTAAGATAAGCATCTTCTATAAAAATTCTACCTTTTTGAGCTTCTTCTCCTTCTATCCAACCAAATAAATTATCAACTTCTCTATGATTTTTGTTTTTTTCTTTAAAATTTGATTCATCATCTTTTATTATATCGTAAATTTTATTAAATTTTTCTCTAAATAATCCTCTTAATGTAGAACCAGAAATAAATATTTCTCCTTTTCTTTTATCTTCTTTCTTTTCATTCTTTTCATATTTTACTAAATTCCCTCTTGGAGAATCTGAAGTCACAAATGATATTATACTTTCACTTTTTTCTTTATTATTATTTTCTTCTTCAGAACCATCTCCCAATTTTATAATTAAAGGAGAAATAGGTTCAATTTCTAATTCTAAAACCAATTTATTTTCTAATTTTAAAAATTCTTTTGCCATTTTTCTTCTCCTAATCTAAACTAAGATTCTCTGTTTTAAATATTTTTTCCTGCTCCTTAACTTCATATGGAAATTTACCTTCAAAAATATATTTTTTTAATTTTTCTTTATCATCTGATGTTACATACTTCATTTTTAAATCTTTTAGTCTACATTTTCCAATTCCTCTTGAAGTTTTACCACCAAATAAATCACCATTATCTTTTAAAATATCATTTAATGCCAATCCTATTAAGTCTAATTGATAATTTTCTATATTTTCTAATTCAATATTCAACTCAAACTCTGTTCCTGCAGGAACTACATCATAATCAAATTTTCCTCTTTTTTCAGTAGCTCCTGTATTTCTATCAATTTTTATTCCATCTCTTGTTACATAATCAACATCTTTTAATACAGGCATGTCAGATATATGTATTCTTCCTGATAACGATTTTAAATCTTTTAGATTTTCTTTAAATTCTTCATCTTTCAAATTTTTTACTTCTTTATTTAAAAATTTTGCCACTATTCTTTTCTTTATGTTTTCATTTTTTTCTTTATCCAAATTAGTATACCCAAATATCAATTTTACATCAGCTTCATTTAATTCTTCACCGTTATTTTTTATTTTAAATCCATTTCCACTATCTAAAAATCTTTCTAATTTTGTACTTAAATATCCTCTGAAAGTAGATCCAGGAATATAAAAATTTTTATTATCATCTAATGATATAAAAGGTGCGTCCCTATCATCTTTTTCTTTTCCACTTCCTATATGTAGAGCATTCAAAACAACTATTTTCCCTGTTAAGATATATTTATTTTTAAATGTTGAAAAATCCATTATTCTTCCTCCGTTTTCTTTACTTTATCTAATTCTTTTTCCATTCTTTTTTTCCCAAAAATATATAACAGATATTTTTCTAATACTTGAAAACTTTGCTTATTTTTTGGGGATTCTAATATTCTAAATTCATCAGTTAATTTCTTTTCTTGTATTCTTAAAGGGTTTTCAATAAATTCTTCCCTTACAAACTCATAAAATTTCGTTGCAATTTTTCTCTCTTTTTGTTTCTCTATAAAATCTATTACTTTTTTTCCTTCATCAAAAAAATCAAAATTTTTTTCTTTTATAAAATCATAAAATCTTTTAAACTGAGCCAGATTTAACATTTCTTTTTCTTCTGTTTCTATATCAGAAATTATTTCTTTAAATTTATTATTTTCTAAAAATTTTTTCAGTGTTTTCTCTTTTTCTAAATTATCCACAAATTCTTCATCAATATCTTTTAAAAATAATTCTTCTACACTTAAATTCTTCTCTAAACTTTCATTTTTTGCTATTTTATTCTTTCTTTCAGGTATAAAGTTGTACATAATTTTCTCCTACATTAAATTTCCTTTTTTTCACATTTTCTCTCACTACAAATTCTAACTCTTCCAAAGCCTTCATTTCTTCTAAGTCCAATTCCATTTTCCTCTATTTTTTCTAAATATCCCAAAATTCCCTCTAAATTTTCATTATCAACACAATAAGAAATTACACTTCCTTGAGTTATAACTATTTCATCCATTTTTCTTGAATTGTTTATGATATTATATCCTCTCAATTTCTCTACATTCACAAAAGTTCTTCTATTATTTAAAGTTAATTTTTCTCCAAAATTTTCATCAAATAATTCCAAAATTTGTTTTCCAACATTACTAACTTCATTAAACGGCAAAATCATATCTGAAAGAAAATCAAATGTTATCAATTTTTGTTTTTCTTCTTTTAATAATTCATCTCCAAAATAAACTTTCTCTTTATCATTTCTTTTATCGAATTCTTTAAAATCTTTTTTAATCTCATCATTCAATTCTTTAATTCTCTCTCCAATATTTTTATCATTTTCATCAGTAAATTTCTTAAACTCAATTTCTACTTTCCCAAATCCTTTTGTCTTATATTTTCCTATTTTTAGCTCATATTTTTTCCCAATTTCAAATAATCCTTTTGGAATTTCCACATTTCCTTTAAAAAAAACTTCTTCCTTATTTGCTACATTAGTCAAATCCGTATATTCTGTACTAAATAACAAGCTTTCTTCTGTAGTTCGTGTTTTTTCATCAATTTTTATGCTTAATTCCGTTCCTGTTGCATTCAATAATGCTAATGAATCCCTTTCTAATTTTATCCCATTTTCATCTTCTTCATTTACTTTATATTCTTTCATTACACTAACTGCTTTATCTATCTTTTTATATTTATCTGCTTCAATAGGATATTTTGTTTTAAATCCACTAGCTAATTTAAACTCTTCTTTTATTTCATTTTTATCTTTTCTTACAAATTTTCTAACTTCAGAAATTTTTATTTTCAATAATTTTTCAATTTCACTTTCAAATCCATTATCAAGACCATACTGAATAATTGCACCTCTTATTGATGATCCTTGTAATGATTTTCTTAACTCAACTTCATTTTTATTGATTTTCCCTTGAAGTACAGCAGGTTCTACAAAATTCAAAGTATAATTATATTTTTCCAATTCATTTAATTTTTTTATTCCTTGATTTTTATAATTATTTTTTGATTTTACTTCTTTCAATATTTTATCTACAATTTTAAATCTATCATTTTCTTCTTTAAAATTATTTCTTTTATCATTCCCTATCGATACAAATTGAACTAATACTTTTCCTATTCCTCTCGACTTCAATCCGCCAATTTTATCAATATGCAAAAAACTTGATAATAGAAATTTTATATCTTCTTCACTTTTTTCAAAAAAATCATTACTTAGTTCAAAACTTCCAGCATAAATATTTTTTGGTTTTACAAATTCATAATTGAATAATGAATTTTCCTCTGCTACTCTTGTTTTTCTATTAATTTTTACACCATATCTATTTCCAATTTTATTTTCTAATCTTCTTTGATATTCTTCATCTCCAATATTCTTTTCAATCTTTAATTTCAAATCTGAAAATCTAATTTTACTTGGATTATTTCCTCCACTTCCAAAATATTTTCCAGTAAATTCTTTTCCATTTTCATTTAAAGCATTTTTAAATTCTAAAACTTTTGACCTAAAAACTCCCTTTATATGCTTCGCTGAAAAATACGGTGTCCCATTTTTATCTCTTTTGACTTCTACATCTATCTCTTTACCAATTGTTCCAGTCTCTGCTGTAATTGCTGGAGTTAATAACTCTACTTCATATTCTATTTTAATTCCCACTCTTTTTCTCCTCCTTTTCTGAAGAGCTTTTATCCTTTTGAATAAAATCATAAATTTCCAATACATCAAAAATATTATCAAAAAATTCTTTAAATTTTTCATTTTTATTTTCATTTTCAAAACTTAAGTTCATTTTATCTTTTATTCCCCATAATTCATTTAAGACATTTATTTCCTCTGTACTCATTTTAGATAAAATATTTATTGATTCCATAATTTTTTCATTATCAGTTTTAGTATCATCCTTTTTCAGATCATAAATATATCTGATTTTTGTGTTTGGAAAATTCTTTGTTTTCAATTCTTTTACTTGGTCAATAAGTTTATCAATACTTTCAGACACATCTTTATATTCTTCATTTTCCAATCCACTAATACTATAAGGTCTTCTAGAAACATGTAATTTTCTTTTATTTTCATCTTCTTTATCAAATTTATCATACCATTTTTTTCTATATTCTTTTATATTTACATTTCCTTCATTACCAATCACTTGAAAATCAATATATCCTGTTCGCACTTTCCCTTCTCTATTTTTATTTTCTTGATATCTTTTTGCTTTAGCAGATTTTTGTAATTTAAGACCTTGTTCAAATAATTGAAACATCGGTGTTTTATTTTTCGCAATTACAACTCCACAAGAAGAAGTTATATTTTCTGGATTTTTCTTTTCATTTTTTTCATTTTCAATTTTAGTAAATTCGTTCATCTTTTTTTCAAATTCTTTTTGAAATTCATATGAAATTTCTATTGCTAAATCTGCTGGAAATACTGCACAAACATCATCTCCACCAACAATTAAAAATTCTCCTATTATAGATTTTTTCACTTCTTCTTCCTTCTCATTAATTATTTCATATTTAGTTTTTCCATCTTTCAAAATCGGTTTTTTCTTCACAAATTTACCTTTTTCATACATTTCCTTAATAACTTCTTTCAACACATATTTCGTATTTCTATCCAAAATAACACTGAATTTTCTCATAAATTTTAAATATTCTTCTTCAGTTGTATAAACTTTTTTTACATTTTTCAAAAAATCTCCAAGTCCATCTCCATCACTATACACAAATCCAATAAAGCTATCTCCTACTGAATAATCATCAATCTCTGTATTTAAATGAATATCATAATTAAGAGCTTTTTTTATAATCGAATAAAATCCAATCTCATTCACATCATCTTTTATCATTTTATTAGAATATTTAATTTTAACTGCACTTTCTTCACTGATATTATCTTTAAATTCTAGTTTTTCTTTGACAATTACTTTCTTATCATCTTTTTCCCAAGGATAACCACTTCTATGAATTTCTATGTTTTCCAAATCATCTTTGATATTTTTCCAACTCACAACCGCTGGTTCAGTCCCTGATAAATCACACTTCACAGCAAATGGCAAGTCAATATTCAACATAGGAAATCCTTCACTTTTTTTCTCAGCAGTTTTCTGTGCCAATTCATCAATTGCAGTCCATATTTCTTCATTTTCTTTCATTTCATAATATTCTGCTACCACTTTTGCACTTGGAGCTAAAGCTTTATAAACTTCTTTAATTTCTTTGCATATTTTTTCAGCTTTATCTTTATCTTCAACTAAAAATTTAGCATTTCCAGCACCAATATACAATATTCTTTTATCAATAGCCTCATCTATTTTTTCATCTACTTTTTCTAAAAATTTCTTGTCGTCACTAATATTATAAATCTCATCTACAAGCTCTTTTGAATTATATTCTAATCCATATTTCTTCAATATTCTTGGTACTTCAACCTGATTCATATAATCCAAAAGATAACTTGCTCCTCTAATCAGCTTCAATTTATTTGTTGAAAAAATAAAATCTTTAATTTTTACAGTTTCAATACTTACTAAAACTCTATTTTCTTTTAATACATCTTCAAATGTTTTATCTTTTTCGCTCATTTTGCCTCCTTAAAATTTATTTTAAATAATTTTTATGTTTTAATTTAATCTTTATTAATTATACTTCAAATAGGTTTATGCATTAACTTCTGAGTATAATTTCTCCAAATCCATACTCTCTAAATTCACCAACACCAACATATTTCACATACTGAAGAAAAATCAAAAGCATCTTCCCATAGTATCCTTGTAACACAAGCTCTATATCTCCTAAATAAACTTTTTTTATCTCATCATTCAGTAAATTTACCCTTTTTTCTCTATACAATTCTCTTTTTATTGTAATAGAATTTAAAATACTTTCTTCCATTTCCTGTGTTTCAAAACCTGTATCTTCTTCTACATTCTGCAAAATAATTTTTAATATTTTTTCAAATCCAAAAATTGACTTTCCTTTTACTAAAATGGGATTAACAATTTTTAAATTTACTTTTTCATAAAAGCTCAATGTTCCTACGTCTAACGCTTTCATCTCTTTATCAAAATCATATTCACCACACCAAGTATCATTTTTGGTTATAATTCCAACTAACTGAAAAATTCCATCTCCTATTACAAGATTTTCTTTGTTTATAGCTAATTGAAACAACTGATCTTGTAATTTTAAAAAAATTTCTTGCGTTTTAGTAATTACTCTAATCTTATATTTTTCTCCTTTTTCCAATTTTATGCTTTCATTAAAAAATTCCCAAAAAATATTTGAAACTCTCAATTTTTCTCGCTTATCTATTTTCAGTATTTCTGACATTCTTTTATGAATCTCAAAACTATACATTTTTTCATTATCTATAATTTTATCTTCTACCGCAGAAAGTTCTAAAATTACACCATTCATTTATTTTCCCTTCCTTATTAAAAATTTCTTTAATTTTTATTTTTATTATTCAAAATGTATTTAATCGGTAAATTACTTACTTTCTCTAATTCTGCCTTTTTTAAGATTTCTTCTGATTTTATTTCATTTTGAAATGACAATATAAATGTCTGATTATTATTTTTTTCTATTCCAATGCTTATTTTTTCATCATTATGATTTCTATAAATGTCTATGTGCCAGTTTAATTCTTCCAAAAAACGACTTCTTTCATTTTCCAAATTATTTTCATACTCCTCTAAATTATTTACTTCTTTCGGTTTATTATATACCCCTCTATTTATATATCTTATTTTTATTCCTTTTGTATTATTATCTAAAAAATAATTTTGGATAATTTCTGTATATTTAGAATCATTATGAGAGTGAACATATATTTTTTTTATTTCAAAATCATTTTCAGTAGTATAATATCTTTCCTTTGTTTCAAATGTTTGATATAATCTGTAACCATTTTCTTTTAATGTTCCAATGATATTTTTTATATCTAAATTACTTTTATAATAAAATTCTGTTTTCTCTACTATAAACTTTCTTTTCTTTATCAGCAGTGGACTGTCTTCTCCGTACTTCTTAGCAAATCCCATTATTTTTTCATTTCCTAATTTAACTTTTTCTAATAAATTCTCTCTTTTAACTTCATAATTTTCATCTGATAAAATAAAACAAGGAAAATATTTCAATTCAGCAGTCAAATTCACATCTCTATTTTTTAAACAATTACTACAACCAAAACTACAAGTACATTTTTGCAATTCTACTTTCAACTTATTTTTATATAGATACAATTTTCTTCTAGGAATATCTTTTGACAAAAGTTTCAATTCATCCTTCCAAACTTCTTCGATCTGCTCTATTTCAGTAAAATATTTATATAATTCTTCTTTTCCTTCAATTACCAACAATTCCAAAAATTTAATATAATCTATATTATTTTGTAATGCAAACTCTAAAATTTCTCTTATTTTATCTTTTCCTGTATTTATCCCCTTCAACAAAACAAAATTTAATTTTATATTCAAATTTCGTAATTTAGCTTTTCGTATATTTTCTACCACTTTCTTGAATCTAACATCCATCACTTTTTCTGAATTTAAATTCTCAGCTAAGCAAATAATTTTTTCATAATCCTCTGGATTTAACGAATGTAACGATATATTAAATTTAAAATTCCCTTTATATCTTGATACACACTCAAGCAATTCATCATCCATCAAAAATCCATTTGTGACAATTGTAATATCTGGATACATCTTTTTCTCATCTAATTTTTTAAAATACCATTGAATATCTTTCTTTTTTATCAACGGTTCACCACCAGTAAAAGTCAAATCATTATATCCATTTTCTAAAGCAATTTCAATCAAATCATAAACTTCTTCCTTCGTTTTAGGAATCCTTTTTTTGCTCATATCTAATCCTTCTTCGTGACAGAAGAAACATCTGTAATTACATTTTTCTGTTAATGAAATTCTTAGAGATTTATTTATTTCCATATTTTCCTCCCTTAATGCTCTTTCATTTATCCAGTATTTTTATAAATAAATCAATCTATAATATATTTTATACCACATTTTTTAAGAAATAACAATTTTTCCCTAAACTTTTTTAACAAAAATCTAATTAAAGTAATAAAAATTATCATAATTTTTTATAAATATGCTCGACAACTTCTCTATTATTATTCAACCATTTTTCTCGCTCCCTTTTCTTTTATAATCTTATTATATACCATTGTTCTAACCTATTTTTATTAATAATTCACCTATTTTTTCTAAAAAAAAATAACAACCTTATAAAAGTTGTTATTTTAATTTATATTCTGACTCTATTTCAATCCTTGTTTTAATGGATTCACTTCTTTAACATAAATGAAATAAAATCTGATAGAGATATTAAAAGAATTGTTTCAATCCTTGTTTTAATGGATTCACTTCTTTAACAAAATAAAAAAAACTTTAGGAGGAAAATTACATGAGAAGAGTTTCAATCCTTGTTTTAATGGATTCACTTCTTTAACTTCGTTATTAAAGAGAAAAATGTCTGGTGAAGTATTTTGT
>QWBZ01000694.1_pt1 | contig 10761 bp, 20 predicted proteins | sample 1972441 | NCBI WGS metagenome assembly QWBZ01 (sample SAMN09866721, study PRJNA288562) | Human oral metagenome isolate term6_saliva, whole genome shotgun sequencing... | isolation source: mouth | host: Homo sapiens | place: USA: California
TTTTCTCCTTTTCTAGCAAATAAAGTAGTTAAGCGATAGAGAGAGTGGTATATAATAGTAGAAAAATACGTCTAATATTTTACCTATAATATATGAGTACAAAACTCTCCATCTCACTCCCTCTATTAAGAGCTTTGTAATAAGTTACAGATTTATTATAGCAATATTATAGTATAAAATTATGATAGTTCAAAATGTCCACCTTTAAATAAGTCGTGAATAACGTTGACGATGTCGTATTTAGGCACTTTACCATACTTTTCAAGCATGTGTAGGTAGGCGTAATACAATCTTTCCCTATCAAACTCAACACCGACAAGGTTACCAGTGGTATTGGTCAAGTCGATAAGCTTACCCAACTCATTAGCTCGGTTGTATGAGACACAAACGTTCTTTTGCTTAGTTCTGACTATTAAGTTTATTAACTCACGATTGTATTTGATATTAAGTAGTGTCATAAGGAATACTGCACTATTTTTCTTCCGTCTTACTACTTCCTCTACATTATCAATCATTTTATTAACCCTTTCGTGAGTCCTTAAGCTTGCCTTCAGACTTCATGGTTTTGAGCAAATCGTTGATCTTTTCAGGACGAATGCGTTCATTACCAATAGAGTAAGAACGTAAGAATGAGTATAGTGTATATACATCAATAGGTGTGAACTGAGAGCGAGCGCAACCTTCTACTTTTAGTGTAGTTTGCATGTCTGGATCAGCGTTGATGTTAGTGCATTTTAATAATGAACCTGGTAACTCAAAGATGGATAGAAGATGTTTGTAGTCTGAATTTGTCAATTCAAATAATCTACACACCAACTTTTTAGTATTGTGTTTGCATAAGCGAAGATATTCAACTTCAATGGTTGGTTTAGTTGGCTTAGTTACTGATAGAGTTAATTCCACAAAAGTCTTAGCGAATGCTTCTGATACTTCCCAAGATATACCTGTTAGAACATTATGTTCTTCTCTATCTAGGGTTAAGAAAGGAGTATACTCTTCTTTTCTAATAACTTGTTTCTTAAGTTCCTTACCAAGAAACGAACCTTTGTAGAAGATACAACCTTCTTTGTCAATAGTGAAGACGTCGATGAATTCATCACTGCGTAACGTTTGAATATGTTTTCCTTCATCAGCGGGGATCTGACCATTATTCAATAGGTTGAGAACTACTACCCGACCGTCACGCCATGCATTGAATAAGGTATATGTTCTGGTGTACATATTACCACGATAGGCCATACGTAGCAAGCAGAATAGTTCTTGAATTTTTCCTTGAACGCTGGCATGGTTTTTCATGAGTGTTTTATCCTTAGTGCGTTCCAAGGCTCTGCGTAACCATGACCATTTAGGCTTAAGGTAACTAATAGGAATACCGGTAATAATGAGGTTATGCATCTTCTTAGTTTCGTTATCATATTCGGTCTTACAAACCCGGGTGCTATTTTTAATCGCTTTAGTATAACGATTAAATAGACGTAGGACTCCCTCGCGAGTAATATCCAAATCATAAGGTTTATACCAATATACGTTATCGGAAGTTAGAAAGAATACGATCTGGTAGTCAAGGCGACCTCTGCGAGATTTAATACGTTCGCTAAGGTCGACAGCTCTTTGCATTACAGGACGGCTGTTAATTTCGTATTTGTCCATGTCCAACAGCAAGACTTTGTCATAAGACCAAAGCATGTAAAGTTGGTATGGTGAGTTTATGAAAGTTTCTATATCAGTAGCTTTCCAAAGTTCGATGAAGAAATACGGAACAAAGGAAGTAGTCTTAGGCGTGCCCTCATCAACATTTAGGACCCCAAGATACTTTGCAAAGTCAACAGCCCACATGAAGTCTTTAACTGTGAACTCACGTTTTACAATATCATTAGAGATAAGTTCGTAGGTTTCGATCATTTTCTTAGTTGATACTGGTCTCATTTTGTTACTCCTTTTAATATAAATTACTCAATGTAATTGTTGTAAACAATGACGGCGATTTCTTTTGTAGTGAATTTATCGTCATCATCCGTGATAACATCCATAATAATCTGTTGGTCTACGATGTCTGGGATTTTGTATAGATCATCCGGGTTCATGGTGAACACGACAAGCGAATTCCAACTAGATGGTTCTACATAGTTTTCACTAATAAGGTCGATAATAATACCACTTTGCTTAAGTTGTGTAGTATAACGCATTAGGTCATTATTATTAGAACCTGCCTGACTCAAATTAACTTTAATAATATCATCATTATGGTTCATGCCGATCTCCTTTAATAAACTCGCGTCCTTTATAGCTACCTATCCATAACTTGTAAACCGATGTAGCCCATACAGTAAAAAGATATACAATCAATCCACCTTTTATTAAAGGCAGGAAGTGCGGATTCCACATATACAGCAGAACCAACACACTAATCAAACCCCAAAAGAATGCAGTACACATAGTAAATGCTATAATAAATATTGCATGTTTTGTTGATTTATCGCTCAAAGCTAACCTCCTTTAGAATACAATATCGATATGTGTCAGATGTTAGAACCATTTGTTTTTGCCTGTGTTATCTGATGGTTTGATGATACGTACATCAAACTTGTATTTATCGTCTTCTTCATGAATAAACACGTCAATGATGGGCTTATCCAAGTTAGCAGCGATACGAGAAATTGTAATAAGGTTTCTTGGCATCTGCTTCAACCAAGATTTCCGTGTAGCAATAAACACACAATCCATTTGGAACAACTCCCAAAGGTCTGTTGGTGAAAAACGATAATGCGCTCCTTTCACAATTTCGTAAATGATCTTATGTAAATCGACAAGATACTCCTCATCGTTTACAGGATCCGTCATAAGAATATCAAAAGCCGGTTCTAGGATATCTTTAATCGCTGGGGTTACTTCTGTAATCTTAGGTTTGTTAAGTGGTGGTAATTTTGTTTCTACCAATTTAGGTTCCTCCGTAAATCATAAATATTAATCAATTCTTCTTTCAGTCCAGCAGTGTAGGATAAACTACCGTCCTCATCAACAACAATAACAAAGCGTGTATCTTCACCATCTTCTGACGTAACAAAAGCCTCGTAGTCAAAGTTATAAGCGTATTGTTGTGGGCCATCTTTAACAGGTAGGCTTATAAGTACTGCAATTCTACCAAGTGTCCAGGCTTTAAAGAAATCGACATCTGTCATATTGTACTTCTCACCTACGACAGAATTAAGATAAGAGAACATGAGCGATAACTTATGACGCATGTCCGTATGAACTTGGTCTATGCCTGTCCGCTCTAAGACTTTAACAAAACGACTTTCTAGATTATCAATATAGCCATCGCCGGATTCTTTTAACTTATGATATACCTTGCCTTTATCCCAAGGGGTCCATTGACAAGCTTGTCCGGGGTCTTCGAAGTTGTGGTAATATACAGGTCTAGGTTCATCAAAGCTATGGTGGTATACAATGGTCGGCTTATCTTTTTTATCTTCTTCATCATCTCGAAATATTTCACGTAAAACATCGAATAAGACTTTGATATAAGCATAGTATATAAGCCCAGCGATTATACCAGCAAAGACAGTAACAGACTCATACTTCTCAGATAAGATATATAGCCCGATAACAATGGGCGCAACTATAGCACTAGTCACAACAATAATAAAGAACGCGTAAATAGTATTACCCAACTTTTGCATACTTATAATCCTCCAATCCTTCTAATACAATATCCTCATGATACCAATCGTTGGATTTTAACGGAATTGTTTTAAGACCGTTTGCCTTACGAATTTCGTTAATTCGAACACGAGCCATTGTCTCATGGTATTTGTAAGCTCGGTTATACTCAATACGAGCTACTTGAGAATACTCAGAGAACTCACGGCATTGGTCATAGATAACGCCACGTCGGTTCATGTACTTGGCGATACTATCCCATAATGACTTAGCATATGAGCGCGGACCCCATGCTTGTTTGAATACGCGACCTTCAGTGTTAGTAATTTGTTCAGTCATTTTGTTGTTCTCCTTTTCCAAATGTTGCACGGATTTCAAAGACATCTAAATACTTGTTAAAGTATATAGCTCCTGGTGTGACATAAATATTATCAACATCGTTAGGTGTAATCAATTCCATAGAAGCATCGTTTTTCTTTATAGCATCTTTTATAGAGTCCCAATCAACATTGTTAATCTGCTTTTTAGGAAATAGCACTGATAGAGTTGATATAGCGATATACGGTTCATTGTCAGCGTACACGCTTTCAACTTCGCAAGGACCCATAATCAGATATTGTAAAGTGAAAGTTTTCTCGGTGGACTTGATATGAAAATCAATTTCCCTAACTGGAATTTCTATACATGTCGAGCTCATTATATATCTCCTTAAAAAAAAATAAGAGCTGGGTAAAAATACCCAAACTCCTATTCTTCAGAAATAATAATTCCTTCTTCCTCTTTTTTACCGAATTTCTTCGATGCCCAACTTCTGGCTTTTCCATAAACTCCTGAGTGTTTCAGAATTTTGTGTCCAATGAACATAGCACATCCAATAGCTACGTATTTACCAACTTTAGATGACTCTTCTTTGAGTTCTTCAGTCCGTTCTTGATGAGTAACGTCCCAAAGCTCAATAGCTTCGTCTCGTTCCATTGGTTTAATATGTGCGCTATAGTTGTCCTCTTTATCAAAGAACAGCCCATACGCTGTTTCATCTCCAGGTAGTCCTGGGAACCATCCGTCATAATCAAATCGTTTTTCGTTTTCCATTTTGGAAACCTCCTTATTCTTTCTATATAGTAAGCTGTAAAAATTAGACTACCAGATTATAGTAAACCGTAACCCAAGCTGTCCTGGCATGTCGATATACTCCTCGAATGCAGTTTTATACCAGAACCCTTGTATATGAATTAACCATAACCGGTAATCTTGGAATTTACGCTTGAACTGCTTTTGATCCCTAATATGATAAAACCATAAGGTCACACCGTCGACAGTACCGTCTTGCTTATGATTATAGATTACATCATCAAAGACGTATTTAAGCTCTTTATATACACCTTTACTCATAATATCACCTACAATAGATAGGTTGAGGGCATGTGAAGATAATACCCGTTAATAGGGTGTTTCTTAATACTGATCTTAGCAGGAAAATCATGTACTGTAACACCCCATTCGTCAGAAGCAGATTGTGTTGTTAACACTTCCTTTCCTTCTGGGATCTTTTGCCAGATGCGGACGTAGTCTTTTACAGTCAAATAACCATAAGTCTTGGCGTGCTCCTGCATCTTCTTATAGAGATTAACCAGGTTCTTCTTTGACCGTGAGTAAATAGTGCAAAATGTGATTAACTTAATTTCGTCCATCAGACCACTCCTTTAGTGCATTAAGATGATTACGATCCTCTTCTGGGAGTTCCGTAAAATACTTAATACTTAAGTAGCGAATAGCCTCTTCATCAAGCTCGGACCATTCGACCGCTTTTCTTAGATCTTTAAGTAAACCGCTTAGATCATCTAATAATTTTTGAGTTTTGTTATACTGGAAAAGATACATAACTTGATTAATATCACCAAAGATTTCTTTCGCAAATGTATCCCATCTTGTTCCAAAATAATGCTTTAGAACTTGAGCCATATAAATGCGATTAACCTCTCTGCTGTAACTAATAAGGGCTACGATATACTTTTCTTCGTATTCCATACCTTTATAATTAAATGTAGTCATAATTGATTACCTCTCTTTCTATAAAGAAAGATTTAAAAATTAGACGCCAGGGCCATGCCAAAGTTCCCAACTCTCTTTGTTTTTACGTCGAGGTTGATCGTTAGGGCTAGGGTTATCAAAGTTATAGTCATAACTATCAGGATTAATTAGGCCGTCTTCTACTAACTTGCGAACTCGTCTATTTATTGTATCTTTAGAAACACCCATACTAATCGCAATAGTACGATTAGACCAGCCTGCTTCTTTATATAATATAATGTCATCATCATTCACAAACTTTCGTGGACGGCCTGTCTTTTTAGGTGATTGTATTATACGTAAGAGATCTAAGCCATTCTTGTAATTGAAATCAATCGGTTCCATATGTAGCAGGGTATGGTTTTGAGACAGGTGATGCGAACGGGTAGTCATTAGGGATTATGTTATTAGGTTCCTTCTTTGGAACAGATTTAACTTTTTCCTTCTGCTCCAACCATACTGCAGACATAAGGGCATAGTTAGATAGGTCTTTGAGGGTGTCAATAAGAGACTCATCTGATACAAGTGCTTCTTGCTTAGATAGCGTGTTCAAACGAGACATCTTATCTTCCATACGTACAATAGCAGCGATTAAACCGTGCTTGTCAAGTGACTCTTCAAAGGAATTACCGTAGTCGGTGTTCTTCTTAACAAAGATGTCAAGTAGTTCTTTGTGAGCGTCATGCATTCGTTGTGCTGTTAGTTTGGTCATTTTTAATCTCCTATAAATGATTTAATAAATCTGTAATCTGGTGCAAATACAGGGATTAGCACTAATGTGATAAAGAATATAATAGCAAAAGTTATAGGTAATATAAAATTAAGATATACTAATCGTCGTGATTATATTATAAGCAAAATACTGGTCACGAAGGGCTTTGTAGCCTACTTGAATTTTGTCGCCGTACTTCTGCATTATCATTTCAATCTTTTCCATTTAACTTCTCCTTGTGTTCTTCAGGAATAAGAGCGTTTTCGATTGATGGTTCTTCATGATAAATATTTTGTCCATAACTATATGAAGCAGCTACAAGTTGGACCAGACGTTGCCATGCATAGATATACCCTTTATCTAATCGTTTAATAGGTGTTTTGTATAAATAGTTTTTGGCGTGAATTAACACAGATAGGTTATCCGTAGACTTTCTAGTTTTACCCGAACCCCGAACTGGTTTTTCGAGATTGGCTAGTACTACTTTTTCTACGTTATAGATTTTTCTAAGTAGGTTAGCGGCCAAATGTGCTTTATTGTTCTTTCCGCGTTTCATCTTTAATCCCTTCTTTCATAGTAATCATAATATTAAGTTCGTCAATAATTTCTTTAAGATTTCCTTTAACGAATTCGATATTATTGATACTGTCATCATCACCGGAATGGTTACAGTCAATACCGATATAGAATTTGCAATTATCGTCAAAACCAGCAAATGTGATTTTGCCATGCGCAACAAGGTCCAAAAACTCAAAGTCACTATCTTTGCAACCGTAGTATTTATGACCTCTAGGTAATTCAACGTACCCACATAACCATTCTCTGCGATTAGATACATCTTTTAACTTAAGGTCACGAATCATAAAATATTCTTCAGCGGAATCAATGTTTTTTATTTTACATTGGTAGCCTTTGTATTGAAAATGTTCAACAGTCGTAATTCTCATAAAGGCACCTCTTCTATTTCTATCTCTTTTGTATGCTTCATATTACAACCTCCTCACATAAAAGAAACAAAAAAAAAGAGCTGAGTAAAATACCCAACTCCTAATCTTTATTAGAAAAAGCTTCTTTCAGCTTCTTAACACCGTTATGAACTTTATCTTGTAGAGTAGAACCTTCATATACATCAGTTGCGATAACTGCCATATACAATGTGATTGCTCCTATAGTAATAGTGTTTAACGTTTTGTTCATTTTCTGAACCTCCTTTTTCTTTCTATATAGTGACATGTAAATATTTTACTTCCACTTATAGTCGCCTTTGCGATGTCTAAAATCAGACCTTTTTGGTTTGTTGTTATCAGTATTTAATTCATCGGAAACGCCCAATTTACCAAAAGCAGCATTAATAGCAGCGTATCGAATAGCGTCTTTTTTTTTACGAGGTAAGAAAGTGCGAAACTCATCATTCCTTAAGTTTGCAGTACACATACCGTTTCGCGTTTCATACATAATACCTACGTTAAAGAAATACGGATGGTTAGAGAACCAATCGACCATTTCGCTTAGTTTTTTATCTTGGAAAGTCACTGATCTGTATTCCCTTACTGCTTGCGGATACCGTTTACTCATTGCTTTTACTGTTGATGAGTTTGGTGACTTTGCTACTTTGCTAAGGTCATAGTTATAAAAGCTAAAAATACCTTTTACGATTTCCTTATTTAAAGTGGGAGAATAATGTTTTTCCCATTTACCGCTAAACTTGTAAGTAGATACTAAAGTGTATTCGGCTCCGTATTTATCCAAGGTTCTCATGATTCGCTCTAACTGACGAGAGGAAGTAGAAATATTAGAGTCTATTAAATATAGCATAGACGCACCTCTAATAATCTAACGGTATTGGCCACCCTACTACATTTCTAACTCCTTGATCCCGCATAATCTTTAACGCGTTATTCAATTCTTCTACAGAATAAAACGGTGTTAGCAGGAGTGATGAAGTAGTTGGCGGTTTGAATTGGATACGGTTATTATCATATAGCACAAGAGTATTGTATTCTTCTGTCTTAATGATATTATAGATGTTCTCTTCTTCCTTTGCGGGAATGATGAAGATTTGAGTAGGAACCGCATCGCCCAAATCATCAGACCCTTTAAGAGTAGCAATAAACCCGGCAATAACCGGTTCAACATTGTCGAGTTCATGCTTTTTAGAGAACAGTTTCTTAATTTTGCTAAACATAAAACTACTCTCTTTCGTATTTAGTTCCTTTAAAGATAATATTACCATCACCAACGGCAAACACATCATTAACTGCTTCATGCACAAGCTGGTGATAATATGTCATATCAATATCATCGAAGCCTTTATAATTACTTGCCAGTTCCCAACGATACCCCGTAGTTCCTGTTACAGCAACACGTTTGTCGACAATAGTATCTGGGAAGCCGTTTGAAATAATATAATCAACTTCGTTATAATCAAGACCAAGTTCAGCAGCGATCTTACGTTTCTTAGCCTCTTCTAATTGAGCAGGTGTCAATCCTTGTGACTCACGTTGAAGTAAATATTTAGGCTTGATCCATCGCGATTGAATCATTTGTGCAACATTACTTGGTTGAGTACGAGAGATTTCACGGCCTGTTACAGAAGCGTAGATCTGAGCATTCTTACCAATATACTGATCATCAAGATAAATAGTGGTCTTAACTTCCTTGGTTGTGAAGAAGTCTTCCTCGTGTACATCCTCTTTACTCAAGAGGGTTTTGTAGACATAAGGGTTGGTCTTCTTACCGAACTGTGCACCAATAGCTTCCCATTTACCCTTCTCATCTTCCGGCCAACCAATTTCAGCAATAACGGTAGCACGGTTAAGCAAGGCCATACGAGAATATGTGTGTTCGTGTTCGAAAGTATAACCGAAGTCGTTAGCACGCTTCATACAGTAATCGATGATAGCTTTATCACCATTTACAATCTTGATAGAGTCGGTCTTAATATGAGCAACTTGGTATCCCTTAGCTTGAACCTCGTGCTTGAGCATCAACATAAACAGAGCACCGCGTTTTGCGATACAGTTGTCGATGTTACGAGGATCTTTGAATTTGTTAGGCCAAGGAGCAGATGTCATACCATACACAATATTGATAATGATCTTAAGCGCATGTGCAAGACCTTTAACAGACCCACCTTCCAAATATGGACGAAGTTTATCTGCTAACTCAGGATCTACCTCATCAAAGGCATGAGATGCTTCTTCGATATTACCATGCTTGATAGCCATACGACATTCAACCAAGGCCGCAAACTTAGGTGTGTATGGGCCAAAGTAGTTCATAGCAATCAAGCTATGTGGGTGCATTGAGGCGATATCCAATACGATAACATTCTCATATACACCAGGCTCGGCATATACATAACCGCCTTCAGATGGGTCCTCTTCCATAAATTCAGATTTCTTCTTGAACTTATCAAATGTGTATCCAGGGAATTCTTCAGCTAGGTCATACCAGTTGAATTTCTCTTGTGGATTCGGGTCATCACCAAATAAGAATTTCTCAGCTTGTGTCTGCGTCTTAACGTTAGGTGATAGACCGTTAATTTCAGCAAGGATTTTACGAGCAGCCCACGCGTCTTGACCGTCTTTGGATTTGAACAGCTCTTCCTCTGAGGTTACGTCATTAAGCATATATGCCGCACAACGGCCCCATGCATGCTCAGGTAGAGGTTTAGTCCAATCGTATTCGAACTCGTCATGACGTAGACCTAACTTAATCTGCCATTTCTTCAATGACATCTTAGTATCTAGGAACTCATAAATATCCGCATATGAGATTTCATTAGCCGCCCAGATCTTAGCTCGTTTATCGCCTTTCTCAATGATGCCTTGAGAGCGCTTATAGCAGGCCATCTCGTCATCACCTTGCATACGACCATAAGCAATATGGTTATCATAATTAAGGTTGTTGAAACCTACCATGTTATGGTTGTCAAATAACTCACGAGTGCGTTGTGGAGTAGGGTTGATATCAATACCAATCTCGTCTTTGTGTTGATTCCACCATTCGTTAACGAGAACAGTTTCAATCGCACTAAGACTCGTACAATCCTCTAATCCTCGGTATATAGCCTCTGGTACCTCAAGACCGTATTTCTTCCAACCAATCATATATAGGTTACAGAAGACTTCTGAGTCGAAGAATGTGATTTCCTCATCAGGTAAGATAAGAGATTCCGAGATTGATTCAGTTTCGTTCTCAGGTACATTAGAGAACTTCATCTGAGCAACCATCTTCATGCATTGTTGCGCCTGGTTAGTTGAGCTAAGTGCGAATTTAAGAACATCATTTTGCATATGACGAAGATCGTAGGTGAC
>QWBZ01000763.1_pt1 | contig 10757 bp, 8 predicted proteins | sample 1972441 | NCBI WGS metagenome assembly QWBZ01 (sample SAMN09866721, study PRJNA288562) | Human oral metagenome isolate term6_saliva, whole genome shotgun sequencing... | isolation source: mouth | host: Homo sapiens | place: USA: California
TGCAAGCATACAGGCAAATCAATGATTAAGGAATGGTCATGCTTTTTATAGTGAACAATCACCACGTTTAGAATAATGATTAACCCTTTCTTTGCAAACGGTCAAATCTATGTTTAAGAAATGGCCAAGCCTTTTGTGGTGGGTCATCACCACGCTTTGAACTATGATTTACCCTCTCAACGAAAATACTCAACGATTTTGAAGAAAGAAGTCAATCCTTTTTTAAGAAAGAGCAGACCTTTTGGTAAAATCTATCACCTTTTTTGTGAAAAGGTCTTACTTTATTTTGCAAAAATAGTTGTTGCTTTATGACAAAACTATCGTACTTATTTTTTACAAAGATAATCGAGTTTTTATGAAAGAGCTGGCAATGATTTTGTAAAGACATTCATCAGTTTTAAAAGTTAGTGGTTTTTTACGGAAAATGTATTGGGGGTTAGGAATAAAAAGAGGGAATGTGTTTATTTTGACACATTCCCTTTTTTTATTTTAGAAATCAACACGCCAAACTCCTCTATCGAATACGAATGATTTGTTAGAATCATCGTTACTTGTCATTCGTAAAGACGTTGGATGCTTTGAATCATTGATAGTTAATGTATAAGTCGTAGGATTACCATTGGTGAGGAAGGTGTTAGCTATATCCTTCAGTCTAAAATTATTATAGAAATTAGTGCCATTCTTCTCATCAGCTGTTTTAGTTCTCGTTATAAAACCAGAGATGGTTAGCTGATCATTTCCACTTACACTATAATTTACTTTGACATCTCCCCAGCTATTCCCAACGTAAGATGAGAAGCTAAGATAACCTGGCTTGTTACTAAAGAAGAGAGTTACAATAGCATTATTCTGACTTGTTGCGTATGTGGCTACATCACGCCAAATATTCACTTCTGTCGTACTACTATAAGCAGTATTAAATGACCAATCGTCGAGGAAAAGAGCTTCCAATGGAGTTGCTGCACGTGGACAAAGTTGTATTGTTTTGTCATTAACATCAAGCCATTTATCATCAGCAGAATAAGTAAAGCGAGTCATCTTCTTTCCATACAAAGGACTCTCTCGAAGAATCTCCATACCTTCTTTTGTATAAATGAAAGGAATCTCTATAGTCTTGCCTTCTTTGCCGACGAAAGTTAACGTGTGATATTTCATTTCAACAGGATATGTCTCATTATCGATGATTAGATTATAACGCTCTGAGTACATTGCTGAAGTTGTATTCTTAACATCTGCGAAGAAGGTAGCCCACGTTAGGTTTTCAGGCATTGGAGTTAGAACAACACGATCTCCATGTTTACGACCTTCGAGGACGACACTATCTTTTGAACAAGACATCACACGGAACTCAAAATCGCCTTCAAAACCTTTACCATTTTGTCCGATAGCCTTACCATTCAGTACTCCAACAGGATCAGAATACTTATGTAAAGCGCTATTAAAAGAGTCGAACGAAAGCAAGACACCTTGTCCCTGTTGAATCTTATAATGCGATGTTGCCTTCACATTCTCTGTTTCTTCTTCACAGAAAACATTATTATCTGTTCCAAACTTGCAGAGAATATTGTATCCACCGAAGCCACCAGAACCTTGATAAGCCATTCGCCAGCCGTTAGGTGCCGCAGTCAAGATATCTTTTGTATTTTTGATAGACTCAGCAATACGTGCAGCTGAAGGCTTATTAAATGCATCTTCCACTTCTGGTGTGCAAGAAGCTACAAGTATAAATGCTGTTGTAGCTATTAATAACCTATATACATTTTTCATACTTAAATCTTAATTTAAAGTTTCCAGATCCAGACTATTAACTTCGCTTGCACGTCGCAGAACAATGGTACGTAGTTTATCGATATCTACACCCCAAGAGTCCTTTAGATAACTACGAATGATACTCAACTTGGCGAGAATTGCCTTCTTACCAGTTTCGTCACCATTAGCAGCCACTGCCTGAGCAAGTCTTTTCTGCCACATTACATCAGTATCCGTTACATAACATGAGAACACTTCAGCGAAATCCTCATTGTATTCACTACTTGCATAGCCAGTTACATAACCTTCTTTACCTGCATCTTCGTCTTTTACGTTTACCCAATCTGCAGAGTGATACTCCTTAGTGATTGTACGAAAATCAGTAGAGTAATCCTTCAACTGCGTAAGGATATGTGCGAACTCATGATGCATTGTATGGAAATAAGCACGATTTAAATCGAAATCACTACCCGAAGCAAATGGATTCGTTTGTTCAATATATAGATGTGCAGGGTCTAAGTAATTTACTTGAAAGAGATTCACACGAATACCACCTTCAGCAAAACCAAGGACAATAGAGCCGTCATTCTTATGTTGAGCAGAACCAATCAGCTGAAACTCTCTAAAGCAATGTTGTTTAAGAAAGTCAGGTCCCATCAACTCGGTATATGCATCAAGCCACACGTGTTTGATAATCTTTGCCAAGGCAATAGACTTCTTAATGTCTGCAGGGCTAACATTATATCCCATGTCACTATTCTGGTCAATATAAAGATAATTGAACCGAATGTTGTAAGGTTCAGTATAATTTTTATTTAACCACTTATCAAATGCTGTTGAGTCTGTATTCTCCTCTCGTGTAGGGAATATAGAGTTGTTCGCATCAACATCATCATTCGAACAAGCAACAGTCAATGCAGCTATTGCTGCGAAAAGAAATATTTTTATAGTATTCATACATTGTCCTCCCTTTTTTAATTCTCACGTGGATTAGGTTCCAGTCCAGCTTCGATTACATCAGAAGGTAACTGTAAAGCACCTCTGAGGTCACCCGATTTGAAGTAGACAGGATCTTCACCATCAATGAGGTGAGTTATTCTAATACCATAACGTTTGATATCCATAAATCGCATACCCAGCTGGCAAGTCTCTATACGTCGCATCTGTAGCAAGATATAAAGTAAGTTCGTCTGGGTTTCGTCAATTGAGAAGCCTTGTGGGTGCAATGCTTTCTTAAAGCCAAAGTCTGATTTATTCGTGATCTCTTCTGGCACCAAAGGTACTGTTGCTAAGAAATCATTCACAGATTGTAGAGTCAGTGTAGGACGAGTTGCTGTTACCACGCCATTTTTCTCTACATTAGGAGCACAGTGTGCGTTAATCCATAGATTCATATCATTCAGTGCCTCCGTGTACTTCTTCAAGTGGATTTCCGCTTCTGCGCGAACAAGCAGTGTTTCGTCAGCTGTGAGCACAGCATCAACAGTACGAATAAATCCTCTACTCCTTGCAGCATCAGTATACTCAAACTCATTAGACAAACGAGGGTAAGCAATCTGCTGGCTATTACCATAGAGTAAGTGCGACTCATAAAGCGTGTTATCAACAGAGCCTGCTCCCCATGGCATCTTTGTCCAGTAGAGTTCATTAAGAATAACATTGTAACCTGAATTAAAACGCTGATATCCTCCATAGAAAGTGGCAGCACCAGCAGAAGACACTGCTGTCTGTAGCATAAAGTTAGCATTCTCACTTGAGTTAATGTAAGCATCGTGAATAGCCCATCTTCCTCCGAGAGTCTTATAGCGATAGACTGTGCGTAAGAGAGAAGCAGGCTGAGAGCCTAATGCTTTAGAAGCATATTCAGCAGCTTTATCCCACTTCTGGTAATAGAGATTGAAGCGTGCTGCGAATGCGTATGCTGCTTTCAGATTAAAGTGATATTTAGGTACTGTCATATAAGATTCGCTTACATGAGGTAAAGCAGCTTCAATATCAGCATTAATATTCTCATAGAGTTCACGAAGTGTACCACGTGTATCTATTGAACGGTTAGGCTCTTTTGGATATGGCAATCCGAGATACTTATCAGCTTTTGAGTCGTCATACGCCATACAGAAAGCGGTTGCGAGTCGGAACATTGACCATGCTCGGCAGAGTAAGGCCTCAGCTTTCACAGCCTCAACATCGCCATCTTTTACCTTACTAAGGTCAGCAATAGCCTGATTAGCATTTCCGATAGCATAATACATCTGTCCCCAGACATATCGTGGGTCATCGTTTCCTGTAGTATTCACGTCTTTCCAACGAAATAGTTGGTCTTGATTTGTTTGATAATTGAAAGTTTTTCCATTATCCATTACGTTATCACTACAATACTCCATCATATAATCAGTGGACCCATCAGGATAAGCTGACGACACCAACTGTGTAGCCTTTTCAAAGTCGTCTACCTCAGCTCGATCGTCAGGCAACTTATCCAAGAAATCATTACAGGACGAGAATGTAAACAGTAATCCTACTCCTGCCAATAGAATATTTATCTTTTTCATTTTGTAGTTCTCCTAATTATATATGTTTGTATCAGATTCCGAGACGCAATGTCAGTGTGAGCTGACGAGGAACAGGTAGAGCCACACCACCTGCATTATAGAATTCAGGGTCCTGACCATTGAGTTTCTTATCAGAATAAATCAAGAAGAGGTTAGTAGCCTGGAGCTTTAAGCTCAATGAACTTAATGAAAGATGTCTTATCATCTGTACAGGGAAATCATAACTCAGTGATATTTCCTTCATACGAATAAAGTCTCCTTTGGCAATACGCTCCGTTGAGTAGTTGTATGCGTTATAAGCACGATACAAATAGCCATCTTGCTGTAATGATCTAAGGTCAGCTATAGCAGGGATATTCGTATGCTTCTCATCACCAGCCTCAGTCCATCGATTACGGAACTCCTTAGGCATTGCAGACATATCAGAATAGCCTGTGCTAAAGAATGGGTCAAGGCGCACCTTATTACCAAAAGCGTAAGTGGCAAAGATACTCAAGTGCCAGCCTTTATAAGAGAATGTGTTACCAAATGAGCCTGTAATCGTTGGATCCGTTGGACCCTCATAGACTAAATGGTCGAGGTTATAGCTTTGAAAATTCACACCACTTGTTGTAAGGTTGCCATTCTGGTTGATAACCTGTGGTATTCCATGCTCGTTAAGTCCCTTGAAATCCCAAGAGAAGAGTGCACGATAAGGATAACCTACCATTGTGAAACCGCCTCCACTCACCATTGACATAATACGTGAACGGCTATCGAGGTCGGTTACACGTGTATTAACATGAGAGAAGATAAAGTCAGTTGTCCATTGGAAATTCTTCGTCATGATATTCTTACTTGAGATAGACAGTTCCTCACCATGCGACTTCATACTTGCAACGTTAGCATATTCAGTAATTGTACCCTTCGTACCATTTGTTGTACGTGGACCAATAAGGTCGTAGTTATTACGTGTGTACCAGTCGAATACAACATTCAAGCGGTTATTCAAGAATCCTAAGTCTACACCAATGTTAAACTCATGTTTCTTCTCATAAGTAAGATCAGGGTTAGCAAAGTGCCAAATCTCTAATCCAGACTCTTTATCAATAGCAAAAGGACGCCAGAAATTTGTACTTGTAATCATCACCTGCGAATTGGTAACAGCAGGTTTATCACCCGTCAGAGAGTATGACATACGTAAGGTAGCGTGTGTCATTGCACTCTTAAATGTCTTTTGGAACCATGGCTCCTCATGTGCATTCCACACACCTGACACGTTCCATGTAGGTAGCCATCGAGCCGTGCGAGCTTTACCGAGTCGGTTACTTCCTTCATAACGAGTTGTAAAGTTGGCAGCATAACGTCCCTTCCATGAATAGTTTGCTGTACCGAAGAAAGACACGTCACGGTTGTAGCTATTAGAGAGACTATAATACAACATATTCTCTTCTACAGCATGCTTGAAGTAATGATAGTCGTAATTAGCTAAGAAACCTAATCCGTACTGCATACCCACACCTTCAAAGAAACTACGGTTACGTTTTGTATTGTTAATCTCCATACCTCCATAGAGGTTCAAGATATGTTTCTCGTTGAATACATCATTATAGCTTGCCGTTGCACGGAAATCCCAGCTATTCATGCGATACTTTGTTTCGTCATAGAAACCTCCCTTAGGTAATACAGAGTATTTCAAAGAGTTAGGCTGGTCTGGATCAAGATACAACCAAGGGTTCGCATTGCGAATAGTAGCGTCGTCCATAGCGCGATAAGCCATAGCCATGTTAGAGCCTTCACGAATCTGGTAAGCTTGAGAAGTGATAGAATACTTATATGCACCAAGGAGAGCGATTTGTACCTTACTGATAGGCTTATACTTCAATTCTGCTTGCATCTTCAAATCGAGAACATCAAAGTCAATGAAATTATTTGCTAACTCATGATGTATATTAAAAGGTGCATAGTTGCGAACATAGAAAGTATTTGGATCTAAGGCACGTGAGGTGTTAATAGCATAAGAATAAGGATTGATGTCAAAGCCACGATTTACTTCACCCGTTACCACGTTTACATCTTGATTAACTGAACCAGGGGCACGTTGCTTACGATATGAAGTGTTACCAATAAGATTTAAGGAAACTTTCTTACTTAGGTTATAGTTTGCATTAACAGAGTAAGTCATACGACGAACCTTGCTCTGCTCAGTCCATCCTGGGTCATCCATGAATGAGAATGATGTATAATATTGAGCTTTCTCCGTACCAGATGACATAGAGATAGAATGGTTCATAGAGACAGAATTGCTGAAAAGCTCTTTGAACCAGTTGGTATTACGCATCTCTGCTTCACGAAGATAATCATTAATTGCAGTTGGGTTATTTGCAATACCAAATCGTCCGTTAGTCTCATCGTAAGTATTCAGCAGCGTGTACATCTTACCGTAGATACCACTTGTGGCTGCACGCATCGTGCGTGAAAAGGAGAATAAGCCATCAGCAGCCATCTCTTTATAAATACCCATTTGTTCCTGTGAGTTCATGATATTAAATTGTGAGTAGCTTGGACGCATACGCATCGTGAACTCACCAGTATAGCTAATACGGTTATTACCAGCTTTACCTTTCTTTGTTGTCACAACAATCACACCACCCATGGCACGTGCACCATAGATAGATGTTGCAGAACCGTCCTTCAGAATCTGGAAGCTTTCGATGTCGTCAGCATTTAGTCCTGCAATAGCAGAAGAGATAAGTGTTGCAGCATCTCCTGATGACAAGTTGTCTGCATTGACCTCAGTCACATCTTCCATAATGACACCATCAACTACCCAGAGTGGTTTTGAGGAACCATAGATAGAGGTAGCACCACGCACACGAATCTTCGGTGCCGTACCGAATGTTCCTGACACGTTTTGAACACTCACACCTGCCGCACGACCTTCGAGCGAACGACTCACGTCTGCCATACCATCGAGTTTTGCTTTTGAAGCATCAATCTTGGTGGCTGCACCAGAGAAGAGTCGTTTGTCTTGTTGGGTCATACCCGTTACGACAACCTCCGTAAGCTGATGGTCGTCATTGCTTAGGGCAACCTTCATGCCGTCTTTAGGCGTAAGGGTCTGTGTGACCATACCAATGTAACTGACTACGAGTTTCTTTCCTGCAGGGACATCGATTGAGAAACGGCCGTCTATATCAGTGACAGTACCCGTCGTAGTACCTTGTACCATGACAGACGCACCGATGATGGCTTCTCCATCTCCCTGAGAAACTACGGTTCCATTAATCTTTGTCTGTCCGAATGCTGTGCCTAACGACAGAAACAGACCAAACAAGAATAGAGCAATTCTTTTTTCCATAGATCTCTTGTGATTATTAAAACATTTTTGAATAACTGTCTTGTTAAACTATACGTATTTTATTCTTCGCTGAAATCTTATATTAGAATAGGTATATAAACTTTAAAAGATTGTTTAGGTTCTACAATAGATAAAGAGTATTACATCTATTGGCCACAAAGATAAATATTATTTATTGAGATTGCAAACTTTTTTTGTCCTATATTACATTTTATATTAAAATTTCCTTTAATTCCATAACTGCATAGTTCGTTTCTCCTTAATAAAAGACATGTTTTTTTGAGTGAAAGCCCTTTTGTTTCATTCAAGAATTAAAAATGTAGTTGACTCCTTACCTTTGTTATTCTACGTTTAACACCTATCATTATAATTTCTTGCCGTCAGTGCACTCTTTGCTATGTTTCAGCTGTGGATTTTGTGTCCTACAAATCTTAGTCCTTCTAAATGGTTTTTACTTTTAAAAAGTTCTTCATTTATAATGAATGGTGGAGCATACAAAAGTAAGAAGGGTTATGTTTCAAGCTCTTTCCCTTCTCCATTATTTTCCTTCGGTCATTGATTGTAGGCGTGGAGAAGAGTAGGAGCAGAGTCCTGTAGATTGTAGGAGTGAGTCTAATAGGAAACGAGGTGAGACTAATTCTTTTGCTCTATACATACAAAGTCATGTCGTGCTTAACCCTGTCCGACATCTCCTTTCATTCAGAAAAGGGTAGGGGAGAGAGTGACTATTTTATCTTGTTGTCAATATTCTTTGTACCTTCAAATCATACACATGCCCATTGAGCAAATAGAAAAGGCTTAATTAGATTGCAGAACATGCCGTTCTTGTGTGTTGAACACGCCCTTCTTGGAGCAAGAAGGGCACTTTCTTTAATGCCTTTCTTAACCTGTTGATTCTATGTATGTTATAAGCGTTGATTTAATAACCATTATACCCAATCTTAAGGATTTATCATCCTCTGTTTTATAAAGCTTTTTAACTCCTCTTAGCAATATCTTTGGCATATAGAACAACTATCTTGATACGTTTATAGAGATGTAAGTAAATGTAGTAAGAGAAATTCCTCTCGCAGAATAAAACAAAGCCTCGCGTGTAAAATCATTTCTACTACTGAACTCTATGAATGCCCGAACGAATACGACATACTCAGGCTCTTTGGACGCAAGCGCATAGAATAAACATTCTACCTGTCAATTGTACGGACGATTTATCTATCTAACTACAGAGAGATAGATAAATCTTACCTTCGTCCAAACGGTCTATCGTTCGAACTATCTATTTATCGAACTATCGGACGATCGATATGTCGAATTGTCGAACTCTCGAGAGTTACCTGCTTTCATTTTCGTTGATATGAAACGAATCGGCACCTCTTCTCATTGCCGCAATCATACCATTCTTATACAGAACATAATAGTTTTTTCTGCGACAGCTCCAAATCTGATAGGGAAAGCTAACAGCCTTTGCGCTTAAAGTTTATGAGCTTTCTATGAAAAGCTTATAAGTAATCTGACAAAAGCTTATAAGTTATTTACAAAAAGCTTAAGAACTTTTTGATGAAAGCTTAGGAGCTTTTCAAACTGACAAACTAATTTCTCTTCTCATCCTTCTATTTCCTTGCTTTTCTGCGTTGCTTTGTTCAATGCAGTTCTACGCTTACCTTTGCACACAACTATAGTGGCAACAGACTGTATATGAGTTTGTTTGCCGAGTAACAATAACGTAATCAAAACAAAAGAAATGCAATGAAACTTATCATTATCGACCGCAAGGCATGGGAGCAGCACTGCTCCGACTTTGCAGACTTTGTTCATCGTATTGAACAACTTATCGGCAATCTGCCCGAAAAGGACGAATGGCTCGACAATGAAGCCGTATGCCGCAGGCTCGGCATCAGCAAGCGTAACCTGCAATCATACAGAGATATGGGTAAAATTCCTTATTCAATGATTGGGTACAAGTGTTATTACAAGGAGAGTGACATCACGGATTTACTGAACGCATAAAGTGAATGAACTATGACAGAGAACGAAATCATTGCACAGCAAGACCCTCAAATGCAGATGTTTGCACAGTTGATGGAGGGTACTTTGAAGAAACTGGAGTGTTATTGTTCTACAGCCCGTCCGATGTTAGGCGGAGAGGTTTACCTCACGGGCGAGGAAGTTTGCAGTCTGTTACGTCTGAGTACCCGTACACTTCAAGACTATCGGGACAGCGGAACGATTGCCTATTGCAAAATCGGAGGCAAGATACTCTACAGGCAAAGCGACATACAAGCCATGCTCGAAAGGCACTATTACCCAATACGCAAGAAGGAAGGCTAACAAAACGTGTCGCAAGAAGTCATAACTTAAGTCAAGGGTATGGTCAAGAATGAAGTAAATCAATAAGTCAGCTGGTCAGTAAGTTAGTTTTAACTCAGGTCAAAATTGACTCACTGACCAAACTACAGACTTAACTCAGTTGACAAGTCGATAAATCGATAAGTCAAGAAATCGACAAGTCGATAAGTCTGAACTTTGGTCAAGAAATATCGGGAGGTAATATCAACAGCAAAAGTATCATTTCTTTATACTGGCAAGGTGTGTCTTTGTACCACGTACCACAAACTGCCGTTTGTACCACAAAGACCCTTGCCCCAAATGGGGGTTAAATCACTCCAAAGTCGTGATTAAAAAGCAATGAAAAAGCAGAAACAAAAGAAGCCAGACGACAGATGTGCCACCTGCCCACGATGGGACAGATGGCACATCAGAATACCGAACCCCGAAGACCAGCAGAAACTTATCAGACTTTACCGCAAGTCGGGAGCAAAGACAAAGAGCGACTTTGTCCGAGCAAGGTTTCTTGGTGAATCTTTTAAGGTCATCACCCAAGACCCTGCAAAAGAACCTTACTTGGAGAAACTATCAGAAGAGTCTGATTACACTCTCTTTTGCTGAACCTAAATAATCATATTCAATAACATTGACATGGTTATCACTATTCACAATTCAATCATAAATCCCAAGAGAAGAGTATAGAGTCCGCTTCACACTTTGATAGTACGATATCAACGCTATTATATAATTTTTTAATTCGAGAAGGGCTGTTACTACTATTGTAATTTCTT
>QWBZ01003314.1_pt1 | contig 10754 bp, 4 predicted proteins | sample 1972441 | NCBI WGS metagenome assembly QWBZ01 (sample SAMN09866721, study PRJNA288562) | Human oral metagenome isolate term6_saliva, whole genome shotgun sequencing... | isolation source: mouth | host: Homo sapiens | place: USA: California
CTCGCGTAAGGATATAAAACTAGGGAATGTACCTTGGTTCATGCCAGCTAGGAATACATGGTCGAATTCACTTCCCTTTGCTTGATGAATCGTAATAATCGGTATCTTAGACTGCTTGCTCATCTGTTGCGGCTCACCCGCCGTCAATGCAGCCAACTGAAGAATATGATTGAGGCGGGCTAACCCCGTCATCCCTTCATATTCCTTATCTAATGATTCCATAATGCGATACAGGTCTCGTATATGTTCAACCTTGGCCATTTCACCATGACTCTTATAATACTCAAGCACACCCATTTGATTCATAATGTACGCCAATAGTTCTGTTGGGTTATCAGCATGCATCTTTCTGCGCAAGGTCGCCATTTGGGATGCAATCGTTGTGAAAGCTGCCTTATACTGATTAATAGCAACCATGCGATCTGTCGTGGTGGGCACAATATTTTCACGAACTGCATAAATCAATAATTGGCCCGTAGCAATAATATCATCCATTGCATTATGGGTAGGCGTATGATTAATAGGAAAATGATTCGACAAAAACCCTAACTTATGGTTTTCCAGTGTTGGATAGAAACGTCTAAAGATATCTAATGTATCATATACAGCCTTAAAGTGAGGTTCACCTAAATTATGACGCGCTAATTCATGACTTAAAATGCTAATATCGTAATTTACATTATGGCCCACGATAATCCGGTTATGAGAGAATTCTTTGAAAGCCTCCAATACGACATTTGGGCTTTCACCATGCTCTGCTAAATATTCATCCGTAAAGCCATGTACGAGTTGAGATGTGCCCACTGATTTACCAGGATTGATAAACCGTTCAAACCGTTCTATTTCATTACCATCTTTATCAATGCGCATCGCCGCGATTTGGATAATGCGGTCCTCTGTCGTATCTGTGCCGGTGCTTTCCACGTCGTATACTACGACATCACCCGCCGCAAGACCAGCTACTAATTTAGCATATGGCTCAGATTCAAAGATAGGCATATCCATAAAATCCGTTAACTTTAGCCCTACACTGCGATTCTTAGGGCTTTCAATATCTCGAATCCTCGCGTCCCCAATGCCCGATACATAGCGTTTGATGATGCGCTTCGCACTGACCGCATCATTAGGGTTCATCAAGAGCTTAAAGTATGCCATGATATCCTTGATTTCTTGACGGCGGAAGAATTTATATTCGTCGATAATCATAAACGGACGACGTTCAGATTCTGGCTTGTCTTGATTATATCGTTCAAACTGTTCACTTAAACGTTGCGCCTTGCGGTTATCGCGAACCAACACGCCGACAGAGGCATCCTTAGGAAGTGCACAGATTCGGTCATAGATAAATTTAGATTCCGTATATTCGTTGCGACAACCTTTCACAAGGATAGGTGCCCCATCACTAACACTATTAGCCTCTGGCATTTCATCGTACACAGTTCCAACGAGTTGAGGAAACATGTTCTGTAATGTTTTAAAAGCCATCGTAAACAAGGTTCGATTAGAGCGATAGTTTTTATAGAATATGATTTTTAGAGGATTAAAATCATGGGTAAATGCTTCGAGTAATCGGAACGGGTCTGAACCGCGCCATTCGTAGATGGTTTGGAAATAGTCTCCACATAAAAGAACATGATTATCTTCCCACAGCATTTCCATAACCTTATACTCTAATAATCCCGTATCCTGCATTTCATCGACGGAAATATATCGATAGCGACTACGCCACCGTTCTCGAATATCAGAATTTTGAAATAGTCGGTGCACACCACAGATTAAATCAGTAAAATCAACGCCGTGAACAGACTGTAAGCTTTCATCATAACGAGCAATCCATTCGTGACCATGAGCCCAAAACTCAGCTAATTCATCAGTAGCAAGAGCATTATAGTTGTAAAATAGTTTTTCTATTTGTTTAGATTGGTCTTGCTCTAAACGTTGTATCGTTCGTTTATAATCATCTATCATCGAATCAGAATAGAATTCATAGATAGAACGATGTTCCTTTACCACACTGATGAGACTAGCAAAGTTCACATCCCGCATATTTCTCGGTTTATACGGCAAGTATAATTCTTTACAATCCTCTTCATCAAATATGGTCACATCCGTATAGAGTGACTCATCTCGTTTGCCCTCTTGTTGAAGAACGTAAAAACAAAAGCTGTGGAACGTACTAATCTCCACAGCCTTTGCAGGTTGGCCAACGAGGGATTCGATGCGAGACTTCATCTCCTGTGCCGCCTTATTTGTAAAGGTCATACACAAAATCTGATGTGCCTCGCAGCGACCACTTTCAATAATATGGGCCACTCGATAAGCCAGTGTATTCGTTTTTCCCGTCCCAGCGGACGCCAACAAGAGGATATTTCTATCTAGTTCATCGATGGCTATTGATAACCATAATATCCTCTCCTTATATTATAAGCCGTAGTATAGAGCGGCCAGTGCCATCGGTATTGGCCCCAATAATACGGTCAAGGCCCATACACCAAAGCCAATATCCATCGGTATATGTAAGACATGAACACATACTAGGTATGTTACAATGCCTAACACCACATTTAAAGCTACCTTTTTAATTGTGAAAAAAGCAATTTTTAAGGCGATAACAATGACAAATACAGATATAACTGCCTCAGTCATAGGCGCCGCCAATAATGGCGCGAGTAATACGTTCATATTATCCTTTCATCTCCTGACGGTTTACAACGGCACCGCCCAAGGTTAATTCATCGGCATATTCGATATCGCCACCTACAGGAACACCACGGGCAATACGCGTTACCTTAATGCCGGTCGGCGCTAGTAAACGTGCCAAATACAAAGCCGTCGCTTCTCCTTCTACATCGGGATCCGTTGCGAGAATAACCTCTTGTACGACACCATCACGCAAACGAGCAATCAGCTCTTTAACGCGAATGTCTTCAGCCCCGATGCCCTCTAAAGGTGACAACGCCCCTTCTAAGACATGGTAGAGCCCCTTATAATCACCGCTGCGTTCTATGGCAATGACGTCGCGCGAGGTTTCTACAACCATAATCGTCGTTTGATCGCGATTCGGATTCGAGCAAAACTCACAAGGGTCCTGTGCAGATAGATTAAAACAGATAGAACAATGACGGGTTGCGCCCTTGGCTTCAACAATGGTATTGACCAATCGGTCCACCTCTTCTTGAGGCATTTCCACAAGATGGTATGCCAAGCGGCGGGCAGATTTAGAGCCAATGCCTGGCAATCTGCGCAACTGTTCTACGAGCCGTTCTAATGCGTTTGTCATTTAGAATAAACCTGTTGGCAAGTTAAGGCCACCTGTTACCTTGCCCATTTCTTGAGACAATAGGTCGTCTACCTTTTTGCTTGCTTCATTAACAGCAGCCATTACCAAATCTTCAAGCATTTCCACATCTTCAGGGTCAACTGCGGAAGGGTTCAACTTCAATGATTCAATCATCTTTTCACCATTCATCACAACAGTAACGGCACCGCCACCTACGGATGCTTCTACTGTGCGAGTTTTTAACTCTTCTTGCATTTTTTGCATATCAGCTTGCATTTTTTGAACTTTTTTCATCATGCCTGCCATATTGCCCATACCTTTACCGAACATCGTATTTCCTCCTTATAGGACTGTGAAAGTCCCTTCAAAATAATCTAACTAACAAATAATATAATTTACTCTTCTATGACCTCTACATAAATGTCATGGTCTTCTGAAAGTTTCTCTAATGTTTTAGCCAACAGTGGGTTTTGTTGTTCTTCAACGCCCATGCGCCGCTATCCATGGGCCGATTGATAACTTCCCCATCATCGGTCATCACCTGCGTCCCATCAAGGCTCATAACAGGTATACCGCCATCATCATGTATAACTGATTTTAATTTAAGTGTATCGGAATCGTCTTTACTGCTAGGAGGGTTTATACCTCTTGCTTTAAGAGCCGCTAACGCAGCTTGTTTGGCATCATTCCGTGCGTCAGAGCTTATAGGCTCTTTAGATTTCACCTCATTATGTACAATGTCATTTTCGCTAAGTGTAGACGCTGTAGTTTCACCACTATCCAGCAAATCTGATTCTACTGGTGGTGGCGGAGCCTCTACAACGTGTGCGAGTTGTGATTTCTTCGGTGGTACAGCCCGATTGGACCGTGCACCACTAGCTATCATATATTCTTTATAGACATCGGTTTCTATATCGACAATCTCTAAAGACACCGCATAGCCCAACGCATACTGGAATGCCAGTGCAATTTCATTTCGATTTGCCTCATTAGTAGCCAGCGTTAGAGATATTCCCTTTTTAAAAGCCACAACTGCTTTTTCACGATCCACATAAATAACTTGGCCTTGACCAATGATATTATATGCTAATCCCTTATCGCTGTCCTTTAGATATTTTATCACAGTACTCTGAATGGTTCTATATTCCCCAGAGTCCACCATGGTTTCACCAATAACTGCTACGTGACTAATAGCGGTATTCTTTTTCCGCCCTGCTTTTTTCGCTGTTCGAGATGCACTCGCATTAGGTGGTGTTACACCTAAACTAGTCATGGGTGGTGGCGTCATACCAACACCATTCATAGGCGGTGGTACAGTTCCAGCCACTGGCGGAGGTGTCAAACCTGTAGCAGCCGTTTGTGTGCTGGAGCTAGGTTTCGATTCCGCTACAGTAGCTGAAGGCCTATAGTTTGTTGGTACCTCATGAATGGTAACCGATTCATATTCCTCCATAGGTGGTGGAATGAAATCATCATCCACCACATTTGACCTTGATGCATTAGGTGTTGCCACAAAATTAATAGATGGCGCCCCCATCAGTGGACCTTGTTGTTCCAACTTAGCCAATCGGTTAAAAAGCCCGTCACGAGATTCTCGCTCTGCATGTTCCAAGGCGGATAAGCGCTCTTCTACATCCGCATTAGCCTTTGATACACCTGCACATAATACGAGCAATCCCATTTCAATGACTGTACGCGGATTATCTACTTGTTTTGCATCATTCATAATGGATTGCAGTTGTTTAATATATTGATTAATGGTTCCAAAATCTATAGCTTCTGCTTGTTCTAAGAAAGCAGTACGGAATGAATCATATACCTTTAATTCCTCCGCATCAGGTGCTACCTTTGCAATCAATAGAGCTCGTAAGTGTTGTGTTAGAGCCTCCATGATTTGAGCCCCATCACGACCTTCACTGAGCGCTTCTTGAATATATTTCAATACGGCTGGGCCATCTCCATTGTGCAAGGCGGATAGGAATTTGATAATCCAATCCTTACTCACAAGACCAATGAGTTCTTCTACAACGGCCGGAGTAATTTCGCCACTAGCCATGCCCACACATTGATCGAGAATACTTAATGCATCGCGCAAGCCCCCATCCGCATGAACTGCGATGAGCCGTGCTGCATTATCCTCTAAGGCAAAGCCTTCTTTGTCCGCTACATATTGTAAACGCTGTGCAATATCATCAGACGTAATGCGCCTAAAGGTATATCGTTGACAACGAGATACGATGGTAACAGGCAATTTTTCAATCTCAGTGGTGGCAAAGATGAACATGACATGATCTGGTGGTTCCTCTATTGTCTTTAATAGAGCATTCCACGCTTCATTGGTAAGCATATGAGCTTCGTCGATAATAAATACCTTTTTACGCCCCTCTACAGGCATAAATTTTACGCTTTCACGTAAGGCACGAATTTCATCGATACCGCGGTTCGACGCCGCATCAATTTCGAGGACGTCCATAGACTGACCACTCAAAATCGATTTACATACGCTACATTCATTACAAGGATGATCCGTAGGGCCATGTTCGCAATTAATGGCACGAGCAAAAATCTTCGCCATACTCGTCTTACCTGTCCCACGAGGGCCAGCAAACAAATACGCATGGGCCACCTTATCCTCGCGAATGGCTCGCATTAATGTATCCGACACTTGATGTTGTCCAACCACATCGGTAAATGTCTGAGGACGATATTTACGATATAGCGCCATATATGCCATCGGAACACCCCCTTTTCCCTGTTAATAGTCCGTATTTAGCAATACTTTATTATACCATATTACGCAAAAAAGAGGGCGTCCTTTCACGTCCTCTATGCGTATAATCCATGCCTAATGGGGCACCCATAATCAGATAAAAAAAGCGGCCCTCAGGCCGCCTTGCAATATTCGATCACGACAGCCCCCGGGTTCCCCGTGGCACATGAAGGTTACCGCTTAGTGCTGCTACCTCTCAGTCCTGACACGACAGCTAATTGAGCTTCTTCGGTAGACAAACCTTCACCTTTAAAGCGTTCAATAGCAGCATGCATTTCTTCATATGCTACAGGTACAACCTTGGTAAATCTATTTACAAAATTGTTCCAATTTTCAAGGATATGACGACCTTTTGTGGAGTTAGTATGCAATACATGTTGTTCTACTAATTCTTTAATGCGTTTAAGATCATCATTATTAGCTGGACGTAATTCTACAAGACCTGTGTTTACATAACGTTCATCGCAATCGAGGATGTACGCATAGCCACCGGACATACCTGCTGCAAAATTACGGCCGATTTTACCAAGAACAAGCACTTCGCCACCAGTCATGTATTCACAACCATGGTCACCTACGCCTTCAACAACAGCGGTAATGCCACTGTTACGAACGGCGAAACGTTCACCAGCTACACCATTGATATAGGATTTACCAGATGTAGCACCATAGAATGCAACATTACCGATAAGGATGTTTTCGTCAGCTTCGAAGATAGATTTCTTAGGTGGATATACAGTGATAGTACCACCGGACAAACCTTTACCGAGGTAATCGTTCGCATCCCCTTCGAGTTCCAATGTCATGCCTTTTGGAATGAAAGCACCAAAGGATTGACCTGCAGAACCTTCAAAGTTCAATTTGATTGTATTGTCTGGAAGGCCACTTTCACCATAGCGACGTGTTACCTCAGAACCAACCAATGTACCTACTACACGGTTAATATTGTTGATAGCCAATTTAGCGCGAATAGGTTTTTGATCTTCGATAGCAGGACGGCACATACGCAAGAGTTTAGACATATCCAATGTGCGTTCCAATTCGTGATCTTGGTCGATGGTGTGCATATGACCAACAGATGCATCGATGTATGGGTGGAACAAGATGCGTTTCAAATCGACACGAGATAATTTGAAGTTATCGTCTTGAGATTTTTGACGAACAAGGTCGATACGACCAACGAGTTCAGCTACGGATCGGATGCCTAAGCGAGCCATAATTTCACGCAATTCACGAGCGATGAAAATCATCAAGTTTTCTACATACTCAGGTTTACCGTTGAAACGAGCACGCAATTTTTCATCTTGTGTAGCTACGCCGTAAGGGCATGTGTTGAGGTTACATACACGAGCCATTTTACAGCCTACAGCAACGAGTGGCAATGTGCCGAAACCGAATAACTCAGCGCCAAGCATAGCCGCAACAGCTACGTCGAAACCAGTCATCAATTTAGAGTCTACCTCTAATTGAACGCGGTCACGCAAGCGGTTTAGCATCAATGTTTGATGAGTTTCAGATAAACCAAGTTCCCAAGGCACACCAGCGTGTTTTACAGATGTACGGCCAGCCGCACCTGTACCACCGTCATAACCGGAGATCAAGATATTATCCGCTTTTGCTTTCGCAACACCGGCTGCGATAGTACCAACGCCAGCTTCGGAAGTCAATTTAACGGAAATGCGAGCATCTTTATTGACGCATTTCAAATCATAAATCAATTCCGCTAAATCTTCGATAGAATAAATATCATGATGTGGTGGAGGAGAAACAAGTTCTACGCCTGGTGTGGAGTGACGAGCCTTACCGATTTCAGGATAAACCTTTTTACCTGGCAATTGACCACCTTCACCTGGTTTTGCACCTTGTGCACATTTGATTTGCAATTCTTTTGCATGAAGCAAGTAATTAGCAGTTACGCCGAAACGGCCGGATGCAATTTGTTTTACTTCAGAGTTCATGCTATCGCCGTTTGGCAATGGTTTAAAGCGTGCAGAGTCTTCGCCACCTTCACCGGAGTTAGATGTAGAACCTAAACGATTCATTGCAATAGCAATTGTTTCATGCGCTTCTTTACTGATTGCACCATAACTCATAGCGCCTGCTTTGAAGCGTTTTACGATGGATTCTTCAGGTTCAACCTCTTCAATAGGAATACCGCCACCTACAGGGTAATTCAATTCCATCAAGGAACGCAATGTAACGTGGTAATCATTGCGAATGGCTTTAGAGTATTTCTTATATTTAGCATAATCCCCATTGATAAGAGAATCTTGTAATAATTCAATAGTCTTAGGATTGAATAGATGTTCTTCCCCATCTTTCACAGGACCATACCAGCCACCTGGTTCTAGAACGGATTCGTTTTGTTTGAAAGCTCGATCAAAACGAGCTAATGCTTCGGTAGTAACACCATACAAACCAATACCACCGATACGTGTAGGTGTATTTACGAAATATTTTTTAATGAAATCAGAGTTAAGACCTAGTGCTTCAAAGATTTGAGCGCCATGATAGGAACGCACTGTGGAAATGCCCATTTTGGACATAACCTTCATAATACCACCAACGGCAGCCTTAATGTAGTTTTGTTCCGCTTTTTCTAATGTAATATCGCCAAGGCGTTTGCGCGCATGTAAATCTTTAACTGTTTCAAATGCCAAATAAGGGTTGATAGCAGTTACACCATAACCAATCAATGTACAGAAATGATGTACCTCACGAGGTTCACCAGATTCAAGAATCAAACCAATTTCTGTGCGCAATACTTTGCGAATCAAGTGATTATGAACGGCTGCCACAGCTAAGAGTGCAGGGATTGGTGCATGATTTTCATCGACACCACGGTCGGATAAAATCAATACATTTTGGTCTGTACGAGCTGCTTCTTCTGCTTTTTCACATAATTCCTTAAGTGCTTCACGCATACCATCTACGCCCTTAGATGGGTCGAAGAGGATTGGTAATGTAACAGATTTCATACGACGGCAAGCAAGAGCTTTGATGGATGCCAATTCTTGGTTCGTAAGAATTGGTGTACGCATGGACAAGGCGTATGTACCAGTCTTATTAGGATCTGTTAAGTTACCGGAATTACCAAGCATTACCCGTGTAGATGTAACCATTTCTTCACGAATCGAATCGATTGGAGGATTTGTTACTTGCGCAAACATTTGCTTGAAGTAGTTATAGAGTAATTGTGGTTTATCGGAAAGAATAGCCAAAGGCGCATCGGCACCCATTGCGCCTACAGGATCCTTACCATCCTTCGCCATAGGTACAATCATGCGAACCATATCTTCTTGAGTATAGCCAAATGCTTGTTGTTGCTTAAACAAATCATCTACAGTTGGGATATCACTTTCATCAGCTTGTGTAATTTCGGACAAGTGAATAACATGTTCTTTTACCCATTCATGATATGGCAATTCGGTAGCAATGCGTTGCTTAATTTCATCATCGGAGATGATGCGTTGTTCTGCCGTATCGATAAGAAGCATTTTGCCTGGTTCCAAACGACCCTTAGCGCGAATATTTTCCGCATTTTCATTCACAACGCCCACTTCGGATGCCATGATAACGCGGTCATCTGTGGTTACATAGTAACGAGCAGGACGCAAGCCATTACGGTCGAGAACACCGCCGATAACAGTACCATCAGTAAAGCCCATAGCAGCAGGGCCATCCCATGGTTCCATCATAAAGCTGTTGAATTCGTAGAAATCATGTTTTTCTTGGCTCATGAGATTGTTACGTTCCCAAGGTTCAGGAATCATCATCATGATTGCATGAGGCAAAGAACGGCCCGTCATGTGCAAGAATTCCAATGTATTATCAAACATGGCAGAGTCGGAACCGGTATCATCAACTACAGGGAATACCTTTTTAATATCTGGGAACAATGGAGATTCCGCTTTACCTTCACGGGCATTGATCCAGTTTACATTACCGCGAATCGTGTTGATTTCACCATTGTGCACTAAGAAACGGTTAGGATGTGCCCGAGCCCAGCTTGGGAATGTATTCGTACTGAAACGAGAGTGAACCATGGCCAATGCAGATGTAAAATCAAGGTCGCTCAAATCAAGGTAAAAGTCACGCAATTGACCAGGTGTCAACATGCCTTTATACACGATTGTTTTTGAGGACAAGGATGCAATATAGAAATCGCTAGATAATTCTTTACTCAATGGAACAATGCGTTTTTCCGCTAATTTACGGATAACATATAATTTGCGTTCAAATTCTTCGTTATTCGTTACATCCTGACCTTTTCCAATAAGGATTTGAATCATCCAAGGGCGAATCGCAGCGGCTTCCTTACCAACCTTTGTGCCATCTACTGGAACTTCACGCCAGCCGAGAACCACTTGACCTTCTTCACGAACAACTTCTTCAAAAATACGTTTTTGCTCATTGCGAAGACTTTCATATTTATGAGCAAAAATCATGCCCACACCATAAGAACCGGCAGCAGGCAAATTAATACCCAATACTTCACATTCACGTTTAAAAAATTCATGTGGAATTTGTACCAAAATACCGGCACCATCGCCAGTATCCTTATCGGCACCAGCACCACCACGATGCTCTAGGCGCTCTAAAATGCGCAAGCCATCATCGATGATATCATGGGATTTTTTGCCCTTAATATTTACGACAAAACCCATACCACAGGCATCTTTTTCAAATTGGCTGCTATACATG
>QWBZ01000791.1_pt1 | contig 10752 bp, 10 predicted proteins | sample 1972441 | NCBI WGS metagenome assembly QWBZ01 (sample SAMN09866721, study PRJNA288562) | Human oral metagenome isolate term6_saliva, whole genome shotgun sequencing... | isolation source: mouth | host: Homo sapiens | place: USA: California
ATGCCGGGCCCGAAGGTATAGATGTGATAACACAAATAACCAAACGCAACAAGGGTTAGTAGATGTTTTAAAATTTTCATTTGCCCTCCTGTATTATCGTAATGTTTCTACACCAGTCTTAAGTGGGAAACCGTCATAGGTTACCCAATCACTAGAGCTACCAACATATAAAGCCGATTCAAGCCCTACTTCGCTCATAGTTAACATCGCATTACATGCGGTTACCCCTGAGCCACAGTAAGTCACTACAGGTCTATTTTGGTAGATTTCATTATAATACTGAGCTTCTAAATCTTTTACAGACTTAGGACCATCTACGGTATAACCACTTTCATAAAAATGATTAACAGCACCAGGAATGTGACCAGTCATGCCATCCATCGTATCTACTTGAGACCCATCGTAACGGAAAGGCGCACGAGCATCGATGATAACATGGTCACCCGTTTCACTAGCCTTGAGAACCTCATCACGACTCATAACCATATGCGTTTGTAATTCATAGTTGAAAACAGACGGTTCTGCAGGCAACGGAGTTGGTTCTTTAGTTAGAACATGACCTTCCTTAATCCAGCGTTCAACACCGCCAGACAATACGCGTACATCCGTTAAACCCATGTAGCGCAACGTCCACCATAAACGTCCCGCCAAGAAAAGCCAAGAGTCATATACAACAACCTTTGAATCACGAGTGATTCCGTAAGACTCAAAAGTATGAGCCAACTGCTCCATATCCGGCAATGGATGACGACCGCCATGCTCGCCCAAAGGACCTGTTAAATCCTTATTTAAATCCACCGCATAAGAGCCTTTAATATGACCTTTTTGATAATCTTGATAACCACGAGCATCTAAAATAATGACCTCGTCGAGACAAGCTAATAATTCTTTAGGAGTGATAAAATTTGACATGTGTACTCCTTTCATATGATTATATCGAAAAATACAAATCTGATAATATTATTATATAACGATATGAAAGTATGGACAATGAATATGAAAATATAATTTAAACAATACGTTAATATGTTCTAATAGCTCTTTCACATTACAAATATCCTATCCATACAAATAAAAGGTACACCTATATAGTATTATAGGCGTACCTTTATATTGTATGCTAATGTATTTCAATTATAAAAGAAAAGAATTCCCACAACGTAAACATACATAGGTATGCTCCCAGTCGCGACGTAATCCTGGATATGTATCTCTATTCCATACATAACGTTGATATGTTTTGTAGATTAACAACGCATAGGCACCAAAATAAATGATTAGTGAAGCCTCATGTTTACTTAGACCGGAAATCCAAAGCAATAATACGAGACCAAATTGAATCGCAATCCACCACTTTAAAATAAATGTAGCAATTGATTTTTTCATCGGAGGTTTTGCCATCATAGAAAGTGCTGTTTGTTGAGTACCTACAGTATTGCCAATACCAACACCTACTCGACCACCAGCACCAATACCTACACCTGTAGTTACACCATTTACATTAGAAAAGCCACCAGCATAAGCAATATTATAACTTTGGATATTTTCCGACTGACAATATGGACACACGTATGCATTCTCGCTCATAAATCTCTCTCCTATTATATTTCAACATATTATAATAGTTTATATCCTACTTAGAATTAATGAGAAAGTAATGAGAATTACAATATTTTTATGACTAAAAAAGCCTCTATCAGGGATAGAGACTCTTCGTAATTAAAAGATAACTTTATAATATTGTTTAAATGCCTTTACTGAGATAATATACGCACTTGAAGTAGCATCAACTTTGATATTTTCAGCTGTCTTAATTGGATTTCCAGAGTATATCTCCTTCCCATTAAAGTCATAAATAGCACTAACTTTAAGGCTATTTACAATTCCGGAATCTTTTAACTTTGCTTTTTCTACTGTAGTCTTAACCTTTTCTGAATTATACGGTACTTTGTATAAATTGTTCTTTTTCAATATAGCTTCTACTGACTTATTATAATTATAATTGGCTGTAACCTCGCCTTCAGCAATAAAGTTTTCTTTTTTATCAACTGTATACACCTTGAATTTTAAGATATATTTGGGCGGTTCATAAATAACATTCTGTACAGAATTCAAGTCTAAATAAATATCACTGCTACTATCATGACGTTCACGCCAAAACTGTGCTGAATTTTGTAATTCACCTAAAGAAATAGCAAATGTTGCACTGGAAATGCAAACAAAAGTAACAATTAAAGTAAATAGTCTAATGAGACGTAAAAACATAAATTATCCTCTCTCTACACAAAAGAAAAAGAGCTCTAAACTAGAGCTCCTTTATTAGATAGCATCAATTTTCTGAAGCTCATCACCTATACGTTTTACGATGCCAGTCACAAGCGCATTACCCATGAAGAACATACGCATACGATCAGATACTTCTACTACTTCACCTTTTGCATTACGTTTATAACGAGTCCAGTCATCAGGGAAATCTTGTAAACGTTCAGCTTCGATTGGGGTAATAAGTCGATATTTACCATCAATTTTCAAAAGATGTGTAGATCGATTAACACTACCTTCAGAGGTAAGCATTGTGCGACCTGGTAGTTCAAGAGAATCATATTCACTCATACCACCTTCAGAGAAGGTATAAGTATGTCCATTTGCTGCAGTCCGTGTAATTTTCTTCGGACCACGAAGATATTTAAACTTCTCTAATTTTTCACCATCAATATAATACTCTTCCGGCACCAGTTCAGGTGGAACGACAATATCTTTCATAGATATTGGTTCTTCATCACCTTTAGGTTCAGTTTCAATCGTATAATAGTACCCATTTGTCATTAGGCCTGAGTTCCACATTTTACCATCAGAGAAGTTTGCAGAAACTTCAGCAATATCCTCATCAAGCTTATTTGCATTAATACGTTTCTTAACTGCTTCACCTTTAACAGGGAATTGACGAGCAAAAAGCCCATCTTTAAAGATATAAGGTGTATAACAAGCTAAACGAGTATCTAAATCGGCATCAGTAGGTAATGTAGCTTCGTATTTAGTATGTAGTCGTTTTCCCCACTTTGTATCATTTCTAAATACAAAGAAGAACACACGACGTCTACGTTGAGCACGACCATAATCAGCAGCATTAATAACACGCCATTCCACAGAATAACCTAATTGATTGAAAGCAGCTAACATAATCGCAAAGTCACGACCACGTTGATTGGAAGGAGCCTTCAATAAACGGTCAACATTTTCTAAAATCAAATACTTAGGTCTAATTACCTCAGTAGCACGGATAATTTCCCAGAAAAGAACCCCTTTTTTACCTTCAATACCTAACTCATTCTTTTTGCTTCTTGCAACAGAATAATCTTGGCATGGAAATCCACCAACAATCATATCTACACCATTGGCTTTCATTTCCTCAAACTTTTCATTAGGAATTAAGGCTACATCTGTTGGGATATGTTCTATATCAGGAAATCTATATAAACCTACTTCATAGGCATCTTGAGTCTTACGAGATGGCTCATATTGGTTTAAATATAGCGTTTGAAAAACCTCTTTAGAGGAATTTTCTAAACCTACTATAAAACCTCCAACACCATCAAACATGGAGAATATTTTCATTACCTTACCCCTTGATTTATAAACTTTATAGATCCTTATTATAGCAGAAATTCAAAAAAAGATCAAGATCAAATTTAGGTATTATTTTTTAGATACAGATTTTTTAACCTCTACACCTTTAGACGTAACAATCCAATAACTGTTAGCCAAATTGATTAACTCTTCACGTTTAATAACTATATTTAAAGGCTGTTCATAGAGTTTCTCAGGTAAAGTTAAAACCCACTGAGGATATTTAGTTGCAATCAATAAATCAGTATCAAATTGTAAATGTGTCTTATTATAATCCGGAATATCATCTAACGCATTAATTAAAGAATCCAATTGATGTTCCAATTCTAAACGATATACTCCACGGTCTTTCATTTTTTTACGTAATATATCCGCTTTAGACTCAAATATTTTAACATCTTTACTACCCATTGCACGCATTATAAGTTTATCTCTTGTCTTTACTTTAGGAATTGACAATACCTCTATTTTTAGAATATCCTCACAGACTAAATTATATTTATTAGCATCAGATTTAATCCAAAGCCAGCAAAGAAAATAAGCATGTGTCTCCTTATATTTTTCATTTGTAAGCCAGCCTCTCTTTAGTTCTCCATCCTTTAAATAAGAAACTTCAAAAGCAAACGTTGATAAAGGCTTATCACCCAAATTATTTCTAGCATAGTGTATAGCTGCCTTTTCATCAATATTAATACATCTTGCCGCTTCTTCAGTCTCATCATTAATTATATACATAATTGTATCAATACCATTGTGTTGTTGATCCAATGTTGTATTAGAATTAAAAGAATCAATTATCCCATCATCAACTAAATAACTATACAAATACTTTTGTAAGAATTCATTTACTGCTCTCTCACTTTTTAAATCACCTTTAAAGGTAGATTTTCTCTCTGCCATAAGCCCCTCAACTTAACTCTTTTACTATTTCCGCTATATACTCTCTATTTAACCAATAGCATTGTTTTGTTATACGTTGTCCATCTGGTAGTTCTACTTGATCCTTTCCATCTCTAGCCTTAGGTCGAATATGACAAATACCATTAAAGCTAGCACCTGGCAAGTTATTTGATACACCATTACGTACAGGAGTAAGTTGAACCCCTTCTTCCAAAATAGCTTTTGTTGTTTTCCAAAGTTCTTTAAGCTCATGCTCAATTACAACCTCTGGCATATTCCACAGCATAATTCCTTTTAAGTAAGGTTCTCTATTTTTATTTTCCTTCTCAGTCTCATCATATTGAAATACTACAAATAGATATTTTGTATACTCAAATTTTTCATAAAGCTGAGAGTCTTCCCATGCATCGTTAATCCAACGATGAAAGTCTATTTGTTCAAAGGACATATGTTCCTTTGGAATTCCAGTAGGCTCAAGCCGTATGGTTTTAAATTTAATATTTGCTTTACTAAACTCTCTAAGCGATTCTAACTTGGTCCCTTTTACACCCAAAACCGCACTAATAAGATTGGCATTAAAAGCCTTATTTTTAGTTACTGGAATATCTACGAGTTTTGCAATTTCAGATACTCGTTTACCAATATATGGAGCGAATCGTTCTTGTAATAATTGTAATGTAGTCTTACTTTTAAGTTCATCAACATTAAATAGTGATGGTATTAATTGTCTATCAATAACACGGCGAGCAAAGGCAGACATGTAAGAACTTTTAAGAGAAAATGCACGTTGTTTAGCTGGTATATTAGAAAATGGTTGTTTTCTTATGGACTTAGCATTAGCCCCCTTAGTACACGCAGCCAAATACATCGTATCGCCTTCCGAAATATTATGGGCCTCACCAGCTTTAATCTTATCTATAATAGTTTGCCAATCCTGTTTTATAATTTCTAAATCCACAGGATCAAAATTATGTAAGACCGACTTTATGATAGGAAAATCCTTTTTATCTAATTCATCTTTATATAAGTAGAAAATAATTAGTAAATTCTTATTTTTTTGCCAAAATGATGATTCTTCAAAAGAGTCTTTATAATCCTCTTCATAGTTAATAATATTTAAAACTAACCGTTCTTTTGCAGAGAAGTCATTCTTTTTATTTTCTTTTATAGCAGTAACTTTTAGCTCTAAACCCAAATCAACAAAGTCTGCTTCTGCTCTGCTATTAACAGCCATTTTAAATAAGCCTTCTTCTAAAACCTGACCAATACCGCCCTTGTTTCCCCTACTATCCAGGCGATTATTTATATCAAACTCACCAACCGTTTTACCCTCTGCAGATTCAGCTATATCTAATACTTCTTCAATGGAGTTATAAATCTTATCCGTGCTCATTAAAATCCCCTCCAATCATATATATGTAAATTATATCAAAGGTATTAAGAAATATACTAATTTAACTTTCACAGAGTATATTCATCTATAAATAGCGAATTATAAATATTAATATATGTTCATATCCAATGATTTCATCTATTCCTTATGATTCTCCACTCTATACGTCTTTTTTGGGACGTAAGTTTATGATATAATATAACTAATTACTCTTAGGGGCGTAGTCCGCCCAAACGGATCCAAAAAGAGTTAGTGTATTTTCAAGGAGCGTGCGCAGTTGAAAAAGGGGTACATCAAGTTAATAGCAGCCGTTATACTTGGCATCGCTATTATCGGTGGTGGGATCTACGGGGTGTATACACTCTTGTCATCCAATACAACGACAATTTTATATCGATCAACCGTTGACGACAAGATCAACGCTATCCGACCTTATATCGTCGCATTAGACTCATATAACGCGTACAGTGTAGCCTATGCAAATCAATTACAACCAACTCTTGAAGAGTTACGTAATGGGTCCCATAACACGACGATTACATTACCTAAATACAAAGATCTTAAAACAGCATTAGAGGCTGCAAAGCAAGATAGCCCTACTCCATACGAAGATGTAAACCAATCAACTAATGATGTATTAGCAGTGCTAGATCAATTGATTCCTGTTGCGGATCAATTGCAAGCCTACTATGTAGAACGTCGTTTTGAAAAAGATAATTTCAAAGGTAGCGATGAGTTAGCGGCACAGTATGTACCTCTAGCTGAACAATTCTACGCTACATACAATGCTTTAGATTTAGCCTTAGATAATCGTAATAATGAGCTCTATACAGAACGCATGACTGAATATCAAGGTGAAAAACGTGAAAATGCAGTTAACTTCATCGAGTTAAACCTCATGACTGCCCAAACAATCGATCTTATCGATCCAGATGGAAATACGGATACCCAAAAGGTTGAAGCAAACTTGCAACAAATCACGCAACGCATCAACAAATTACAACCTGGTACAACATCAGAAACACAAAATGCAGTTCGCGAGTATCAAGACTCTGTAAAAGAGTTTGTCGCAGAGGCTCGCAACTATATCATCATCAATTCTTCCTACGGCGAAGCATATACACAACTATTTATTAAATATAACAAAATGGTTGGCAAAGCAAATGTCGTGAATATGGCAGAACTTGATGCAACAGAGCAAAAGAAAAAATAACTAACTACAAAAAGAGGACTAGCCGTGGCTAGTCCTCTTTTGCTATGTCGACAACTACGTTAAATTATATTAACAAGTTTCATTACTATAGGTTTATATAATAAAATTATTTCCGTTTTAGGTCTTTCGTAATGATATAGTATTCAGATGGAGATATCTTAATACCATCGATATTGTTATTCCCTACAATATTAATCTTAGGATATCCAAGGAAGAGTGCTATCGAATCATCTAGCATCAATTGTTGTGCATTGATCAACGCATTACGACGCACTAATGGATCGTTGGCACTTTCACCAAGAGCTAACAATTCATCGAAACGTGGATTGGAGAATCCAGAACCATTTGCCTCAGCACCGGTCCCCCAGTATTGTTTTAAGAACCATACAGGTTCGCCAGTATTAGCAGTAACCACACTAGAGATGAGCATATCGTAATCACCAGATTGCGCCAATGTATCAATCACAGCATAGTCTATGATTTTAATTTGTAAATCTACACCGATTTTTTTGTAGTCCGCTTGTAATGCCTCTGCATATAATGGCAATTCTGGGCGAGATGTATAGGCATAGAAATCAAGCACTAGGTTTTCACCATCTTTATCTACAATACCATCACCATTTGTATCAATATAACCTTCACGTTTAAGTAATTCTTTAGCACGTTCAACATTATATTTATTAGGGTCCCGCAATTGATTGAATCCATAATCAATGGACGGTGGCAATGGAGCCTTACCGGCAATAAAGGTATCCTTCATAAGGTTCTTTGCATAGGACTCACGATTCGCTCCGGCAATGAGGGCCGCTCGAAGATTAGCATTCTTAAGCTTGCCTTTTTGGCTCATCCGAACGAATACATCACGTAAAGATGATTCTTCATAAATAGTAAATTTCTTATCGTTTTGGAAGATACCATATTCGCCAGGTCCAATGCTAACGGCCATATCTACATCACCCGCTTGCAATGCCATAGCTCGTGTATTGGCATCGTTAATAGATGGAATTTCAACCTTAGCAAAGCCTGGCTTGCCATCCCAGTAGTTATCATTCCGTGCTAGCTCAGCACGCTCTTTTGTAAATGATGTCACTACATAAGGACCAGTACCAATAGGACCTTCCTTCGCAATATCACGACCATTTGCCTCAGCAGTTACATCCATAACAAGGAACAATGGATCCCCCAACAAGTTTGGCAAATTATAATAAGGCTTATCGGTCTTAATTGTGAGCTCTTGACCATTAGCCGTCATTTCAGTGTAATTAAAGAATGTTTTTGCCCGTTTACTCTTCGCAAAGGTTCGTTCCAAAGACGCCTTTACGGCCTCAGCAGTAAGAGCATTACCGTTAGAGAACTTAACCTTATCGTTGATGGTGAAAGTCCAAGTCAGCTTATCATCACTTTGCTTCCAAGAGGATGCTAACCAGGGTTTAGCATTCATGTGATCATCAAATTTTATTAGAGTTTCCCCTACACCATATCGTACAACAGCCCAGCATCATAGCAATCAGTAACGCCTTACGTAATCCTTTCATTCACACACCTAACCTTTCTCTATATGTATATGTATATGTATATCATTTCATATGAGCATATTTTAATTATACCCATAGGGGTATATTGCTTAGTCAACTATACTATATATTAAGTATTAACACAATCATTTTTGAGAAAATTTTCGATATATTTATATATGTGAGCAAATCTGTATAGATACGTAACATACAAAAATAGCAGTTAGCGCTAAAGCTAACTGCTATTATATATGTACCTACTGTATTTTACCCATATTAGTAGGGCAAATCCTCTGGTTGAATACACTAGGCGATTGCTACAATGAGAGGTCTGATAAGTTGTATTAAAGTCCTATGCTTCTACAGCCGCTTCTTCTAAAGTAAGTGGCTTATGATCTTTGCCAATTTCAAAGATAGAGCTCAATAGAACCTTTGTATAAGGATGTTTTGCATCTGCTATATGGAATGCATCTAGCTCTTCAACGACAGCACCTTTATGCATAACAACTACCTTATGACACATCGTGCGAATGAACGCAATGTCATGAGCAATGAATAGGTATGTTAAGTTTTTCTTTTTTTGTAAACGCGCTAGTAAATAGGCGATGGAGTCTTGTACAGACACGTCTAGAGCACTAGTTGCCTCATCTAGAACAAGAATTTCTGGTTCAAGTACAATGGCACGAGCAATAGCTACACGTTGACGTTGACCACCAGACATTTCATGAGGATAACGATGCATGAACTCTCGAGGTAGGTCTACCATTTCAAGATAGTCACCTGCGATTTGTTCTTCTTTTCCTTTTTCAAGAAGCCCAAAATTGTATAACGGTTCAAGGATAATATCCTTTACCTTCATACGCGGATTGAAGGCTGCAGATGGATCTTGGAATACCATTTGAATTTTCTTGCGGTATTCTCTCGTTTGCTCAGAGTTCATATGTTGAATCTCTACACCATCTACATAAATCTCGCCTTCTGTGATAGGCAGCATCTTCATAATCATACGAACCAAAGTCGTTTTACCAGAGCCAGATTCCCCTACAATCCCAAGGGACTCGCCTTTTTCTAAGGTGATATTAATACTCTTACACGCTTCGAGCTCACCACCAGTAGGAAGTGGGAATCGTTTACATACATTTTTTAATTCTACAGCGTAGTTAGTCAATGTAACGACCTCCTTCCAATGTTGGTACAGCATCTTTTAATTGCTTCGTATATTCATTAGATGGGTTTTCCAAAATGTCTTGCGGTGTACCCGCATCAACAACACGACCCTTTTTCATAACAATGATATAGTCGGACATATAGGCCGCTACACCAAGGTTATGCGTAACCATTACGATAGCAGAATTATGCTCTTTAGCAAGTTCTAGCATTTGCATAACAACTTGTGATTGTGTTGTTGCAATGCCCACACGTTGGCGTTGACCGCCGGATAACTCATGTGGATAACGGCGCAATATATCTGCCCCATTAGGGAGAGAAACAGATTCTAATAACTCAATTGCTCGTCGATCACATTCATCATTGGTAATTTCTATATGAGATTTAAATAATTCTCTAAACTGTTTACCAATGCGAACTATTGGGTCTAAAGCACTACCACTATCTTGGAAAATCATGGCCATATCTTTACCACGTATAGCTCTCCATTCAGACTTAGATAGGGTGCGAAGGTCTTGACCATTAAAGAGCATTGTACCATCTGTGACCTCACCACCTACAGGCAATAAACCCATAAGGGCCCGGATCACGGTAGTTTTACCGGATCCAGATTCCCCTACAATGGTCAATACCTTACCGCGTTCCAAGGTAAAGTTTACATCCATAACAGCAGGCACACCTTGGTACGCGATGCTAAGGTTCTCTACAGTTAGTATGTTTTCTGCCATTATAGCTCCTTATTATTTTGTAATTTTATTAGTAATCCAGTAGTAGTCACTTGGGTACATGACAGCACCTTTCAAGTAAGAACCAGTAACGATATTAGTTTTAGGGTAACCTAAGAACAATGCAGCGCCATCATTCATCAATAATTGTTGAATTTGAATTGCATAGTCACGACGTTTTGCAGGATCAAATTCAGTTTCAGCAGCATCTAA
>QWBZ01000699.1_pt1 | contig 10717 bp, 6 predicted proteins | sample 1972441 | NCBI WGS metagenome assembly QWBZ01 (sample SAMN09866721, study PRJNA288562) | Human oral metagenome isolate term6_saliva, whole genome shotgun sequencing... | isolation source: mouth | host: Homo sapiens | place: USA: California
TTGTTTGTTTTATTCCTACTTATGAGCCTGGTGGTGGTGACAGTACGAAGTGCTATTTCGTAGATGGCCGTGAAGAACTGGTCTGTCTGCCGATGCGCATCATTACGCGGGAGCTGGCGCTACAGGAAGGGCTGAGGCCCAATTATATTATGACCAGCGACGGTCGGCGTAGTAGCTATACATCGCCTAAGACCTATGGTCCGCATCTGACCTTTGCCCATATCAAATGTCGACGCCCTGTCGGCAAAGACGTGGTGTATGGCCTCTTTAACGTGGCTATACCCTATGAATATATCGTTACGGAAGGTCCGGAACCCGACACGAGCTATATTCACGTGGGGAACTTTGCACCGATTTTGGTGTACCAATCCCCGCGTCACGTCAAACACAAACTGAACGAAGCTATGCTAGAACACTGCAACTACGTGCGCAAAATGCTAGCCCGCATCAAACTCAGCCAAAACCCACAAGTCGTGGCCGAACTATTTATCGCCTGGAGAGACCTAACGAGATAAGACCTTAGGGGGAGAGAAGAATAAGTAGGGGGAGATGAAGTAATAGGGGAGAGAAAAAGGAGGAGAATTTATAGGGAAAACAAAATACGGGAGATATAAATAAAAGGTTATCATTAAGACAACTCAAATAATGATTTACCTTTAATAAGAGGTTGTAGCAAGAATGCGGTAAGACCGTACTCTGTTACAACCTCTTATTTTGTTTGTATAATGTAGTCTCATAAATTTATAGATTTTATTTACTCATTTAGGTTACAATAATAAGAGTATTTAGAAAGGGGTTGCATGCATGAGTAAGATAGACTTAGCGTCGCCAGTGGTGAAGTGGGTAGGCGGTAAACGTCAGTTGTTAGAACGATTGATGCCGTTATTTCCAGAAACATATACTACCTATTGTGAACCATTTATTGGTGGTGGTGCTGTATTATTTGCACTGCAACCAAAGAAGGCAATCATTAATGATATTAATAGCGAGTTAATAGGGGTTTACCGAGCTATTAAGGATGATGTAGATGCATTGATTAAGCGGTTAGCACAGTTTGAGAATACAAAAGAATGCTTTTATGATGTGCGAAGTTGGGACCGTAATGCAGAACTTTATAATCAGTTAACAGATATTGATAAGGCTGCACGTGTTATCTTCTTAAATAAAACTTGTTATAACGGATTGTATCGTGTAAATAGTGCTGGTGAGTTTAATACACCTTTTGGTCGTTATAAAAATCCTAATATTGTTAATGAAAGCACACTTCGTGCAGTACATGAGTACTTTAATACCTCAGATGTAACAATATTAAATACGAGCTACTCTGAAGCTGTTCAAGGTTTACCAGAAAATAGTTTTGTTTACTTGGATCCTCCATATGATCCCATATCGGTAACGGCAAGCTTTACTGGCTATAATGCAGGAGGTTTCAGTAGAGAGGACCAAATTGCTTTACGAGACTGTTGCCGTCAACTTGATGCAGCGGGCATAAAATTTATGCTTTCAAACTCTGCTACAGAATTTATACAAGATATTTATAGTGATTTCAATATTACTATTGTTCCTGCAAAACGTGCTATTAACTCTGTAGGCTCAAAACGTGGCTGTGTCGATGAGGTTGTAGTTAGAAATTATGAGTAAAAGTAAAAAGAAACGAAAAATAGATATAACATGGACTAAGCTGAACGATAAGCATCATATTCTAGATGCGATTAAGGATAAGGGATACTTTATAATTTCTGCTAAGCAAATCGGAGAGTTTCAAGAAGCACGATTAGCTGTTAAATTCGATCACTCTGATGCTCGGCCAGATTTATTTGAAAAAAATAACTTATCAATTCTACCAATTACGCGCGGTGATTATTATATCTCACATATAAATGCGTATCATAACTTTGAATCGGATACATCAGAGATTACCTATTTAAGACCTCCTGAACATATTAAAAGCTTAGATGTAACATCTATTAATAGTGAAAGTAAGGCTTTGAATATGGCCTATATATCCGGAATTTTTGCGGACTTTTTAGAAGATGAAAGTTTATTACCTACCGTTTCTGGTCGCATGAGTTCCGAATCATTTGCTTTTTATGCGGATGTTGTTAGTAAAGATGTAACTGATAAAGAATCAACTGTAACAGTAGAAAATTCACAAATTGAAATTGATGCGGCCTATGAAGGTATTCATAGTCTTGCTTTAATGGAAGCAAAACGAGATTTGACAGAAAATTTCTTGATTCGTCAGTTATACTATCCTTTCCGAACTTGGCATCAGAAAATGGTTGGAAAGCCAGTACGTCCAGTATTTCTAATTTATAGTAATAGTATTTTTTATCTCTATGAATATAGATTTAAAGAATTACAACATTATAATTCATTAGAATTAGTAAAACACAAACGATATTGTCTAGAAGATACACATATTTCGAAAGAAGATGTACAAAAAGTATTGAAAAAAGTACATCTTAATAAGGAGCCTGAGATTCCATTTCCTCAAGCAAATTCCTTTGAACGTATAATTAATATGTGTGAATTGCTTTATATTAATGATGTGGAAAAGAACTTTATTACAGATGAGTATTCTTTCGATGAACGTCAATCTTTATATTATCTAGCTGCAGCAAAGTATTTAGGACTTGCAGAAAAATCACTCGATATGGATGGACATGATTGTTATACATTGACAAAATTAGGGAAATCTTTATTTTCTATGTCCTATAAACAACGTCAGCTAAAATTAATCGAAGCTATTTTATCTTATAAAAGTTTTAATTTAACATATAAGGCTTACTGTAAATCTAACAAGAGAATTTCTGATCGTGAAATTGCGGAATTTATAAAACAGGCAGGTGTTATTAATCCAGAAACAGGATTTCCATATAGCCAGTCTACATATGAACGTCGAGCTGGTACTGTACGTGCTTGGATTAATTGGATTCTTAATGTTACTAATAATTAAATATAAGAAGTTTTTGAAATGAATAGGGGCTCACATATGATGTGGGCTCTATTTTTATATCAATAAAAGTTTCTCTTTAATAATTTACGTCTTAGTTTTTTTGAATACATCTACATTAACTACTTTCATATAATAAAGATGTAGCCAATGAGTTTAGTTCTATTCACATGATTCTAGTCATGATTGAAGGAATTTACTTAGACGCTTATATATTAAGTATTTATTTACACTATATTAATATTTTTAAACTAAGGAGGAATAATTATGTTACCATTATTCGCAGTTGCAGCAGTATCCGCATGGGAAGGTTTTGCAGCAGGGGCCACATTGGGGCTTACTATATACCAAGCTGCACGATCCACTCGTAATCGATAATAGTTAAGTTTAAAAGGAGGTGATCTTTATGTATCCATTTGCTGGTTTTGCTGTAACAATTATGATGTGTTTATTATTGGAAGATTAATTATAGGAGGTGTTAACCATGTTGCCTTTAGTAACTTTAGGTTTAGTACATGTTTGCTTTGAGGAGTAGCATTTGAAAAAAAGAATAAATAATATTGTATAATGGGCCTATTTGTATGATGTCATATGGATAGGCCTTTTGTTATGTGTAATTGAGTGCAGATAGCTGAGAGTTAAGAAAAAGTAGTACACAATTTTAGATAGGTTTTGAATGAAAATTAAATGAAAGAAAAAAGGGACGCTATATTGACGTAAAATTTGAAAACCTTTATAATAACTATAATCTTAGAAAAAACATTTACCACCAGTATTTATCTATATTTGTAGGCTTTTTCGCCTTAATGGGAGCACAACTAGACCGCTTACGGTATGAGGTTTTCCAAAACCTATTTTACAGCCCCATGAATACTGGCATTCTAAGAGCCGCTGTTGCAACAGCACCTACCGTTTACGGTATTGAAACCTGAAGGCGTAGAAGTTAACGCCGGGGACATTATTAAAGTTGCAACAGCACCTACCGTTTACGGTATTGAAACTCAATGCCTTCAGTATCATTACCAGTAGAGCCAAAGGTTGCAACAGCACCTACCGTTTACGGTATTGAAACTTCTCCGCAATTTAAGAACAACATAATTTTTATTTCCTTGTTGCAACAGCACCTACCGTTTACGGTATTGAAACGGATTGGCACTGAAACCTTACCCTCGATTGAATTAGTTGCAACAGCACCTACCGTTTACGGTATTGAAACTGAATATTTATTTTCAATTCATTTGGATGAAGAATATCGTTGCAACAGTGCTTACCGTTCACGGTATTGAAACTGTAATCATTTGCACATTTAGCAATTTCATTCTAGTAGTTGCAACAGCATCTACCGTTTACGGTATTGAAACAGTTATATAAGTATACGTCGAAAGAAGAATATAAAGTTGCAACAGCACCTACCGTTTACGGTATTGAAACTATGCTTTAATCGCCACACTATCTGGCAATACTAGGTTGCAATAGCACCTACTGTTTACGGTATTGAAACACTTGACTGTCAGTGTAGCTGTTAGCTTGATTAAGTGTATGTTGCAACAGCACTTACCGTTTACGGTATTGAAACGTAATAGCCATATCTGTCATACGGAAACCAGCGAAGGTTGCAACAGTACCTACCGTTTACGGTATGCGCCGCAGAGTGTGAGGCAGCAGAGGAGCAAAGCGACGATGAGGCCCACACATTGCAAGTGCCTGAACGAAGTGAAGGTAAAACAAAAGGGTTGTACTTACTGTTTACAGTATTGAAACTATGCTACAGTATGTTCTTCTGTGTCATATTCGCTGGGTTGCAACAGCACCTACCGTTTACGGTATTGAAACTATTGAAATTTTTCATTACTTAAAATTTTCATGTTCTGTTGCAACAGCACCTATTGTTTACGGTATGCGCCGTAGAGTGTGAGGCATCAGAGGAGAGAAGCGACGATGAGGTCCACACATTGCAAGTACCTGAACGAAGTGAAGGTAAAACGAAAGTGATAAAAGTATAGTACTTACCGTTTATGGTATGGGCAGAAGGGTGCGCGACAGCAGAGGAGAGAATCGACGATGAGGTGCGCACATCTCAAGTACCTGAACGAAGTGAGGGTAAAACGAAGTTGATATAGAAATAGTGCTTACTGTTTACAGTATTGAAACTTACAATACCAATGAGCTTGACCACCAAAGATTTCTTGTTGCAATAGTACCTACCGTTTACGGTATTGAAACGATTCAGTGGAAATGGAATCCTTTAATTGTTTAAAGTTGCAACAGTACCTACCGTTTACGGTATTGAAACTTAAATCCATTAAAGTCTGTGACATAAAGTAATTTAGTTGCAACAGTACCTACCGTTTACGGTATTGAAACTCAGTACCAAATGTACCAATGATCCAATCGGATATTTGTAGTTGCAACAGCACCTACCGTTTACGGTATTGAAACACTTTTACTTCACCACAAAAGTTAGAGATGAAAGTTGTTGCAACAGCACCTACCGTTTACGGTATGCGCCGCAGAGTGTGAGGCAGCAGAGGAGCGAAGCGACGATGAGGCCCACACATTGCAAGTACCTAAACGAAGTGAGGGTAAAACGAAAGTGATAAGGAAATAGTGCTTACCGTTTACGGTATTGAAACGTCATAATTGTTTCTTTGATGGAGAAATGTTTAGTTGCAACAGTGTCTACCATTTACGGTATGCGTCACAGAGTGCGAGACAGCAGAGGAGTAAAGCGACGATGAGGCCCACACATTGCAAGTACCTGAACGAAGTGAAGGTAAAACAAAAGGGTTCTACTTACTGTTTACGGTATTGAAACTTATTGCCATGTTACCTCTTTCTAATTGATGTTAATTCGTTGCAACAGAACCTACCGTTTACGGTATTGCAACGCTGTACCATTTAATTTGAAGTCTTTACTTAATTTTGTCTTACAATAGGATATACTGTTTACAGTATTAAAATTTTATATTTAACATAAAACCCCGAGTATATTTTTTGATTCACTCGGGGTTTTGTGTCTTAGTATTTTTGATTATCGGTTTATTATGTTTTCCAATATACTGATCATATAGTTTAGTTGGATTTATATTTAGAATATAGTTCATTATGTAGATTGTTTATATTTCGTGTTTGTGTACTGTGCTAAATTATATTTATATAAAATTGTGTAAATCTTTATGTAAAATAATGAGATTATATTTTGGAAAGTAGGTGAAATATATGTTAGGTTTTATGCCTCCTCAAACAGAATGGGGACGTCGTATGCAGGCTTGGGGTATAGTTATGTTCTAGGTCAGTTAGTATATGGTGTCATTTAATATAAATCTGATTATCTATAATAATATTAAAAGAGCTTGATTGTATGATGGTGTACAATTAAGCTCTTTTAGTTTTGTTTATGAAGATTAGATGATAAAATAGGTAATAATAGTTAGTATATACGTAATAAAGGGATAGTTAGTAAATAGGGGCTATATTATGATTACCATAGCAATTGATGAATACGGGGATTTTAATTTTCTTGGACTTAAAAACGATGATAGACAGAATGTTCAGTTTATTGCGGGCATAGTATATAATGATATGGATGATCCACAGGATGCCAATTTTGAGAGGCAGCGTTTAGATGGATTTTTTAGAATAATTGCTGAGGATAAAGGGGTTTCTTATCCAGAGGCATTTTATAGCAAAACCAAAGGAATGGTTTCTGATAAAGGTCTGTTTATTCCTAAAAATGAGGTTGATGAACTCAATACACTAGACTTGAAATTCGAAGGTGGTGGAGAGTCGGAAGAACATCCTTATGCTGCGAAGAAAACGGTTTTAGTTAAGGAAAAGGCTATATATAAGGCTGCGATTTCTGCAGCATTACCTGAATTTTTTAAGAATGGTACGTATCAGGGTAAATCCATAGGGAATATACCGCCTAGAAAAGGGTTTTATTCTATTGCCGTTATGCTTAAGAGCAAACAGGGGAAACGTATATTCACAGATGAGCAAACAGGGTTACTGATGAATGACGGTGTAGGCAGTAATTTGTATTGGCACATGGCAGATATGATAGTATCTAGATTAGTCTTTCACAATCCATATAATTTAGACGTAGACCGCATAGAATTCAATCTACCAACGCGTATAACAGAGGTTAGTGAACAAAACCTAATTAAAATTGAAGAGTTTCGTGCATTAGGTTATAAAGAATACCAGTTTCCACGTGGACGTAAACCCGATCCACATAAGGTATACTTTCAAGTAACTAATGATTTTAATTACCGTGCTGCCTTAGATAGAAGATCTATTGATTATAATCGATTGCATATGGATGTTAAGCAGTTTAAGGCGCTATCTATTAATTATGATATACAGGAGTATAAAGAAACAGAGAAATATGCATTTTTATATTTAGCTAATTTCTTGTGTGGTCATTTTAGTTACTATGGGAAATTACACTCCTTAGTTTCTGATGGTAGTCGCTTTGATGCTATAAAAGCGTTAACAAATGAATTGAATGGAACTGTTCCAAATCTTCTATTTGTTTATGATGATATAGATAGTGTGTTTGAAAAAGCAATGACTGAGTATCAACGTCAGAATTATGTGGCGGCTTTAGAAACATTATATGATGGTAGGCATGAAGCAAGTACATTTACAGATTATTATCAGATGGAATGGTTCCCTCATATTGAGGAATTGATTCATGGCGAATCAGATGTTCATGGGATAGAACGAGCCATTCAGGATTTGGCGCATTATTCTGAACGTGTGAACTGTAATGCAGATAAACTGGCATATATGTTTGAACATCTGGAAGAACTAGTTCATAATTTGGAATGCCTTGATTTATTAGCTAGTGATATTGCATATGCATTTTATGATACGGGAATGACTGCTTTTAATCATGTTGGTAATAGTTCCATGGCAGTGCATTGTTTTAATAAATGCCAAGAGTTGTCTAGATATGTACCAATTGAGAATTATTTATTAACGTTGAAGCGACGAGTGGTAAGTCTTATAGATTGTTATAGTTATAAAGATGCCTTAGAATTAGCATTATCTATAGTTGATATGGAAGAACGCATCCAATCATTACGTATAGAGTTACTTGGTCCATCTGTGGGTTCAATTAGTTTAGGGCAAGCTTATAGCCAATTAGGTCAAGTATATGCATATCTAAATCAATCTGAAGCGGAAGAAGCTTTCAAAAAAGCTTTAGAGATTTTTGATTCTCATTCTACAGACGCATATCGCACGATGTCGTATTTATTGCACTATTATATCGAGTTAGGCAATCGTAGTGATTATGAGGCGCTAGCATCTGAGTACTTTGGTGGCCGAAATACATTAAGTGAACAATTATCCTATATTGTATCTCTTACAAAAGAAGATAAAGGGCTTCAGTCTATGGCCTTTGCCTTATTCGTATTTGTGAAAGCCTTATTTATTTTGTATAAAGATGATATAGATGCAGATATGGTTAAACGATTAGAGCAAGCAGAAAAAAGAATACGTGAGTCGACGTTGGTCAATAGCCATCCGTGGGAGTTGATTTATACCTACTTGTCTCTCATTGCATTGCAAGCTAAATGTAATCCGATTGCTATCGTATGGCGTCAACAGATTATGGATTCTGTGGATAATACAGGATTACCAATTGAACATAGTATGATATACGGTTTGATACAGTTCTATGAAACTGTAAATGATATTAATAAAGCGGCGTACTATCGGGAGTTATTGATATCTGCTGGTGTAGATATTCAGCACGACATGACATATATGAACCGATAATTTTACATAAAAAGAGCACAGTCCCTCACGTTAAATTGAGGGGCTATGCTCTTTTGTAATATATAGTATCAAGCGTTAGATTCGTTGATAGGAGAATGGCTAAGTGCTGTTTTATAAATTGTCTCAAGTTTTTCACGCAATGGGGGTTCATCAACAACCCGTACGGCACAACCTAATTTTAATAAGTTCCGCAAGATATCCTCTTCTTGAAACGGAAGGTAATTTACCTCTATTGTAAATTCCTTAGCAACTATATCTTTTGTTTGAATCGTATAATTACTAAAGTAATTAAAGCAACGATCTACTGCGTTATTTAAATCATGGAGCTTGAATACAAGGGTTTGTTTAGATTCATTCCTATAGGTGGTGTAAATCGTTTCTAAATCCTCTATTCTTGGTATATCTAATATTGATATATTGTCGATATCTTGAAGGGTAACGTTGAGGAATGTTTGTGCAACATGATCATAGGCGATAAGTGTATATCCGTTACTTCCTACAGAATACTCTAATCTGCATGGAGAGATTTCTTTGTCTTTTAGTATAATACGTACATTCTGTTGTATTGCTACTAAACACTGCTTGATAGTATCCATATTAATTGGTGTATCATCAGTCATAGTAGGTACTTTCTTCCAGGTTCCATCTGGGAATGTAGTATTAATATTTTTTAGCTCATTGTCTAATTGTTGACATAGTTCTGGTGAAAGCAACCAATTCGTCCGGTCATCATTTATAAGGTCTTTTAGAAACATTCGCTCTGCATCAGACATAATAATCAGTGGTAAATCAGATAGAATCGATTCGACGTGCTTGCCGTCATCGCTTGGGCTTATTAGTATATTGGCTAAGTCTAGTTCGTACTTATCATTGGGCAATGATTTTTTATATATTTCTGTTGTTAGTAGCCTACGATGATTGATTAAATCTTCGATATCTTGTTTTGTATAGGAGACTCCATTTATCAAATCGAGTTGAACTTGGTATTGTGTCGTAAAGGTAATAGCGTTGATATCGTTTAAAACGGATGATACATAGGTACCATCTAAGTCTTTGTCTTTTTTTGTTTTGTTATTATCAGATTCTTTTCTTTGAAGTGGATGAAGGAATCGATTAATTTTCTTTCGCTTTTTATATCCTTCTGGTTCTACAAAATCTATATTTAAAGAGGCGTATAAATTATTGTAGAATTTATCCTTAATACTGGATTTGTTTGTGTATGTAATATATACATAAGGTAAATAGCTACGTAATTGCGGTAATAATTGTAAGGTATCTGGTACTTTTAGTTGTAATTTTATATATTCATCTGTTTTTGAGAGCACTGTTAGTGACTCTTTGAAATGACGAATAAATTTATCGTAGACCAACTCATAATCTTTTAAGGTCAAGAAGTGAATGATACAAGTATCAAATGTTTTATCTCTTGTTTGTATTTCGGGTACAGTGTTAGTACTGTTATATTTTGTAACCTCAAGAGACTTGATGTGATCGATACGATTCCATTGGATACGTCCATTATTAATACTACATAGCATATTTTTATTTTCCCCATAATAGGTTTGTAACGCTAATGGACTAACGATTTCCCTAGGTTTCCCAGATTCATAAAAGGATAGACGCACCTTTTTTTGTCGATGTAAGGCATCGGCTAAAGGGTAGAAAATATCTCCATCAATTACATTATTTGGGTTATTATCCTTGAAAGAAAAATATGTATTATTAAAGTCATAGTACATACACTTTTGTTGGTCTTTTAAAGAAAAGTCATTAATTAAATACATAATTTTCTTGAGTAAGATATGACCTGCTGCTGAAGTAATAGAAACATTAGTATAAAAGAATACTGCCATTGCTAGCTCTTGCAACTGCTGTTTTGATAGTTCCTCTATAATAGTTGGTTTTATTGAATATGTATAGCCTTTTGTGAGCTCTGTTTTGGTGATAACACCTAAAATTTCTAATGTCTTTACT